>Ga0302180_10002026_pt1 | contig 15914 bp, 13 predicted proteins | sample I_Palsa_E3_2_FD_200575 | JGI IMG/M metagenome (GOLD analysis project Ga0302180, IMG submission 200575) | Peat permafrost microbial communities from Stordalen Mire near Abisko, Sweden - I_Palsa_E3_2 | ecosystem: Environmental > Terrestrial > Soil > Palsa > Peat permafrost | place: Sweden... | reverse complement strand
CAGCAGAGGACCTACACCTTCAGCGCCACGGCCGGCGAGATCGTGTACCTGGAGAGCAAGACCGAAGGTTGCGGGGCGAACCCGCCCTGGTGGCAATTGTTGAAGCCGGACGGGACGAGTGATGGCGAAAATCCCGTTTGCTACTCCTCTTTCGACCGGCCCGATGACATCGGCCGCGTGGTACTGAGCACTGCGGGCACCTGGACGATAGAGGTGTACTCAAGAGACGGGAGCACTGGGTCTTACGCCTTTATCGTCAGTGCCCGGTAACACGGGCGGCCAGACCGGCGAGGCGACATCAGAGAATTCTTTGCTCCATTTGTACTACCTCGGGTAGCATGCAAGTGTGAAGGTCAGTGTCAGCCTCCCCGACGAGGACGTGGACTTCCTGGATGCCTATGCGAACTCGCAAGGCTTCGCGTCTCGTTCTGCCGTGGTGCACAAGGCGGTCCGGCTGCTCCGGGCCTCCGAGCTCGGGCCTGCATATGAAGACGCGTGGCAAGAGTGGGCGGCAAACGAAGCCGCCGCTTGGGAGCTTACGGCCAGTGACGGTCTGAACTGATGCGACGAGGCGAGATCCGCCTCGTCGACCTCGACCCGGTGCGTGGTGCCGAGGCCAACAAACGGCGACCGGCGGTGATCGTCAGCAACGACGGAGCGAACAGCACGGCCGACCGGCTCGGACGAGGGGTGGTCACCGTTGTCCCGGTTACATCCAGCACCGATCGGGTCTACCCGTTCCAGGTAATGCTGGCGGCGTCCGCGACTGGCCTCGGGCGTGACTCAAAGGCTCAGGCAGAGCAAGTGAGATCGGTCGCGGTCGAGCGGATCGGGGCGCTCGTCGGCCTCGTACCGCCAGAGCTCCTCGCCCGCCTTGACGAGGCGCTTAGGCTTCATCTGGCCTTGTAACGCCCAGCGCCCCAGCTGAAAGGTCCGCCGCCTGCTACAGGCGCATTGTGTGGCCTCTGGCAACGCTTACCATCAAACCAAGGCTGCGGATTAGCTAGCGCCCATCACCCGGTCAGGCGCCGCATGCGGGACTGTACTGCTGCGCGAGGTCGTGACCGCAGCATAGGATTGCCCCACCACCCACAGGTGAGGTCAACCCGCTCGCTGGGGATGGTCACTTGAACTCCCCGGACTGGCAGTCGCCTTTTAAGTTGATGACACCATTACGGAGCGAGCTGACGTCGAGGACCGCGCTGTGAACTTCCCACCAGCCGATGAAACTTCTCCCAGATGTCCTAGCCGAGAGTGGTACCGGTAGTAAGGATTAAGAGTGTGGCCCTTGGCTTACGAAAGCCGGGCCAAGTAGAGCTCACCGCCTACGGCGTTTATCATAGCGGGATAGTGGCCCCGCACTAAGACCAAAGGAGCCCGGTCTTTATCGCTCGAGTACTCTACCGCGCTGTTGGCTGCGCCCGTCGAGGGGTCAAGGCGGCTGATGACAGTGGACCTCGATCTCGTCCGACTCGCGCTCCGGCAAGTACACTCTGAGAGCCCGTCCCCGTAACCTCTCCTGAAAGGGCCATAATTCGCCTCTGGGGACCTAGCGTACGCCCAGGAATACAGGGTGACCCAGCCCTCATGGTGCGCACCCCCCGCCCATTTCCTTTGCTGCCAGTTGCTCAGGCTTGCTCAGGTTGTCTGCGTCTGGGTTGCACTCGAACACCGGGCTCCCCTCGACAATGACGCCAAAGTAAGTGGTTGCCTTGGCTGACTTAATCGTCCCGACCATATAGAAGGTCTCAAAAGTCGCAACTTTGCACCCAAAGACAGAGCCAGCCGCTACGCCGGTGAGGACCGGGCAGGTGACAGTGGCCCACTGCAAGTTACTGGGGAACTTGTTGCCCAGGCGCGGGTCGGTCACCACGCTGAGGGTCCCGAGGTCGGCCTCCTCCTGGAGGGTGGCCACGAAGGCCTTGGGGGTCGTAGACGGCGCACTGTAGCCGTACAGGCCATCGGTGCCGAAGAACCCGTCGAGCATTGTCGTAAGAACGCCGAGCTCTTTGTTTTGGGCGGGTGTCAGCATTGCATCGGGCAAGTGTGCCAACTGGACCAGTTCGTCTGCGGCCTTCGTATAGCCGCGGGTTCCCAGCGCTTTGGCTGCCACGGCGGAACGGAGGTCCTGAGCAGCGCGTAACCAGTAGGCCCCCTGGGCCATCTGGGGGGGGCCGGCGTCGACACTGCCCCACCACTCCTTCCAGGCTTTGGCGAAATAGGTGAGCAAAACCGGGGTCGTCCCTGAACGGCTGGGTGGCAGACACGTCCCAGCCGGCCAATGCCACACGGCCAGGACAGGAGCGGGGATGCTCACGTGATATGAGGCACAGGTGGCGCCGTCGCTGCCGGCCATCCCGTCGATTTGGGCCACCCAGGCGGCGTGAGCGGGTTTATGGAAGACCGTGTAACTGCCGTCGTCCTGGCTCGCTACCTGAGCCTCGTACGAAGTCGAGGAGGGCACAACTCCGGCTGCGGCCCAGTACGTGGAGGTCGCAGCGTCGTAGGCGTAGTAGGCGTCGCCCAAGCCGATGAAGTCGTTCGCGGGCATGCCCGCGGCACGTGCGTCCACCAGTTCGACGATGACAGGCCCAGTGAGCACAAGGTCCTTGGCCGGGGGCCGAAGCGCCTCTGGCAAAAGACGGGCGACAGGCGAAGCGCCCGCTGATGGCCCTACCGGGACAAACGTCGACAAAGCCAGAGCGCCTGCGACCGCCGCGACTGTCACCACTAGGCTCCTAAGACCTAAGCCCTTTGTGACCATCTGGGTCGCTCCTTTCGTTAGCAATCATCTTCATAGTGCCAGATGGAGCCCGAGACCCGTCATCTGCGTTGCGCTGCAAGCAAATTTTGCCCGTGTCGAGGTGCGGTAACCGGCGTTCGGGTACGACCGCGGCACACCATCCCCTCCAACTCATGCGGCCAATCACCGACGAAGTCGGGCGTACTCGGCACTGCATGACCCCCACGAAAGAGCCAACGTTCCGGGTCGACGATCCCACCTCTCCTGTCTACCCGGACGCCGCCGAGAATCGCCGCTGTCCAGGTAGAACGTTGTGGAAACGACAACGAGTGGAGGTGACCGGACTTGAACCGGCGACTTCTACGATGCGAACGTAGCGCTCTTCCGGGCTGAGCTACACCCCCGACAGGCAGAGTCTAACGCCGGAGACAGACGACGACCGGCGGCTGGGAGGAGGGAACCTACGTTGCCGTGGCCCGGCGGTTGCTGATGGCGTCCACAGTCACGGCGACTATGAGCACGAGACCGGTGATCACGTACTGCAGCTGTGCGCTCGTTTCGAGCAGGGCCATGCCGTTGACGATCCCGGCGATAACCAAACCGCCGATGACCCCGTGTACGGCTTTTCCTCGCCCGCCGAACAGACTGGCGCCACCGATGACAGCGGCCGCTATCGAGTAGAGGACCAGCTGGCCTCCGTCGACGCTGGTAGACATGCCACGGAACTGGCCGGCGATTATCAACCCGGCGATCCCTCCGTTCAGAGAGCAAAGAGTAAAACCCAGTGTGCGGATCCACTTGGTATTGACGCCGGCGCGGCGGGCCGCCTCGCGGTTGCCACCAATGGCGTACATGTAACGGCCTGGTTTGGTGCGGTTCAGCAACAAGCTCCACAGCAGCAAGATGGCCAGGACCTCGAGCACGAACCACGGCAGGCCGCGTATCGGGCCGGCGGCGGCCAGCTCGCTGCGGTTGGCGTTGACTATGAGGACGAGCCCCGCCCCAGCGCCGGCGATTGCAACAATCTTCAGGATCGTAAGGCTGACTGGCGGCGCCACCAGGCCGCTGCTACGACGGCGATTGTCCCGGAACCACAATATGACGGCGTAAATTACGACCAAGGCGCCAATGATCAACCACCCGGCTAACAGGCTGTTGGTGTGGCCGGTGGCGAAATCATCAAAGATGTTGTCATTAATCGGCACGGTCCCCCCGTTGCCCAACACGAGCAACAGGACCCCCTCCCAACCCAGGAGGCCCGCCAGCGTGACAACGAACGAGGGTAGCCCGAGCCTCGTGATCAGCAGCCCCTGGACGAAGCCGATAGCGGCACAAGCACCCAACGAAACCACTATCACGATGGCGAGCGGCCAGGGGTGGGTCCCCGACAACATTTCGGCGGCTATAGCCCCACCCAACAGGCCGACGTAACCAACTGACAGGTCGATCTCACCCAGGAGGAGCACGAACACGATCCCCATGGCCATGACCATGTACAGCGACGCCTGCTGGAGCCAGTTGACGAGGTTCTCGGCCGTGAGGAAGTGGCTGTTGCCGGCCTGGAAGACGATGGAGATGAGCACCAACCCAACCACGACGGGCAGGACGCCGCTGTCCCCGGAGAGCACCCTTGCCCAATAGGCGCGGGCGTACGTCCCGAGGGAGACCACAGAGTTGACAGGGTTGGCCGCAGCGGACGGAGCCACGGGCTCACGCGAACCAACAGGCGGTGCGCCGCCCTGCTCAAGCGAAGGGATGGGCTCAGCTTCTTGGGTCATCGTCAAGCTCCGTTCGGCTTGATGGCACCTGGGACTGTTCGCGAAGTATTACCCGACGTGACAAGGTCGACCACCATCTGGCGGTCCAGGTCGGCGGCGGGGATCGAAGCGACCAAACGCCCGAGGTAGAGGACCGCGATCTCGTCTGCCACCTCGAAAACATCGTTGAAATTATGGGACACAAAAATGACCCCGAGCCCGCGTTCGGCCAAACGCCGGGTCAGTTCGAGGACCATGGCGGTTTGGGCCACTCCCAGGGCAGCCGTCGGCTCGTCCATGATCACAAGCTCGGAGTTCCACATGACGGCCTTGGCCACAGCGACCGCCTGACGCTGTCCACCCGACAAAGAAGCAACGACCTGGCGTACTGAACGCACAGTGGTAACACGAAGGCTAGCCAGGGTTTGGGATGCTGCCGTCTCCATGTTGTTCTCGTCCAAGAACACGCCACGGGTCTTCTCCCGCCCGAGGAACATATTCTGGACAATGTCGAGGTTGTTGCACAAAGCCAAGTCCTGGTAAACGGTTTCGATACCTAGGGCGGCTGAGTCTCGAGGCCCTCGGATGTGGACGGGTTGGCCCTTCCAGTAGATCTGGCCCCCATCAGGAGGGTGGATCCCGGCGATCGTCTTCAGGGTGACCGACTTCCCTGCCCCGTTGTCGCCCACCAGGGCGGTCACTTTGCCGGCGTAAACCTTGAGGTTGATGTCTGTGAGCGCTTGAACGGCCCCAAAGTGCTTGGAAAGCTTCCTGAGCTCCAACAACGGCACGTCGCTTGGTTGCACGCGCACATCTCCGTTGCTGGCACCATCCCCCCCGATCGCGCCGCTACTGCTCACTTTCGCTCATTTCGTCCCCTCGCTTTTCGGTCGTCGCCCACCTCGCCGACCGGGTGTTTCAAGCGCCCAAACCGCACCTGTACCTCAGCACAGGTGCGGTCGGGCGTCGTATGAGTTTCTGCTACCTATCGGGTCGCCCCCAGTAGGACTAGTGGATCCCGAATTCCTTGCAGGCTTTGCCGATGCCGTTGCAGATGGCGGAAGCCGCATCAAACCCGTCGGCTACCACGGTCTTTTCCATGTTGGCGGTAGTGACCCACGTCGGGGTCTCCAGGACGGCCGGGATGTTGACGGCGGTGTCCTTGCCGGGCGTGACGCTGTGGTCGATAGTGTTGGTGCCGACGAGGCCCGCAGGCAGGGCCAGGCCCGCACGCAGGTACAGAGCAGCAGCAACTGCGGCCTGAACCTCGAGGTAGATGGGCTTGTAAACCGAACCGCACTGGTAGCCAGTGAGGATGTCCTGCATGCCCTGGACAGTGCCGTCCTGACCGGTCGTCGGGAAGGTAAAGGGCTTCACGCCAGCTTCCTTCAGGTCGGCGACGACAGAGTTGTCCAAGCCGTCGTTAGCGACAACGGCAGCGTTGATGTTCGGGTGCGCCGTGAGAGCCTCAGCGAAGATGGTGCCACCCTGCAGGTTGTTCCAGGCGGGAACGGCCTGCTCGCCGACCTTCTTGTATTTGCCGTCCGCGTAGTACGACTTGAGCACCGAGTTGTAGCCCTGCGCGAAGAGGGTGGCGTTGTTGTCGGTGGGTGAGCCGTCGAGCTCGAACACCTGTGGGTTCTTTACGTGCCATTTGGCGATGCAAGACACGAGGCCTTGACCCTGGAGCTGGCCGACGTGGACGTTGTTGAAGCTGACGTAAACGCTGGCCGAGCCGCCCAGGTTGAGCCTGTCGTAGTCAAGGGTCTTGACCCCGGCCGCCCCGGCAGTCTTCTCGATGGCGTCGCCGGCAGTCGCGTCCAGCGACGTAATGCCGATGACCTTCGCGCCGGCAGTGATCGCGGCCTGCGCTTGAGTGGCCTGGGTGGTGTCGCTACCAAGGGCGTTCTCCACGATGATGTCGCTGGCAGGCACGCCAGCATCCAACATGGCCTCCTTCAGGTACGGGGCGTCGAAGTGCACCCACCGGATCGATGACTGCGTGTCAGGCAGCAAAAAGGCAATCTTGCCGGTACCCGCCGCAGCGATCGGCTTCAGCAGGGACATTGTCGAGAAGGTCTTGTTGAAATCGAAGGCCATGGCCGATACCGTCGGCGCCGTCTGAGCTTCGGCAGACACGCTCACGAAGCCAGTCAGCAAGCTAAGACCGGCAACGCCGGCAGCCGAGTAGCGCACGACGCGCTTCCTAGGCGAACTATTTGTCATTATTTTCCCCTTTTGTGGCTAACCGGTTCCGGCGCCAAGCGAGATTGCCGACGCCAACCAGCGATGTCGGGTGTGACGCTACGACTGGCGGCGTGAACGCGAATGTAAACACCTCCTAAGAAAAGTTAACATAGTATTAATTTAACCGCCGCCCTCGTTTGCCTGGGTTCAGGTGCTTGAACCGGCTCCAACAGCCTCGATGGCGCCGCGTCCTGTGCCCTCGACCGGGACCGATACTCTTACCTGCGTCCCCCCGCTCTCGGGACGTCTCAGCTCGATCTGGCCACCGTGCGCTTCGACGATCCCGCGTGCGATCGAAAGACCGAGACCGGCTCCTGCGGTCAACGTCCGTCGCCGGTTTTTAGGCTCGAAGAACGCGCCAGCTACGTCGTCGGGCACCCCGGTACCGTCGTCGGTGACACAAATGGCAGCCGTGGCACCCTCGATCAGGGCGCTCACCTCCACGTACGTCCCGTCAGGGTTGTGCCTGAGGGCGTTATCGATGAGGTTGAGCAGGACCTGTTCCATGCGGTCGTGGTCCGCCCATACAGCTGGGAAGCTCGGGTCGATGAGCACCCGGACCATCGCCCTGCTCGGGGCGGGAAGGCACCCAACCGCCGCTTCCAGGACCAGCGCAAGGTCGCACCAGTCGCTTTGCAGCCGCAGGATCCCCGACTCGATCGCCGAGAAGTCGAGTAGATCCTCGACCAGGCGCCCGAGTCGGGCTGACTCTACAGCCACGGTGTTGAGGAACCGTTGCTGGGAGTCACCATCCCATGTCACGTCTGGCTGGAGCAGGCTCGACGCGTAGCCTCTGATCGCCGTTAGAGGCGTGCGTAGCTCGTGGCTCAGGCGGGACAGGAAGCCCTGTTGCATCTCCTGTGAGCGGCGAAGAGCCGCCGTTTCCTGGTGAGCGACAACGGCATCTTCTCTCTCTAGGGCAAGTTGGAACGACCGTGCGGCATCCTCCATAAGGTCGGTGGAGCCTTCCGGCAGCGCCAGGTCGTCCCAACGGACGACGAGCACGGCAACTCCCCCCTCGGTCGGGAACGGCACGGCCACGCACAAGCCGCCTCCAGGTGGCCGCGTCTTTTTGGCCTTTCCGTCGTGGGGCCCCCCGGCCAGGACCTGGCTGACGGCCTCCGATAGAGGAGACGAGGCGGCTCCGCCGTCACCAGCCCGGGTAGGCAAGGTACGTCCGCTAGCCCCGCTAGCCCCCGATGGGGCGACCTCGGTGAAGCAGCGGCTGTCGGCGCCGTCATGGCCCCTCATGATCTGGAGCAGGACCTCGTCCGCCTGAAGCCCGCGTCGCAGGGTGCGTAGGGCGAAGGCAAAACCGTCAGGGACAGACACAGAGCCCGTCAGCGTCTCCAGCACTTCCCGGATCGTCTCGAGGACCCGGTTGCGGGAGGTGAGGTCGCTCAGCAAGCGGTCGCGCTCTATGGCGCTGGCCGCATAACCCGCGTAGAGCCTGACCAGGTCTAACTCGTCACGCTGGGGCACTCCTTTGGTGGGCCGGAGGATCGTGATCACCCCTATCAAACCGCTCGAGCCCATTACCGGGACGGTCCAGGAGCTCTCCGCCTTGACGGTTCTCGCCAACCCCCTCAGCTGCGCCCATCCGGCGCTGTGCTCGATGTCTTCGTCGACCACGACCTGCTCGCTCACCGACGCCTGCCCGACGGGGCCTTTGGCTGAGCCGTAGGGCACCTCGGCCCACCCCGACGGGAGTGTGCGCGGGAACCCAAGGGTGGCGACACAACGGAGGACGTCGCCCTCTCGTAGGTGCACCGACAGGCACTTGTTATTTAGGGCCGCCCCCAGCGACGACAGTATCACGGACAAGCTAGAGGAGGGATCGGTAGACGCCAACTGGTCGACAAGGCCTTGGAGGCGAACGAGCTGGCGGCGAGCCGACGAGTCGACCTGCTGCCCCGACAGCAGGGCAATGACATCGTCGGGATGGCTCGCCAACGGGTCTACGTCTGCCACCACCCGCCCGTGGCGCAAGATGACGATACGGTCAGCCAACCGGAACATCTGGTCAACATCGTGAGATACCAGGAGGATCGTGGTCCCCTGCTGGTGTAGCGAGGCGATGAGATCCTCTACCTGGGCCGTCTCGTTGGCACCGAGGGAGAACGTAGGCTCGTCAAGGACAAGTAACCGGGGTCGGTCGAGCATGACCCGCGCTACGGTCAACAGCTGCCGCATGCCCCCGGACAGCGCGGCCACCTTGGTCGACAAGTCGGGAAGCGGTATCTTCCACTCTTCTAGGGCAGCGCTGGCTTGGCCATAAAGCGAAACATCGTTAAAGAAAAATTTGCCCTCCCGTCCTAGGAAGAGGTTGGCCGCAATATCCAGGTTGCCGCAGAGCTCGGTGTGCTGTCGCACGATCGCAACGCCGCGCCGTGTCGCCGCTCGCAGACGCGGGGGCAGGGCACGGCCATCAAGGAGGATGCGCCCTGAGCTCGGAGCGATATCACCGGCCACACACGCCACCAGGGTCGTCTTGCCCGCACCGTTCTCGCCCGCCACGGCAACGAGCTCGCCCTGGTGTACGTCGAGGTTTACTGTGTCCAATGCCGAGAGCGGGCCGAAGCGCACGGACAACTCACGGACCGACAGCAGAGGAGTACCGTCGCCACGCTCTCGCTCGTGGAGCTCCGAGCCAGAGGTACTGAACGAACCTCGAGTTGGCTGGTCGTTCACCTGCGCAGTCTGCGCTTCAGCAGAGGTCACGTCAAGGCGTCGCTGTCGCATTAGTCCGGCGCGAAACGATAGCCGGCTCGCGGCTGGGTGATGATAATCGGGGGACCGCCATTGCTCTCCAGTTTGGCGCGTAGGCGTCGTATGTAGACCCGGACGTACTCCGTCTCTGTGGCATAACCCGGGCCCCAAACACGCCGCAACAACTGGGCGTGCGTCAACAACTTGCCTCGGTTAACAGCCAGCTCGCGAAGCAAGGAGAACTCCGTTGGCGTCAGGTGGACAATCTCACCCGCCTTGGTCACCAAGCTCATCTCCAAATCGACAACCACGTCACCGACCTCTATGCGCAGCCCCGAGGCTTCAACGGCTTCGGCAGGGCGAGTACGCCTGAGTGTGGCAGTGATACGGGCCATGAGCTCTTCAATGCCAAATGGTTTGGTCAGGTAATCGTCGGCACCATAGTTGAGGGCGGCCACCTTGTCGTGCTGGCCGCCGCGAGCCGACACGACAATGATGCCAACGGCCGAACGCTCGCGCATCTGACGGCAAAGCTCGAAGCCATCAGCGTCTGGGAACATCAGGTCAAGCAGAACGATATCCGGACGCTCGGTTTCCAGGAGCTGAAGGGCGCGCGACCCGTCCGGGGACAAGCAGGTGTCGTAACCGCGCACGGTCAGGTTGCTGCGGACAAGGTCGACGATGTTCGGGTCGTCCTCTACCAGCAGGGCTTTCGTACGCCTCTCTACCATCGTCACCGCGAGCCCGGCTGTGGGCGTAGAGCTACCCCCATGAGACGGCGGCTCAAAACGTGGTGACCATTCCGTACGGTGTACTCCAACAACCAGCGTACACAGTGGGCGGGTGCCTCCACAGCGGCCTCGTGGCGGCTCCGGTAAGGAGGCTCAGCGGGCGGTGGCTAGGGCCAGACTGGCGTAGCTGTCGAAGTCGCCATAGCTGGCCTCGGCATAGTCATCAGCCTCATTGGCCACAACCCTCAGGTCAACTTGCCTTAGGGCGTGAGCTGGGACGTACCCGGTAACCGGGGCCTCGGCCTCCTGAAGCTCAGCCCGCAAGCGCACCGGCGCCTCAGTAGCTGGCGAGCCGGCATACGCGGGCGACCAGCCAGGACCGAACGCCGACGGCTGGACGGCCACCGCCTTGCGCCGCACGGGCGCTGCCCCGGCGTTAGCGCGCGCCGCCCTGACCAGGAGATATACGTACGAGGCAAGTGCAAGGTCGCACAGCACTTGGGCCGCCAAGGCGACGGCCGACCGAGTGACGAAAGCCGCCGCCATGGTCACCAAGACGGCGCCGAGCAAAACCGAGAGCGTGTCTCGGCGCCGGCGGCGCAGCTGGGCGCGTTTGTGGCAAAGCGCGACTGCGGCGAGGGGCGCTGTCGCGGAAGCGATAGCGGGGGTACGTAGGCGGTAAGCGGGGACAACTCGCGTCGGAGCCGCATGCTCCAGCACGTGCAAGGCGCGACGGTAAACCCCTACGGTGTCCGCCCGTGCGGGTAGCCGGGACCAGAACCAATAGACGAAAACGACGACCCAGAGGCACGCCACCAAAAACTCAGTTCCCATAACGCAACTCCTAGGACAACCGCGAACCTATTAAATGGACGGTAGCCCCAGCAAATCCGGAAATGGTGGATGCTGGTGGCTCGCGGTCAACAACACACGCCAAAAGAGCGACTGTCGAGCCGTCCTTAGCTTTCAAAAGCCGAGCTGTTGCCGCCGATCAACCCGTCTATTTCCTCCTCGATGGGCAGCGCCCTACCCACCTCAGTCGTGCCAGAATTCAAAACATTGGCGGTTTCCCTCCGCCAATGACCACTCCTGCCGCCAGTTTTTTCCCATAAGGCAAGATCGCCAATCACCATGGCACGGTCGACGGATTTGCACATGTCGTAAATGGACAGCGCCGCCACGGCACAAGCCGTGAGGGCTTCCATCTCGACCCCCGTCCTGTCTACGGTCTCGACCTGGGTCTCCACCTCCACGTAGTCGTCGCCGATCGTGAAATTTATCGTGACGGCGCCAACCAAAAGGGGGTGGCAGAGGGGTATGAGGTGCGCCGCCTGCTTGGCCGCCTGGATCCCGGCAACGCGAGACACAGCCAATACGTCGCCCTTGCTCACAGCGTTGCTGGCCACTTTAGAAGTCGTTTCCGGCTGCATATGGACACGGCAGCGTGCCATGGCCCGCCGGTGCGTTGGTTCCTTGGGAGTGACATCGACCATCCGAGCACGTCCCAACGGGTCAGTATGGGTCAGACCGCGCTCGGGCATTAACGCAATCTTACGTGAAGTGACTGGGCGGGCACCTAAACGGCAGGTCCAGGCCCCCGCCTGAACGCTCAGCCGCCGATCTGGCTCATGCTCCGACCAGGGCGTACGAAGTTGACCTTGCCGATCGAATGGCCCGCCCACTTTGCGGCGACTTCTGCCGTGATCGCTTCTGCGAGGTCGTCGTCGGTACCCCCGCCGCGCAGGACCGAGCGGAGGTCGCGCTCGCGGACAGCGAAGAGACAGCTTCGTAGAGCACCCTCCGCTGTCAGGCGCACCCGGTCGCAGTTGGAACAGAAGGGGCGGGTGACGCTCGCAACGACGCCGACTACGCCGGCCCCGTCAAGGTAACGGTAGCGGTCGGCTGGCTCTACCCCGCGACCTGCAGGGTTGAACGCCCCCGCCTGGACTTCGGGCTCAACCGGCTCGATGGGGTAGACCTCGCCGATGCGCTCCAGGATCTCCTTCGCTGGCACGACACGCTGGCTTGACCACTCCCCCGCGCCGTCGAGCGGCATGAACTCGATGAAGCGCACTTCCACGCCGCGTTCGCGGCCAAAACGGGCGAGGTCGACCACTTCGCCGTCGTTGACCCCTCGCACCAGCACAGTGTTGATCTTGACGGGCCGCAGGCCCGCGTCAAGAGCCGCATCGACCCCCTCGAGCACCTGGGTGAGCATGTCCCTGCCGGTGATCGAGGCGAAACACTCGGGTCGCAGCGAGTCGCAGGAAATGGTGACCCTGTGCAAGCCGGCCGATTTCAGAGGTCGCGCCAGGCGGCCGAGGGTCGCTCCGTTGGTGGTCATCGACAGCTCCACAGGGAACCGGGCGAGGCGCGCAACTAGTCCAGGCAGCTGCGCCCGCGCCGTCGGTTCGCCCCCGGTCACCCGGACCGAAGTGATGCCGAAACGTTCTACGAAGACCCTTGTGACGCGTTCGATTTCGTCGAACGTAAGGATCTCAGCACGAGGGAGCCAACGAATGTCCTCCTTCGGCATGCAGTAGGTGCAGCGGAAGTTACAGCGGTCTGTCACCGAGATCCGCAGGTCGCGGGCTTGACGCCCGTAACCGTCGATCAGTGGGAGAGTCACAGTTGAATCAAGCGCTGGGCTTTTTCGGCGGCCGGGAGTTCCCCCTGGCCAGGTGCTCTACGAGGAACTTGCGGAAAGGGGGGCCGATGTCCTCGCGTTCGAGGGCCAGCTCGACCGTGGCCTGCAACCAATCCAGCTTGTTGCCGACGTCGAAGCGCCCGTCGCGAAAGGTCCAGCCGTAGACGGGCTCCCGTTCGGCGAGGGCCTTGATGGCGTCGGTGAGCTGGATCTCGCCGCCACGACCCGGTTTGGTGCTTGCAAGTACGTCAAATATCTCCGGCCCGAAGACGTAGCGGCCCATCACCGCCAGGTTGGACGGCGCCTCCTCGGGCGTCGGCTTCTCCACGAGGTCCTCCACCTGCACGAGGTTGTCGTGCAACGGCTTGACCGCTGCGCAGCCGTAGTAGGAGATGTCTCGCGGGATCACTTCCTTCAATGCCACGACGCTGTGGCCGTACTGCTCGTAGGTCTTGAGCATGCCCGCAAGGATGCCCGCTCCGGGGTGCATGATGTCGTCCCCGAGGAGCACCGCAAAGGGAAGGTTGCCGACGTGTTCGGAGGCCACGAGGACTGCGTGGCCGAGGCCTCGCGGCTCACCCTGGCGCACGTAGTGGATATTGGCCATCTCGGCGATGCTGCGCATTTCCTCTAGCTCCGCTTCCTTGCCGCCGGCAGCAAGGTAATACTCGAGCTCGAAGGACCGGTCGAAGTGGTCCTCCAGGCTCCTTTTGCCGCGCCCTGTGATGACGAGGATGTCCGTTATCCCGACCGACACAGCCTCCTCCACCACGTACTGGATGGCCGGTTTGTCCACGAGGGGCAACATTTCCTTAGGCTGGGCTTTCGTAGCTGGTAGGAAACGGGTCCCCAGGCCGGCGGCGGGTATCACGGCTTTAAGAACTGCTTGCGCCATGCGCGGGGCTCCTTGTCAGAGGTGAGACCTTTCGCCGTGCGGCCGTCGGCCGGTATAATTAGCACTATAACCGGCAGAGTGCTAATGAAAGGGCTGCTTCATCCATGCCAACCTACGAGTACGCCTGCAAGGCGTGCGGCGAGCACCTCGAAGTCGTCCAGTCGTTCAAAGACAATGCCCTCACAGAATGCCCCGCATGCGGAGGGCCACTGAGGAAGGTCTTCGGCAACATCGGCGTGGCGTTCAAGGGCAGCGGGTTCTACAAGACCGATAGCCGCTCGGAGACTGGCAAGGGTTCCCATAAGGCCAGCGAGCCCAAGACCGCCGAAGGGGCCGGGGCCACTAAGTCCGAAGGCTCCAAGTCGGAGGGCTCCAAGTCGGAGGGCTCAAAGTCCGAAGGCTCCAAGTCGGAAGGCTCCAAGTCGGAAAGGCCCAAGTCGGAGGGCTCCAAGTCCGAGCCCAAAGCGACCCCTGCCAGCGGCGCTCCGAGCGGCTCGTCCGGCGGCTCGTCCAAGGTCGCTGCCGCCTCGTAGGCGCCTGAGCGCCCTGCCATTTCAGATCCCGCTGAGCGACATCTCGCCAAAAGCGAGAGTTACACCAGCGGCCTGGGCCGGCAACCATTCGAGGTCATTGCCTATGACGTCGACGCCCAGCAGCATCCGCTGGATGCTCGAGGCTATGGTCGCCTCCCTGACCGGGGCGCCCAGCTCTCCATCACGGAACAACAGGCCCTCAGCACCGACAGAGAAGTCGCCGCTGATGGGGTTGACGCCCGAATGGAGGCCACTGACGGATTGTACGAGGAGCCCGTCGCCGATCTTGGCGAGCACTTCGGTGGCGCTCAGCTCCCCAGGCAGTAGGTAAATCGCCCGGGTGCCGACGCCCGGCGCGCTCTTGTAGCCAGCGCGTACGGCGCTAGCAGTCGACGACGTCCCAGCGCGGCGCGCCGAGGTGCTGTCGTACAGGAAACGCCGCAACACGCCTTGCTCGATCAGGGTATTGCGCCGGCATGCGAGGCCCTCGTCGTCAAACGATGCTGCCCCCCAGGCCGCCGGCTCGGTCGGGTCGTCAACCAGCGTGACCCCTGCTGCGGCCACGGGCTCGCCCATCCGGTCGGCAAAAAGCGAGACGCCCTTCAGGACCATCTCCCCGGAAAGGACCGAGCCGAGAAGGCCTAGCAACTGCGCGCTCACACGGGGTTCGAACACGACCGGGAGGTGGGCGGAGCGGGGTTTCGTGGCTCCGAGCAACCTGACAGCACGTGAGACCGCGTCGGCGGAGGCCTTCGACGGGACGAGCTCGGACGGTGCTCGGCCAACGGTGTAGCCATAGGCGACCTGGCTGCCCACGCCCTCGCCAGCGACTGCGACGGCCGCGAGGTAGCACGCCGTCGAGCGATCAGCAGACGAGATACCGAGCGAACTGGCAAGGGCCATCTCGCTCGAAGAGTCACCCCAGTTGACGGTCTCTACCTGCCTTATCCGAGGGTCGGCGGCACGCACTTCCCGCTCGAGCTCGAGGGCCGCATTGACCTTGCGGTCGGTCGGGCAAGTCGCCAGCTCATCGCGCCAAAGGTCGAGTACCACCGGGGTCGAGCCGTCAGGCTCAGGGAGCCCAACCCAAGGCTCGGGGCTCGAAAATGTCGCGTTGTCGCGCGCTTCCTGCAAGGTCTCGGCTATGACGTCTTCGTCTAGGGAGCCTGCGTACGCGAAACCCTGACGCCCCCCAGACACCACCCTGATGCCGGCTCCGGCCGAGGTAGCCGACGAGAGGGACTCGACCTCGCCGTCATATACCGCGACCTCGGTCTCGGTACCGCGGGACAGGTAGACCTCGACGTCCTCCCCGTCGCGGGACCACCCGGCGACGCGAACCGCAAGGTCCAGTAGCTCGCTCAACGCGCAGTCCCGCCGATGGTCAGCGCCCGCACCCGAAGCGTCGGCTGGCCCACACCGACCGGGACACCCTGGCCTTGCTTGCCACACGTGCCCGGCCAGCCCATCGTGAAGTCGTTGCCGATGACGTCTATGTCGAGCAGAGCTTGCGGACCGTTGCCGATCAGGTTGGCGTCCCTTATGGGCTCGGTCAGCTGGCCGTCTTCGATCAAGTAGGCCTCAGTCATACCGAACACGAAGTCGCCGGTCGCAGTATTCACCTGTCCCCCCCCAAGCTTGGCCACATAGAC
>Ga0302180_10002020_pt1 | contig 15929 bp, 11 predicted proteins | sample I_Palsa_E3_2_FD_200575 | JGI IMG/M metagenome (GOLD analysis project Ga0302180, IMG submission 200575) | Peat permafrost microbial communities from Stordalen Mire near Abisko, Sweden - I_Palsa_E3_2 | ecosystem: Environmental > Terrestrial > Soil > Palsa > Peat permafrost | place: Sweden... | reverse complement strand
TAACGGGTGTAGCCCAAGCGCTTCATGAGCACGTCCCAGGCCCGCGCCACGCGGTCCGGATTCCAGCCGAGATCGGTCGGCTTGCCCGAGAAGCCATAGCCGGGGATGGCGGGGATCACGACGTCGAAGGCGTCTTGCGCGCGCCCGCCGTAGGCGACGGGGTCGGTGAGCGGGCCTATCACCTTCAGGAACTCCAGCGGCGAGCCGGGCCAGCCGTGGGTGAGGATCAGCGGTAGTGCGTTCGGTTCACGCGAACGCACGTGGATGAACTGGATATCCACGCCGTCGATTGTGGTCACGAACTCCGGCAGCGCATTCAACTTCGCTTCTACTTTGCGCCAGTCATAGTCCGTCGCCCAGTAGCGCACGAGGTCCTGGATTTTCGCGAGCTGCACGCCCTGGGACTGATCGCTGACAGTCTCCTTGTCGGGCCACCGTGTCGCCAGGATGCGGCGGCGGAGGTCGACAAGTTCCGCTTCCGGGACGTGGATGTGGAAGGGGCGGATTGCATCGGCGTCTCCCGCAGCAGAGGCGGCACCTGCCCCGTCAGCTAGCGCTGGAATGATCGTGGTTGCAAAGGCGAGCAATGCAACGGCGGCTCGCGCGGTGAGACTTCGCCATGGAACGGCGATTGGGGTGAGTTCGATTTGGTTTTGGGTTTTCATGTTGGTGTTTTGTTTTGGTGATATGCAGGTGATGGGTGGCGCTGTGCCCGGGACGCGAAAGCCAGCACTAACCAACCCCTATTACACTTTGCGTGCCACTCTCATGCGACGCGGCTAACCGACTTATCCCCAACTATTTGTGCATTCAAAGAAAGACGGCGCCTCAGTACGAGATTTTGCCCAGACGATTATTCGTAGTCTGTTATAGTGAGATTTCGGTTCGTAAGCCCGGCGACCTGCCGGGTCTTCCCCGCTCGCCGGAACCTACTCCTCGAATGCCTCGCGATACCTGACGAAGCGGGATATATCTAAAACTCGGGAACTACAGTTCGGCTCGCGGTGCTGTCAGGAGGGTGAAGTGAAAGCTGGCTCCCGGACCGTCATGCGCCGTAACCCAGAGTCGCCCAGAGTGATTTTCCACGATGGACCGGCTAATCGAGAGTCCCATGCCCATGCCTCCGGGTTTCGTGGTGTGGAATGCGGCGAAGATCTGATCCATGCTCCCGGGATCAAGCCCGGTGCCGGAGTCGCGCACCGTGACCAGAATGTTCGCCTTCTCGGTGACCTGTGTGATGACGATCAAGTCCCGGGAACGGCCTTCGACCGTGCTCATGGCATCGATTGCGTTCAGGATCAGGTTCAGCATCACCTGCTGCAATTGTACCCTGTCGCCCAGAACCAGCGGCAAGTCGGCGGCCAGTTGCAGCCGCAGCCCGATTTGCTTTTTGTCCATCTCGCTGCGGGTCAGGATGACAACCTCTCGAATGGCCTCGCTCATATCCAGCGGCTCCCTCGCCGGTCCCGTTTTCTTGAAAAGCGATCGGATGTGGGCGACAATGTCTCCCGCCCGGCTTCCGTCCCGGATAATGCGATGAAGCGTTTCGCGAGCCTCGGTGACGTTCACGGAATCCTCCTTTACCCGAGTCAACCACCGAAGGCAGGCGTTGGCGTTGAGGATCACGCCCGCAATGGGCTGATTGACCTCGTGCGCGATCGAGGCTGCAAGTTCACCCATGGTTGTCACACGTGTCACGTGAGCCAGCTCCACCTGCGCGCGGCGCAACGATTCTTCCGCCCGCTTGCGTTCGCTTAAATCAACCACGAAAGCGACGCCTTCCTTGGTCTTTCCTTCGAAAATCGCTCCGCCGATTAGCACCGGCACGCGACCGCCATCCTTCCGCAGATACTCCTTCTCGTAGGGCCGGAATGCCCCGGTTGCGCTGATCTCCGCGAGGGCGCGTTCGTCGCTGTCGCGCCACTCCTCCGGCGTCAGGTCCGTCCAACGCACGCGACCCGAGACGAGATTTTCACGGCTATATTCCACCATGTGGAGAAATGCTTCATTGGCCTCGACAATACGGCCATCAAGATTCCAGATGACGATGCCGATGATGTTGGCCTCCACCAGTCGGCGGATCCTCGCCTCCCGTTCCGTGAGCTCGTTATACAGTCGCGTGTTTTCCAAGGAGATCGCCGCCTCCGAGGCGAGCAGTTTAAGGACCGCTATCCGGGCGGACGTGAAGACGTGGGCAGTCAAATTGTTTTCGAGGTACAGCACTCCGATCAGTTTTGCCTGCTTGAGCAACGGCAGACAGAGGACGGAACGGACGTGATGCCGGCGGACATAGGGATCTGCGGAAAACGGGTTCTCGGCTAACGCATCGTCGAGAATCACGCTCTCATGGGTGCGCACGACATAGTGGACGATCGAATCTGGCAGATCGGCAGCGGTCACGCTCGCCTCTCGCAGACGCACGATGATGGTCTCGCCGCCGGTGGTGGCTTCCGCCTCTATCCGCAGTTCATCACCTCGCGGAAGAATCAGAAGGCCTCGCTCAGCACCCGCGTGCTCAATCGCCGTACGCATGATTACGTCAATCAGTTTTTCCAGCACGATCTCGCCCGACATCGCTTGCGAGACTTTGATGACAGTTGCCAGATCCAGGCTTTCGACCGATGCTCCAATTGTCATTGTAGGACTGGGCAGCGGCCTTTCCTCCCTGAGGTGCGGATATAACTCATCGAGTTGTCGCACTTTCCCATCGGCGCCCCAGCGAAGATAACAGTAGCGGGCGTTACGAACGTAGGCATCAGCGATCGTCTCAAACCCGCGCGCCGCGTAGAATCGCGCCGCGATTTCGTTGGCCATAGCTTCGTGTTGAACGAAACCGTTCTCGTGCGCCGCCCTGATCGCCGCCTCGTAGAGTCGCTCTGCATCCAGTTCGCGGCCTTCAACACGGGCAATTTCGGCAGTGACCAGAATATGCTTGTCGGCAAATGTCGGCGGATAGGTTTCGGCCCAAAGAGCAAGGTATCGGCAATGCGCGCTCAACTTCTCGCGATGTTCCGGTAGCCCGCCACCTGATGGCATCCCCGCAGCCAGCAACAAAGCGGAGTATAGGTGGTAGTCGAGAGATTGGATGCGGCCATGCGATACCCAAAGAATTTGTCTTGCGCGTTCCAGAGCGCTCGTCGCCTCATCGAAATCACCCGAAATGAAGCGCGCCCGACCTTTGGTGATCCAATACCAGCAGACCATCGCCGCCATCCGTTGCGGGGTGAGTTGCCTCTCGAAGCTGGCTTGATCAAATTCGTCGTCGTCGAACGTCGAAAATGAGGCGGTGCGTCCACGCATATTCTGGATGAAGCGTTGCTGCGCCACCAGGATATCGGCCACGTCGCGGAAGTTCGCCTTCCGCACGAAGGCGAGACCACGCTCGGTTTCGTCCCACACGTCATCCAGATGGTCACCGCGCAAGAGGAGGTCGCTGACAGCGTGATTGCACGCATAACAAGCGACTAGGATGTCGCCGCTCTGGTTGGCCGCTCGAAAGGCAGCTCGGATCGTATCGAGGGCGACGGTAACGGGATGCGTCCAGATGATCGCTTCCTCCTTTGCCTTGAGGATCTTCGCCTCGAAAGGGAGCAAGCTGTGCATACTGCCCAGATCGACCGCGAATTGGGCAAACCGCGAGCCCTCCACATATCGACCGTAGAAGTTCCCGAGCATTTTTCCGAACAAGCCGAACGCGTGAGCGGAGGCGCCCGTAATTCCATGCTCCAGAGTGAGCCGGATGGTATGGCAAATGAGCAATCCCATAAGGTTCTCATCGGTATAAAACGCGGCCTCATACAGAGCGCACAGGATTCCCAGAGTGGCTTCGACTTCAGGGTCGGTGACCAATGGCAGATCGATCATGGTCTCGATTTCACGGCCACCGAGTTTACGCCAGACATCGTCAAAAGCGGCGTCAACCTCCATGCGATCAGGATGCGGTGACATCCGAAGATCAAAGAGTCGGAGGCCTTCCAACGCGCTCTCCACCCCGAGATTGTTTTCAGACTGAATGATATGAAGCTCGATCTTCAGTCGATAGGCCGCCGCGGAATCGACTTTGGTTTTCGCCCTCTGCAGCAGCTCGACGATGAGCTGTTCGGCGACCGGGAAATTGGCGTTGAGCATTTCGCACACAGCCTGTTGGAGCTTTAGTTCGAAATTGAGAGTGTATCGTCGCTCCCAACTTTCCTCCGTCAACAGCGCGCCGCCCGTCGAAAGATAGTTGAGCGCCGAGGCGTATGCAGTCGACTTCTTCGCCCGCTTTCCAGCAATAAGGTTTAGCTCGGCCAGGCGATCCAGTTCTTCCTCAGAAGCAATCAGCGACGAGCTCCGATTGAACTGGTTGACGATTTCAAAGACGTTTTCCTCGATCTCCGCTGCTCCCATGCGCGACGTGAGCGCCCTGCCGATGCGGAGATGAGCCGTCGCCCGCTCACCCTCCGGGATGAGCGCGTAGGCCGCTTCCTGAACACGGTCATGGACAAAAGTATAGGTGTCGTCCGACCGAGAAACGAGCACCGCGCGGACGGCTTCCCATAGTGCGGCGTGGAGCATCTCCTCGGATTCCCCATAGACCATGCTCAAGACGGCAATCTCCGAGCTATTCCCCAGACAGGCCAGTTGTTTCAAAGAATTCTGCGTCGTCTCCGAAAAGCGATTCAGCTTCCCGACCAGGAGGTCCACCACGTTGTCGGTGTAGCCTTTTGCCCGGATGCGATCAACGTCCCACATCCAGACCGCAGCGTCGGCTGCGAAAGTTAGCAACCCTTCCTCCTCCAACTCCGCGATAAATTGGATCGTGAAGAAAGGATTGCCGTCGGTCTTCTCATGCACGATGTGGGCGAGCGATTGTGCCCGCTCCGGCTCGCAATGCAGGGCATCGGCGACGAGCCGGCTCACATCGTCCAGACCAAGAGGGGCCAGCGCAATCTCATGGACCGGCGCTCCAGCCTTGCGGATTTCTTCCAGCGTCCGCATGAGCGGATGGGATAAGCTTACCTCGTTGTCCCGGTATGCACCGATGAGAAGGAGGTGTCGGACTTCGTCGTGGGTGATTAGGTGCTCGAGGAGATAGAGCGTCGCGGCGTCCAGCCATTGGAGGTCGTCGAGGAAAAGCGCGAGGGGGTGCTCGGACCGCGCGAACACGCCGAGGAACCGCCGAAACACCATCTGAAAACGATTCTGCGAATCCTTTGGCGGAAGCTCCGCCACTGGAGGCTGTTCACCGATCACGAGTTCAAGCTCGGGAATAAGATTTACCATGAGCTGGCCGTTCATCCCCAGCGCCTCGTGCAGGGCTTCCTGCCAGGCAGCGATCTCGGCATCACTCTGCCCCAAAATCTGTCGAACGAGGCTCTGAAATGCCTGGGCCAGGGTAGCATACGGGATGTCGCGCTTGTATTGGTCAAACTTGCCAAATGCAAAAAGTGCACGCGGTGGAACGAGCGCCTTGTGCAATTCGTTGACCACCGAAGACTTTCCAACCCCGGAATAGCCGGACACCAGCACCAGTTCCGCCGTGCATTGCGTGACGACCCGGCCAAACGCCGCGAGCAGCAGTTCGACCTCTCTTTCCCGCCCGTAAAGCCTCTCCGGGATCAAGAGCCGGTCCGGCACATCCCGTGCGCCCAGCGGAAATGATTCGATTCGCCCGTGCGCTTCCAAGGCTGAAAGGCAATGCCCGAGGTCGGCCTCCACGCCTGCGGCAGTCTGGTAGCGTTCCTCCGACGCCTTGGCGAGGAGCTTCAAAATGATCGCGGAAAGCGGCTCGGGGATTTCGCTCCGCCGGAGGCTGGGCGACGGCGGCAGCCTCGCGATGTGGCAGTGGATCCACTCCATCGGATCGCCGGCCGTGAACGGCAACCCGCCAACGAACATTTCGTAGAACGTAACGCCGAGGGAATAGAGATCGCTCCGCGAGTCAATCGAGCGATTCATCCTGCCGGTTTGCTCCGGAGCCATGTAAGCCAGCGTCCCCACGATGACCTCGGGCGGTTCGGGAGGTTGTCGGTGGCGGGGCAGTCGCGAGGTCAAACCGAAGCCCGTCAACCAGGCTTCGCCGGTCGCGATGTCCACGATGACGTTCGCCGGCTTGATGTCCCGGTGGATGAAGCCCCGTGCGTGGAGGCGACCGAGCGCCTTTGCAATGCCTGTGGCCAGTCGCAGGAAATCAGGAACGACCAACGGGCCGCCGATCCACTTGTCCAGAAACTCGCCGCCGCGATCCTCGATAACGAGCGATGGCCGTCCACGGTACGTCACGAGTTCCACAGGCCGGGCCGCCCACGACGGGTCCAACTCGCCCCGCAGCGCATAAGAGTGCTCGAGCTTCGCGAGGCTGGCGGGTGCCGACCGCTCCAGAGCGGGCGAGAACATAAGCCAGGGAGGCAGGCCCCCAGCCCGTTTCACCCGCGAAACCACGAACTCGCCGTCGTCCCCCAGGGTCTCGATCTCACAATTGGTCAGCTCGTTCATGGCAAAACATCCGATCCGCCGTGGGATGGATGCGACGAGAGCGTAAACCCGGAGGTCGCTCCGGGCAATCATTCACGCGACAAGGCTGAGCGATGCATCGTGCCATCCACCCTCGCACATGAAAACGGCCTGCCATCGTGGCTCCCTGCCGGCCTTCGTATCGCCGAAGTAGTCACGAGGGCAATTTTTCGCCGACAGCGCGTCATTTCGCGCCGTGAAAGATCGTACCAAGAAAGGACGAACATCCGTTCGGTTCAAGTTTCCGTGCATCCGTCCGCCAAGTGGCCGTCACTCATAACAGGCTGGTAGAAAGTATCATGCGGTGGGACGACCTGGCTGGCACGGAACGTGAGTATAATGAGTAAGTCAATCAACCAATTCGACCAATAGCCAACGGGAACGACATATGAATAGAACTTATCGCACAACAGCCACCACCTTGCACGAATATCGCCTGCAATATCCGTGGACCGCGCCAGCTCCGACGCTCACGCAAAGCCGGATGCTCTGGTACTTGTTGGAAAAACAAGACCAAATGGAGGCCGCGCGCAGCCGGCGTCGCGTCCAACGGCGGAGAATCGCGGCAGCCTTTGGTTACGCGTTCGCCCATCCCTGGCGCGCCCTGAACGGCGAATGGCCCTCGCGGCCAGCCTGAGCCATTCAAAGGAGGCCAATGTCATGAGCGATGCGCACCAAGCCTATGTCGAACTCCAGCAGCGGATGCGTGAGGCGCTACGCTCCCAGAATCCTCAATGGGTCGAGCCAGATGGATCGAGCCCCATTTGCGATGATTACGAACGTCGCCTTGCAGAACTGCTCGATCTCGTTACAAATGAATGAAGATACTTCGGTCTGGAAGACCGGAATTGCTCTGTTCTCCAATGAGTTCGTAAAGCTCAAATCGAATTGTGACTGGCCTGCATTCGCCGCCACCTTGGCCGATGGATAGTCGGCATTAGCTCGCTCAATCCTGGCCATACCGCTGCAGAGTTGCGCGCCGTATGGTTCGATGTGAGTGGGATCGCCCGCGCTGCCTTTCCTTCCCGCCGGTTGGTTGCGGTTACGCGGTGAGGGATGCCAAAGCTCAAGTCAGCCTAGCGGCAAACTCAACGGCAGCGGATCCTGCCGTTTCAACCCCATCTTCTTGATTCGCGAGATCAAGGTTGTCGGTTTCACCCCCAGGAGTTCGGCCGCGCCATCGGCGCCCTTGATCTTCCAGCCGGATTTCTGAAGAACGATGCGTAGATTCTCCCGTTCGCGGCGCTGGATCTCGGGTTCTGTCAAAAACTCTGGCTCAACGGAATCACGTGTCTCGAATACGGGAAGGGATAACATCGGCGCGACATTTGCCATGGGGAGTTCAAAATCCAGGGCCTTCCCTCCCGCTACGATAATCGCGCGTTCGATGACGTTTCGCAGCTCGCGGACGTTGCCGGGCCAATCGTAGTTTTGCAGGCTGGCCACCCCTGCTTCGGTCAGACGCGGCTTCGGGCACTTAAGCTCCTTCGCCAGCAGTCCCACGAAGTATTTGGCCAGCAGCGGAATGTCTTCCCGGCGCTCCCGCAGAGGGGCGACCTCCACGGGGAAGACATTGAGCCGGTAATAAAGATCCTGCCGAAACCGCCCCGCTTCCACCTCTTGCTTCAGGTCGCGGTTCGTCGCGGCGATGATCCGCACGTCCGCCCGCTTGGTTCTTTCATCGCCCACTCGCTCATATTGCTTTTCCTGCAGGGCTCGCAAGAGCTTGCTTTGGAGATCGAGTGGGACCTCTCCGATTTCATCGAGGAAGAGCGTTCCGCCATGTGCCGCTTCAAAACGCCCCACGCGGTCTTTGAATGCCCCGGTGAACGCGCCCCGCACGTGCCCGAAGAATTCGCTTTCATACAATTCCTTCGGGATGGATGCGCAGTTCACCCGGACGAGCGGCTGATCCTTGCGCCGGCTGATCTTGTGGATCTCGAGTGCGACGAGTTCTTTTCCGGTACCGGTCTCCCCCTGGATCAGCACGGTCGAATCGGTAGGAGCTACCATTGCGATCCGCTTTAGCACCTTGCGATACGCGCTGCTGGCCCCGACGATCTCATCCGAATGCGGCGACGAGCCCGGCGCTCCCGGATATTCCCGCTCGAGCATTCCTTCCTGGATTGCGCTCAATAGATCTTCGGGGTCGAGCGGTTTTGTGAGGAACTCCAGCGCCCCCGCCTTGATGGCGCGAACGGACATGGGGATATCGCCGTGGCCGGTGAGGAAGATAATCGGAATATACACATCCGTCCGGGTAAGCTCTCGCTGCAGATCAAGCCCGCTCAACCCCGGCAGGTTTACGTCCAGGATCAGGCAGCCCGGCGGCTCCCCGCTTGGTCGCGCGAGGAATTCTTTTGCCGAGCGGTAGGTCTCCACGGAGATACCTTCGACCCGGAGCAAACCTTCGATGGACTCACGGATGGAGTCGTCGTCATCTACTACGCAAACAGGAGCATCTATTTTATTCATGGCGTGTCTTCTGGAATGGAATTGTGGGTACAACTTCCGAGAAAGCGTATGCGTGGGCAGTCTGCCCCTTCGCACTTCTTATCGTTCGCCGCTGTGCCACGAGTGTCAAAGGCCTCCTTCTACCTCGAAAGGGACAGGCTGATCGCCTTTAGCAGGGCATCTTCGGTGAAAGGCTTGAGCAGGCAGGCAACCGCCCCATCCGCCATCACCCGCGAGACAACATCCTCATCCGCACGGGATGTAATAAAAATGATCGGGATCGGCTCTCCACGGCTCATGAGCTCCCGCTGGAGTTCGGGTCCGCTCATTCCCGGCATGCTGACGTCCAGGATCAGGCATTTGGTTTTAGCGAGAGCATCGGAACCCAGAAAGCTCTCTGCCGATGAAAACACCTCCACTGCATAGCCCAGCGCCTTGAGCAGCCCTTCAAGGGATTCGCGGAGCGATTCGTCGTCGTCCACCACGGAGATTGGAGAAATATCGTTCATCGGGAAAAAATCAGACCTCAAAATACATTCATTCCGGCGCCGAATCTATAGTACCTTGGTCTCATTCCGCACGAGGCGCTTCTCCCATTTCGAATTCGCCTTATTCCTGTCGATCGAGCCTCTGGGCCATGCGAACCAAATCGGCGAGCGACTCCGCCCGCATTTTGTGCATCACCCGCCCCCGGTGCGTTTTTACTGTGGTCTGATGCGTGCCAAGTGTCGCGGCCACCTCCTTATTCATCAGTCCCTGGACCACCAACGTCATCACCTCGCGCTCCCTGGCCGTCAACATCTTGTACCGGGCTCGCAGTTCGTTCAGTTCCGTTCGCCGGGAGAGCGCCTGTCGATCCCGCTCGAGCGCCTGCTCTATGGACTGCACCAGATCACCTTCAATGAATGGCTTCGTGAGAAATTCCACCGCTCCCGCCTTCATCGCACGGACTGTGGTAGGGATGTCTCCGTGGCCTGTGATAAAAATGATAGGGAGATGACGGCCCGCCGCGGCCAATTCGCGCTGGAGATCCATTCCACTGAGGCCTGGCAGACCCACATCGAGTACCAGGCACGAGGGGCCGGCAGGCGGATCCCGCCTGAGAAATTCGGATGCCGAAGCGAAGGTCTCGACGCTCCACCCGATTGAATGGACGAGGTTCCCCAGTCCCTCGCGCACCGATACGTCGTCGTCCACCACAAAAACGATGGGCTGCCCCTTAGGATCCTGCTGGCGCGCTCCCGCAGCCGCCTTCACCTGGGCTCCCCTTCTCATGTGGTTACCCATATCACATCCGTTGATTTTCCTTGCTGATCCCGAGGTTGATCATGCCGGATATTTCGACTGCTTTTCATGGGATTCAAACGCAAACCCTACATCGAAAAAGGGTCCGCACGCCATAATACCTAGGTATCACCCAAGCCGATGCGAGATCCGGCGTTGGGAGAATGACAGGATATCCATGGCTTCGAAGCCGAATCTCGCTCCACTTTCCGTCGAATAATCGTCCAGGGCGAAATCTCGTACTGAGGCGAAACGCTGAAGGGGCGCATCTAATATACTTGTATCCAGGCATTTACAGTTGCCTCGGCGAGATGGCACGGAACATGTGATTGGGACCGGTTTATGGAGCGGGCATCAGAAACAATCGGCCACGAGCTGGCAATCCTTGCGCACGAAATTCGTGAACCTCTCGCGTCGATCCTCTTTGCAGTGGATTGTACGAATCAAGCGGGGCACGACGAACTCGCCAACCGGCGAATGTGTGAAATTATCGAAAGGCAGGCTCGTTATCTGGCAGGGATTATCGAAGACGTACTGGATGCGAGCCAGGCGAAGCATGGCAAACTTTCCCTGCACAAGGAATTGATCGATGTGGGCAGCGTCGTTGCCGCGGCGATTGAGACCAATTTTCCGCGACTCACAAAACGAAAGCATCGTTTGACCCTCTCATTGCCCCAAGAACCCATTCTCCTGATAGCCGACCGACAGAGGGTGCAGCAGATCATCAATAATCTGCTGACAAATGCCTGCAAATATACGCAAGCGGGCGGAACCATATGCGTGGCTGCGAAAACCGATCGAGAATTCGTCAGCATCGAAGTCCGCGATACTGGCATTGGAATCTCTCCCGAAGCGCTGCCGCGGGTGTTTGACATCTTCCGTCAAGGCGCCGAGAGACGCGAGGGCGGCTTTTCCGGCCTTGGAATCGGCCTCGCGCTCGTGAAGTCACTGGTGGAGCTTCACGGTGGAAGCGTTACCGCGCATAGCGGCGGCCCGGGAACCGGTTCCTCATTTGTTGTACGTTTTCCCGGCGCGATCACCGTTTGCGGAACGAATCCCAATCTGGATGGATACGCGCTGGTATCGGGGTTCTCAGATCATGCGGCAGCCATGAAACTCGGAATCACGACTGCCGCCTGATGATATGTCCGACGACATTGATTTAGCCCGCCGACGCTTTCCGCGCGCGACCTCGCTGGCCCGCTGCTTTTAAGCGGAGTTTTTCATATCTACAGAGTAAAATAGGGGGTTTGGCGTCCCTTTACAACCCTCAAAATCCCTCGAAAACCGGCGATAATGGCAGTATTTGGCAGTGAAGATTAAATGCGGAGAAGGAGCATGGACGTTAAGGTTTTTCGGTCGCCAGAAGACCTACTACTGCGCCCATTAGCGCGATCCCTTGAAATTCAAGATGCGTCGGGTTATCTCGGCTCGACTCAGGGCGGCGAGTTTGGCTTCATGTGGGGTCCATGCGGCGGCGGTTTTTGAGTGGCTTTTTCCACAAACCCAATTTCCCAGTCCCTCACCGCATGAACAACCTATTGGAACTTCCCACCGAGCCGTCACTTCCCAGTCTGCTGAGCAAAACAATGGATACGAATTTACAGAATAACCGCGTGAACGCGAGCGACCCGCCCGGTGAAGCCGGACGGGAAGAGTCACATCAGGTTTTTCATTATCTCGCCGCGCCCAAAGCCGCAGCGTATCGGGCGATTCTCCGCCATTTCGTCGCGGCAAAGGAACGCTTCGAGATCGCTTTGCGACCGGCGGAGATTGCGGCGCGCCTCGACGGTGCGGCAGACCGGCATTTCGACGGGGCAACCGAGGACGAAGTGAGCGCCTGCCTCGCATCGCTATGCGAGTGGGGCAATCTGGGCGCCACCCGCGATGTCGTTTCGGCCCGCACGATCGAAGAATATCTTCACCCAAAATTCCTCTACCAACTCACCCACGCGGGCGATATGGCCGAGCGTGCGCTCGCGTTTTTCGATGAGGGCCTGCTGCGCCCAGGAGAGTTGTCCGCCTTGGCGTTGCGCGACATTGCGGACACCCTCGATGAACTGCGGCGGCTGCTGGACGCGGATGGATTCGACGAGGCGAAGGCAGTGCGCGCGATGGGCGATCTGATCGCGCGCTTCGAGACACTGGTCGCCCGCGCACAACTGTTCATCGGCGGTTTGCAGCGCGAGCTGGATCGACCTGCGGCGGAGGAGTCCGCGTTTCTGGCGCTGAAAGAAGAGCTGCTGAGTTATCTTGAGCGGTTCGTGCGTGAGCTTGTCGCGGCGACTTATCGCATCAGCCACTCGCTTCGCGCGCTCGAAGTGAAAGGCGTGGAGCCGATCCTCCACGCGAGCGCGACGGCGGAACTGACGGAAGTGTTATCGCCCACAGAGGCTCTGCGCACGCGCACACGGCAAAAGTGGGAGGATCGCTGGGCGGGGCTGCGTGGGTGGTTCATCGGTGGCGCGAATCATCCCGCACAGGCCGAGAGCCTGCGCTCGCGCGCGCTGGCCGCGATCCCCGCACTGCTGGAGCGCGTGCGGCGGATGCACGACTTGCGGGCGAACCGCGCGGATCGCTCGACCGACTTTCTCGCGCTCGCGCGCTGGTTTGCCGGAGCGCCGGATGAAGATGCGATGCACTGCCTGTGGCGCGCGTCCTTCGCGCTGACCTCGTGCCGGCATCTGCGCGTGAATGCGACCACGCTCCAGGGATGGGCCGCGCTTGACGACTCGGAGCGGCCCTCTTGGGAGGACTGCCCGCCCTACATCGTCACCATCGCGCAGTGGACGCGCGGTCGCGCAACGCCTCCAGGCAAGCCGCCGGGCATCATCGACCGTACGGCGGCGCGCGCAGCGCTACGGGCGCGGGCCGAGGTGGAGGGCCGGGCGCTTCACGCCGCGCGAGCGGCGCTGGCCGCGCGCACGCCGTGTTCCCTGGCAGAGCTTGGCGAACTGGACACGCCGGGTTTTGAAGTGCTGCTCGATGCAATCGGTGAGGCATTCGCCCACATCGGCCCGCACGAAAACACCGGCGAGGCGACAACGGCGGACGGCGGGATGGCGGTGAAGATTTCCCTGCCCGCCTCGCGCGCCGAACTGGCAGTGACGCACACGCCCGAAGGCATCCTGCGCGGTCCGAATCTCCACCTCACACTGCGCCTCACCGACGAGGCTCCCGCCGCATGAAAGCAGCGCCGGGCGAAGTCTCCGAGGTCAGCCGCCTCTCCGTAGAAGAACGGCAGGGTGCGTTGCGCGCCGTGCTGCGGCGTCCCTTGCTGATCGCCGAGCGCGCTGAGCACCGGGAGGATTTTGCGAAGGTGCGGCGACACGCGGAGCCTCTGCGGGCGTGGTTGGCGCGGCACACGGGCTGGACACTCGAGGTGGATGCGGAGTGTGCACGGCTCTACAAAGTGCCGGCGCGGCTGGACGACGCGACGCATCCCGCATTCCTCGCGAAAGACGAGCTGCCCTTCACCCGCCGGCGCTACGTGCTGCTGTGCCTCGCGCTAGCGGTCCTGGTGAAAAGCGAAAGCCAGACGACGCTCGGCGCCCTCGCGCGGGCCATCGTGGAGATGTGGAAAGAGAACGCCGCCTTTGCCAGCCTCGCCTTCGACCTGGATGCGACAGATTCGCGCCGCGATCTCATCGTGGCGGTGCGGCTCCTGGCCGAATACCACGCAATCACGCAGGTGGACGGTGACGAGCAACGCTTCCTCCACCATCGCGAGCAGGAGGTGCTCTACGATGTGCATCATCACATCATCTTCCGGCTGCTCGCCGCACGCCGGGCGCCGAGCGCGATCGCGGAGCACGAGTGGAGCGCGCGCCTGGAGGCGCTCGTGGCAGAGCCCGCGATTGATGAGGAGGAGCAGCGCAATCAACGCATCCGCCATTACCTCGGGCGGCGGCTGCTCGACGATCCGGTGCTCTATCTGCCGGGCGATCTTCCCGACGAGGCGCAAGAGTACTTTCTCAAGCAACGTCCTCACATCCTCCAGGCGCTCGTGGACGCGACCGATCTCGAGCCGGAGGACCGGCGCGACGGAATCGCGCTCGCCGATCGGATCGGCGACTGCACGGATATCGGCCTACCGGAGGAAGGAACCGACGGCCACGCCACGCTGCTCACGGCGGAGTATCTCGGCGCACTCAGGATCGAGCAGCCGGGCGACATCGTGCCCTTCGCGTTGGTCGAGCAGTTCCTCGCCGCGCAGGCGCAGAAAAATCGCGGCTTTTGGCGAAAGGATGCGACCGCTCCCGGCTCCGAAGTAGCGCTCGCGCGCGAGGTGATCCGCCGGCTCGCCAGCCTCGATCTCGTGCGGCGCTTGCGCGACGGCGTGGTGGTGATGCCTGCGATCCATCGCTACCGGCACGAGTTGCGAGCAGTGGTGGCGGGACCCACGCAGAGTGAAAACTGATCCTATGCTACCTGCGCCCACGACGTCCCGTTTTCAGCCGCTGCGCAGCGGGCTCATCAATCTCTTCAAATACCAGGATCAGGAGTTCTGGTTTGAAAAAGGGCGCCTGCTAATCCGCGGCAACAATGGCACGGGCAAGTCGCGCGTGCTCGCGCTCCAGCTTCCGTTTTTGCTCGATGGCGAAATCAGTTCGCGCCGCGTAGAGCCGGATGGTGATCCGGCCCGGCAGATCGCGTGGCACCTGCTGATGGACGAACATGAGCAGCGGACAGGCTATACGTGGCTCGAGCTGGGGCGGCGCGATGAGGCGGGCGGCGAGCACTTCGTGACGCTGGGCTGCGGGATGCGCGCAATCAAAGGCGGCGACAATCAGCCTACGCGCTGGTTCTTCATCACCGAGCGGCGCGTCGGCGGGGATTTCACACTGATGGATGGCGCGCATCCCTTGAGCGCCGACCGGCTTGTGGAAGTTCTTGGCGAGGGCTGCATTTTCAAAAAGCCCGCCGACTACCGCGCCGCGATCGACCGCCGGCTTTTCGCCCTGGGCGAAAATCGATACGTCGCGCTGATCGAGCTGCTCATCCGGCTGCGCGCGCCGCAACTGGCAAAGAAGCTGGACGAGCGCACGCTCTTCGCCGCGCTGTCGGATGCGCTGCCACCGCTCGCGCCGGAAGTGGTTGGGCCGGTCGCGGCGGCGTTCAAGCAGCTCGATGAGTTGCGGGATCAGTTCGAGTCGTTGCAGAGCCTCTTCGTAGCGCTCGCCACATTTCAATCGGGCTACCAGACCTACCTGCAGGTCGCGCTGCTGCGCCGGGCAGAGCAAGTCCGCTCGAAGCATTCCAAATATGAGGACGCGCAGCGTAAGGTCCTGGAAATCGAGCGCGAAACCGAAGCAGCGAAGGCCGTAGCGGCTGAGGCCGCAAAGACGGTGGAGGATGCCACGGACGACTTCACCGCGTCCGATGCGCACTACGAGACGCTTAAGGACAGTTCGGCGGCTGGCGACGCACGGCAGCTCGACGAGGCGCAGCGCGCCGCCGCCGATGAAGCCAAACGCAGCGTCGAGGCAAAGCAGCGTGCCGACGAAGCTGGCACCCGATTCGCCGAAGCCGAAGCCGAGCACGACCAGCAGTCGGCGGAACACGATGAACACCTCGCGGCGCGCGATTCCGCAACTCGAGAAGCCGCGAAGCTCGCGAGTCCCGCGGGAGTCGCGCGCGAGTTTTCGGCGCTGCTGCCAAGCGACTCCGCCTGGCAGCCGGACCTCGCGCGTTTT
>Ga0302180_10002011_pt1 | contig 15964 bp, 11 predicted proteins | sample I_Palsa_E3_2_FD_200575 | JGI IMG/M metagenome (GOLD analysis project Ga0302180, IMG submission 200575) | Peat permafrost microbial communities from Stordalen Mire near Abisko, Sweden - I_Palsa_E3_2 | ecosystem: Environmental > Terrestrial > Soil > Palsa > Peat permafrost | place: Sweden... | reverse complement strand
AGGATCGCCGTCGCCTGCGGCGAGCAAGTGCCAGGGCATGAAGGCAGCGCCTGCGGTCACCGCCACGCCGTTAAGGAAGTCGCGGCGCGTGATGTTGCGCTTCATTCCCAGTTCACGGTCGCTTCGGTCGCTCAAAGGGTCTCCGAATCGTCTGAATGTTCCCACCGGAACATAGTGCAAAGTGTTCCAACTGGAACATTTTGTACGTACATTCTTAAAGCTATATAAATTGCAAGACGCGGTGAATCAGCCTGTTGCCGACGGCGGGTGTGTTTTTTACGCACCTCGCCAAACTCCAAAAAGACCCTCTCGAAGGGGTTTTCCACAGGATCGAGCGGATGCGGCCTCTTGACAAAGGCGGCCTCGGGAAACCCCCTCCGAGTTTCTAGCCCTCGGCTTTTTTGACGGCCAGCTCCGCGCCCTGGAATCCGATTCGGCTGTGCGTGCCGTCACAAAAAGGTTTGTTCACCGAGCCGCCGCAGCGGCAGAGAGAGAATGCGGGCTTGCCGGTAAGGTCATACTGGGTGCCGTTGACGTCGACGAGTTCCACCGAGCCTTCGGCTGCCTCTACGCGGTAGGGGCCGTTGGGACGGACTGTGATCTTCACCTGAGCCATGACTTTGATTCCTCCAACCTTACGGGTTTCTAGTAAGGCTAAAAAGATATCATTAAGCGGGGGTGGGTGTCGCTTGGAGAGTAAGAAAACGCGACTCCAGCATTGAGGTGCGCGAATCGACGCCAAAGCGTTTATGGCACGACTGAAGTCGTGCCTTTCCCGAATCCTAGAAAGATAGTGGTCCCGAAAGACTCCGCTTAGGTACCTCAGGGGCTAAAAGCCCAACCCAAATGCTTGCCTTCAACGCAGGCCTGGAAGGCCTGCTCCACCCGCTCTCTCTTTCCGAGATCATGCTACTGGTGCGATGCGGAGGATGCGGCGGACGTCTAAGGCCAGGACTATCGCGCCAATTACCAGCACCCAGATGGCTGAGGTTCTCATCCAGAAGTTGATGGAGTTGACGAAAGCAGCGGCTTCGGTGGAAGGGACGTCACTTCCGCTTAGCGATTGCAGGAGGTTGGCTCGGCACAGCCAGTAGACCAAGCCCCAGGAATAGCAGTCGATGCCGAGGCGGAGGCTGGCGCTGAGGCGCGTCCAGCGGGGGTTTGACAGGTTCATGCACGCGAGGGCGATGCCGGCCAGGCTTAGCACCGTCAATCCCCAGAAAAAATACGGCCAGCGGGATGACAGCGTGATCGTCAGTCCGAAGAAGTGGAACACGCTGCGGAAGGCACCGAGCTGGACCCAAAGGACAAGAGTCGCCACGGAGAAGGTAAGTTCGAAGATGGTGCCACCGCGGGGGATCCGATTGTGATCGAGCTCGGCAGGGAGCGCGCGGGGGTTCCAATCGTTCACCAAGCGCGAGCGGGCTTGAGTCCGGTCCAGCACTGCGAAGGCGAGCGTATTGAAGAATAACGAGTATGTGCAAGCAAGCCACCAAGGCTCGAGCGAGGCGAACAGCGCGGCGCCGGGATGATCTGCCCGAAAGTCAGGGGAAAAGATGGTAATGCCCATCCAGAGGAGCAACCAGGGGAGCAGAAAATAGAAGATCAGCGACCGGATGACAACGCTGTAGATGGGAAAAAGCGCCGGGCCGATCAGGGACCGCTGCGGCAGATAGCGCTCGGCGACGGCCATGGGAGAGCCGCAGCGCTTGAGGATGGGCTCTACTTCGGCGTCGGTGAGTTTGTGGCCGAGTTCGGCTTCCTGGTCTTCGATCTGAGAGCGAAGATCTTCGGAGAGCTCCGCGATGATGTCGTCCTTCTGGTGGCGTGGCAGCCAGAATTTGACGGCGTGCAGATAACGATCGACGAGTGCCATGAGTGTGCTCCTGGGTGCAACTAAAATTCGCGCGTCTAGAAAATGTCTTCCAGCGATGTGTGAATACTTTTCCACTCGATCAACAATTGTTTGAGGATCAACTTGCCGTCGGGAGAGAGGCGGTAGAAACGCTTGTTGCGCTTGTCTTCTTCGCGCCACTGGCTGGCGAGCAGGCCCTGGGCCTCCAGACGGCGAAGCAGCGGGTAGAGCGTGCCCTCGTCAATGGCCATGCCGTGATCGGCCAGAGTTTTGCGCAGGGTATAGCCGTAGTGCTCGGTGCGCAAGGCTGCCAGGACCGCCAGGGGAAGGCTGCCGCGGCGGAGCTCCTGCCGGAGGTTTTCGAAGCGGTCGTCGTTACGGTTATGCGCGTCTATGCTAGGCGACATATAGTGTATGACGTACACTGTATGTCACACAGTATTGATTGTCAAGAAGTTTTGTGGGGGCGCGGCGATCATTAACTTCTTCAGGGCGGCTTAAGCCGGCATCATGCTGGCTCTACGGGGCGCTGAAGCGCCCCTTTTCCACTTCCACGTTGTTTTCGACGTCTTGTCGGGCGCCGGCAGAGACGTAGCAAGCTACGTCTCTACGACGGTTTTGTGGAGCTGCCAGAATCTTAGGCGGCTAGGGAATTCGCGGAGACCAGGGTGCGGTAGAGATTGAGGTAGTCGTCAATCATGCGCTTGGTGGTGAAGCGTTCGCGGGCGCGGGCGTAGGCGCGATCGGCATAGGCGTGGCGCAGGGCGCGGTCAGCGTCGAGCCGGCGAAGGGTTTCAGCCAGACTGCTGGCGTCGTTGGTGCGGAAGTAAAGGACGGCGTCGCCCCAGACCTCGCGGAAGCTGGGGATATCGTTGGCGACGATGGCGCAACGGGAGAAGGCGGCGTCAAGCGGGGCCATGCCGAGCGGCTCATAGCGCGACGTGGCGGCATAGATGGCGGCCCGGCTGTAGAGAGCGCGCAATTGAGCTTCGGTCTGGGGACCGCGGATGGCGACGCAACTCTGGTCGGTCGAGACTTTCACATCGGCGCGGATGGGTATGCGCGGCAGGGGAACGGTTTGCTCCGCGCCCACAATGCACACTGAGAACGGATGGACGTGTTGCGTGAGGAGGAAGACCTGCTTGCCAGCGTCGAGCAGGCGGCCGACCGAGAGCACGGAATCATCTTTGCTGACGTAGGGATTGAAAAAAATGGGGTTGCGGCCAGGATAGATTATGACCGCGCGGCGCGGCCGGGTGTAAGTGGAGATAAGAGTGTCGAGCATACAAGCCGAGGGTGCGACTACGGCATCGGCGGCAGCCATCCCGCGGAGGATGGTGTCCCGATACCACTTCAGCCAGCGCGTGGGGCGCGGGGTGCAACCCCGCACCGCTTCGCCCCAACTGATGAGGTCGCCATGGGCCATCACCACGCGCGGTACGTCGATGGGGAGGTTGCCGTGGCAGAACTGGTGGAGGTGAACCAGGTCAGGGTTGACTTCGCGCACCAGGTTGGCAAGGTACTCGGAGGACTCGGGCAGGTCGTTTGGCGCGTCGTCCATCCACTCCAGGCGGAAAGCGGTGGGCCGATACTCGAGGCCGTGGAGAAGATCCATCCATGCGGTCTGGTCGGGCAAGGGAATCTCGCCGAAGGTGACCAGCGTGACCCGGACGCCGCGCGTGACCAGTCCCGTGACCAGTTCGCGGGTGTAGGTCCAGGAGCCGGACATGGTATCGGCCGTGACCAGAACGTGCACAATGCCTCCGCGAGTGTGCCGGATGCCGCGGTGGATGCGGGATCCGGAGCGCTTCGCTGGCCTATTCTAGTGCGAATAATGTGAGGCGGCGAAGGTTTTTTTGGTGGATGGGGTATCTGCAAAGTCTTGCGCAGGGATGGGTTGTGATTTCGATGCGGGGCCTACATTCGCGGGCGGAAACCTTCCGAGAGCCGCAAATCAGTTCGCGCTCAGCCTTAGCCGCATATCGCGGGCAAGATTGTCGATGGTGCGGATTTTTTCCGTGGCGGGGGCAGGAACCCCGGGCACGGCCATGGCCAGTTCGCAGGAGAGCAGCATGACCGTGAGCGACTCGCACACTTCGCTGCGAATCTGTTGCTCGACCGAACGGCGGGCCTGGGTTTCCTCACGCTTGCGGCGGTGCAGCGCGGCCCGGACCTCGCGCAGCAGGCGCTCCATGCCGCTGACGGCGAAGTTGAGGTAGACGGGAAACGCTGTGCCCAGATGTTCAAGCACCTGATCGCTTTCAGCGGGCTCGTTCTCTAAAAGGAATTGATCGAGAACAACCGCAGAGTAAGCGTGCTCGCGCAGGCGAGCCACGGCTTGCGGCAAATTTTCCGCCCAGTGGGTTTCTTCGCCGGTCGCGTCTTTAAGAGTGGCAGCGCACTCTTGGCCACGGGCCGAAGGGGTTATGAGTAGAATCATGCTCTTTCCATTGCACGCTAGGCACCATCGACGGCGACGCTGAAAAGACGAGGCTTAGAGAGCGGTGGCCGATGTGGTGTTCCCGTTACGGAACGTTCGTGAGTAGGACTCATTTCAAAACCGAACATTTTCAGCATCGAACATTTCATATTTGCACACCGAACTGTCGTCCCGGGCGAAGCGAGTGACCTTGGTTCTTGCCTGCACCATCGCTGTCGCCGCCGCAGGCGAACACCAAGGTCCCTCGCTTCGCTCGGGATGACAAAGGATGTTTGATCCACTCTATCCAAACGGTCTAGGTCTGGGCTGCGTAGTCCTTCAGCTTGCGGTACAGAGTTGTCTTGCCGATGCCGAGCAGGCGCGCAGCCTGCAATTTGTCGCCGTTGAGTTCCGCGATGGCGTTGAGGATGGTCTGCCGTTCCAGTTCCGCCATGGGAACGATCTTGGCTTGGCCATGTCCGTTGCCATTGGACGGCACCGTGATCTGCGTGCCGGCAATGGCTGGAGGCAAGTCAGGCACGTGGATCAAGGGCCCGCTGGTAAAGGCGCAGGTGCGCTCCAGGCAGTTTTCTAATTCGCGTACATTGCCCGGCCAGTCATAGGCCAACATGACCTTGATGGCCTCGTCGGTGAGGATCTTTTCCTGCGCCGAGGCGCGCGAGGAACGTTCCATGAAATGAGCGATAAGCAGAGGGATATCTTCGCGACGCTCTCGCAGCGGTGGGATGCGCAGGCTTAGAACGTTGAGCCGGAAATACAGGTCGCGGCGGAAAGCGCCTTCGGTCACGGCCTGCTCCAGGATGCGGTTGGTGGCGGCGAGGATGCGGACATTGATGGGAATGCGGCGGGTGCTGCCGACCGGGCGAATTTCCTTCTCCTGAATGGCACGCAAAAGTTTGGCCTGGAGGTCGACGGGCAGCTCGCCGACTTCGTCGAGGAAAACGGTTCCACCTTCGGCGATAGCCAGCAGGCCGTCCTTGGCCTGATTGGCACCGGTGAACGCGCCTTTGACGTAGCCGAACAACTCGCTTTCGATCAGCGTGGGCACCAGCGAGCCACAGTCGACGGGGATGAACGGCTTGTCATGAAAAGGCCCGGAATAATGAATGGAGCGCGCCACCATTTCTTTGCCGGTGCCGCTCTCGCCGAGAATCAGCACGGGGTGGGAACTGTTGGCGGCTTTGGCAATGATGCGGTAGAGCTTCTCCATCTCCGGGGCACGGCCGACGATGCCTCCGTAGCCCTGCTTGGACTTGAGCTTCTCGCGCAGCATGCGGTTTTCGCTTTTCAGCTTGAGGTGGTTGGAGACACGCTGCAGCAAGAGCTTGAGTTCGTCGATGCTGAAAGGCTTGGTTACGTATTCGTACGCGCCATTTTTCATGGCCTGTACAGCCGACTGAACCGTGCCATAGCCCGTCACCACGATCACGAGAGCTTCGGGGCGCTGGGCCTTGATATGGCGGAGAGCCTCCAGGCCGCCCGCGCCGGGCAAGCGCAGATCGAGCAGAATGGCGTCAATGCTCTGGGTTTGCAGGAGGCGATAAGCATGTTCGGCGGAATCGGCAACATGGGCGATGAAGCCCAGCGATAGGGCGACCTCGCGGCAAGCGTCACGGATGGAGCGTTCGTCGTCGACGATGAGGAGGTTGAGAAAATTGGCGGCCATGATCTGAGGAGTGGAGATCGAGTGAGTTACGGCGGCTGACGTCATAAGAGTGATTCCTTCTTGACTTCCTGAGATGGGGTTGGTGATGGGGGCCCTGAATCTGGACGGGCCGGCTCCAGAAGATCGCTATCGGCAGGCTGAGATGCTCGGGGGAGCAAGATCATCACGCGAGTGCCGCGGCCGGGTTCGCTTTCGAAGTGGATGAGTCCGCGATTGGTGGTGACGATGCTGCGGACCGTAGTCAATCCCAAGCCGGTGCCTTGGCCGGCGTTCTTGGTGGTGAAGAATGGCTCGAAGAGGCGTTGGCGGGTTTCGGCGTTCATGCCGTGACCGTTATCGCCTACCACGAGCAGGACACAAGGAAAAGCAGGCGGGTCGCTTGGCGCGGTCCCTGCCACGGGTTGGAATCTGCAGTTGCTGGTCTCGACGGTAATCCGGCCGCCGGCGGGCAAAGCGTCGCGCGCATTAAGGACCAGGTTAAGTATGATCTGCTGGGCCTGCGCCTGGTCAAGGTTGACCACGCCCAACTCGGGATCGAGATGCAGATCGAGTGCGATGTTTTCGCCAATCAGGCGAGTCAGCAAACCGTGCATTGCCCCGGCGATTTCGTTGAGGCAGAGGAGACGGGCGGGCGTGGCGTGCGGCCGGGCAAAAACGAGCAACTGCCGCACCAGACCCGTGGCTTGCACGATAGCGGAGCGAATATCGTCCGCGTAACGCCGTCGGCGGTCGCGCACATCCAGACTGGAGAGCAGCAGATCGCAGTACAGCATGACGCCGGTCAGAAGGTTGTTGAAGTCATGGACCACCCCCCCAGTCAGGCGTCCAACCGCCTCCCATCTCTGAGCTTGAAGCAGACTTTCCTCCTCGGGAACCGTGCCGCTGGTGTGCTCCGCCATGAGCAACGCGTGATCGGGCTCTCCTGCGGAACCGGGCTGGCGCCAGGCGGTCCACTTCGCGCTGGTCTGCCCATGGCCCGCGCCGCGAGCTTCGATGCCGATGCTGTCACGCCGGGAATCGAGAAGGTCGCGCAGCAGCGACTCCGTTTTGTCTCGGTCTTGCGGACGAACCAAATCGCAGAGCCGCAACCTGCGCCGCGTGGCCACGCCGCGGTCCAGGGTCCGCTCGAAGGCTGGGTTCATCTCGACAATCAACCCCTGCGGGTTGCAGAGGGCTACGGCGATCGGAGCGTGTTCGAAGGCGGCACGGAAAGTTGTGCCTGGGTTCTCTCCCGCTGGGGAATCTGACCACGGAAATGGGGTTGCAGTATTCATAGTGCTACTGTGGCGCGGGACGATTCCCGGAAGAAACCCCACGATGGGCTATCCGATACCTTGGTGTTCCTGAAACGGGAGCAACGAGTCTGCGTGGCGATCCGCCTTCCGACTTCGACCTCACTATAGGAGGGGCAATCTGAGGTTGCGAAGGGCACATGTCACTCAAGATCGGGAAAAGCCTGTGGAAAACTTGGAAAAAATTCAAGTTTCTGCTGTATCGGGGAAGTAATAAGCATTGAAAGATCCGCGAAGGCAGGAGTCTGAAGGAATGTAGACCGTTTATTCGGTGGTAGGGCCGGGGGATTGCCGAGTGGCCATGGAGTTCGAGTCGTTGAGCGTGACCGGAGATGTCAAGCGGAAAGTCAAACGGCGGCCCTTCTGTACCCGAACCCCGTCTGGCTGCTGCAAGGTTCCCCGGGCAAACAGGCTCGAGGTCTGCAGAGCAAGGGGTCTGCCCTCGACGGTGATCGCGCTTAAGGTTAACTGGAAGTAACCTGAACCCGCCTGCGAGCGCACGGACTCGACGTGTCCAGTTGCCGTGGTGCCACGCTCGATGCGTGCATCCCCTTCAATGGCAAGGGGAGCGGCGACAGACGCCATGAAAGTGTCGCCAGCCCGAACTTTGGCAGTGGAAAGCGCGTCTACCAATTCCACGGTGAGGAGAGTTCCAGAGGGCAAAATGCGTGCGCGCGACCCAGTCCGGAAGGGCAAGGCGCTGGTCACTTTCGGATCGGGCGAGACTGCGGGATGCGTGCCGTCGCTGGCTAAGACCTGATCAGCATCTGGATGGAACGGAAGCTCTTGTCCACTGGCCGCCGCCGAACCTGTGTCGCTCCGATGGAAAGGCTCGGAGCGGGCACATCCCTGGCTCAGGCACAGGCCAAGAGCAAGGCAAACCATCCCGAAGACGGGCCGGAATTGGAGTAATCGCGTCATCACATATATGGTCGCGCGGCTTTCTGGTCTGTCATAGTGGCAAATGGAGTACCAGATCAGTGTTAAGAGAATCAAGCAGATGCGGGCGCAGGGGCCGGCATCCGTGTAGAAGTTGCGTGATCGCCGTCCAGACCTTCACAGCCGATCGAAGAACCATCTCAGAGCTTGAAGAGGGCTAGGTTGGCTTTTTGGCGGGTGGGACTCCAAATCAACCCGACCCGGCTTCCGGTAGCCGCGATGAACACTGATCGATGCCGGAGTATTTTCCGTTCTCCCTGACTTCCAGCCCAAAATCCCGAAGATCGTCGATTTCCCGCAAAGCAAATAGCGGAGAGCGTCACCGCTCTCCGCGCAAGGGTTCGGGTTGAAAACCGCGAGCTAGTTGGAACCGCCGCCGGCGTTGGCGCTCTGCGGTTCGTTTTCCGGCTGCGCAATCACACCATCAAATGGCGTCGCCCCGACGTAGTGCCCGTGCACTACGCTGATATGGCGCAGCGGAAAGCCGGAATCCGGTCCACGCTGCCAGGTGCTGCCGCCGTCGCTGCTCTCGAATACGACGCCGGTCTGGCCGCTGGTCGCGAGCAGCCGTTTATGGCTGCCGTCATAGGTCACGGACGTGATGTCCTTGTCTGGCAATCCCGCCACCACGTGGTTCCAGCTCTGGCCTGAATCCGCGCTGTGGAAGGCGCCTTCGTGCGTGGCCGCGAAAATCTGGCCATCGGGCGCAACGGTTACGCTGCGAACATTAATGGGATACGAGGCGAGTACCGCGAGATGCCAGGCTGCTCCGGCATCCTGCGAAACCAGGACGCTGGAGCGTGTGGCCGCGACCAGAAGGCCGTCCTGAGCCTGCACCGAAACCACGTCCTGCTGGCCGGCGACCGGTCCGCCCATCCAGACCTTGCCCTGGTCCTTACTCATGAAGAGTCCGGCGGAAGTCGCCGCATACCAGCGGCTCGGTCCAAGGTCGGTATCGCTCACCCGGCCTTCCAGCACCGAGCGGGTGCTGACTGTGGAAGTAGCTGTTTTGGTCTTGCCATTCTTCAATTTCACGGTATGCGAGACCGTCTTCTCCAGCACGACATTGTTGATGGGACGCCATGCCGCACTGCCCGGGACCAGCTCAAAGACGCCGCGGTTGGTTCCGGCGACCAGTGTTCCGTTGCTGGCCTGCTTGAGCGTGAAGACATCACGCCCGTCGAGGCCTGAGCTTTTCTGCTGCCAGCTTTGTCCGCCGTCACGAGTCAAGAACACACCGCCGAACTCGCGGTCGTTCACCACGCCGATGTAAAGCGTGTTGGGTTCTTTGCCGTCGGGCAGGATGGCGCTCACGTAACGGTGGGTATATCCATGGTTGGAAGTAGAGAAGCTGGCTGCGGAGTCGTCGCTGGCCAGCACTCCGCTGCGGTCCGTCGCCAGCAGCACACGCTGCGAGTTGCGCGGATCGATCAGGACATCATTCACCACCACTTCCGGATTGCTCATGCGCTTCCAGGTCTTGCCCTCGTCGACGCTCTTCCACAGACCTTCGGTGGTGCCGGCATAGACCACTGCCGGGTTGCTCGGATCCTGCTTCAGCACGCGCGTGCGTCGCGCCGTGAAGGGAATGCCCGGAAGCTTCTGGAACTGATCGCCGCCACTGGTGCTCTTATAGATTCCGGAGCAGGCGCTGGCGAAGACTTCCGAAGAATTCGCCGAACTGACGATGATGGAGAAGACGTCGGAATCGTCGATCATACCTTTGTTGATGTGCTGCCAGGTAGCGCCACCGTCGCTGGTTTTCCACGCCAGGTGCCAGGTGCCAGCATAGATTACGTTCGGATCTTTGGGATCGACAGCGATGGACTCGATGTTCTTGACGATGCCGTCATTAGAGGAAATCCGCTGCCAGTTGTTGCCGCCATTCGTGCTGCGGTAGACGCCATCGAGCGCGCCCGCGACAATCACTTTGGGATCAGAAGCTGAGAGCGCCATGGCACGTACTGATTTCCCGTGCATGGCCGGCAGAACATCCCAGTCCTTGCCGCCATTGTGGGTGCGGAAAATGTCGCCGGCACTCTGATCCTGCACGCTCCACGCCGACACGAAAATCGTCTTGGAGTTGTGTGGATCGAACACAATGTGATCGAGCACGTAATCGTCACCACTTCCCAGTTTGGCAAATCGCGCCCAGTTGTGGCCACCATCCTCGGAGACGAAAATCACACCTGTGCTTGTGCCCAGGAAAACGCGGTTCGGGTCCTGCGGATCATAGGCCAGGCTGCGGACGTCGCCTCCATCCGGACCCAAAACAGCCCATTGGCGAGTTCCTGCGCCAGCCGCACATATCGAAGCTAACATCAACATTGTCAGCAACTTAAGCCAAGAAAATTTCATAACGGTAATCGTCCCCAAGCCGAGAAAAGTTGCATGCGCACTCAGCCTGACAGGGTAACCTACCCCCAGCAAGGTTACTGAAGGACAGGACAAAAAACGAGCCGGTCGACGTCGCCGACCGGCCCTTTTGACTCCGCGGGCCGAAGTCAGTTCGCTTTCTTGGCGGCCGCCTTCTTCTTGGCCATCGGTTTGGGATGATCCGGAACCGCCATCACTTTGGATTCATCCACGGGTTGAGTGCCAGTCGAGTCGAAAGTCGCGCCCGGAGGCACGATCCAGTACTCGGCCGTCTTGGTGCCGCCGCTGCCAGTGCGCGCTTCGATGCGGGTGGCATCGATGCCCTGCTTGGCTTCGCCGCCCACCAGGTACGCTTTGGAATTGACGGCACGTTCCGCCGCCAGATTCTTGCGCTTTTCGGTCGGCTCTGCATTCCCGACGATCACCAGCTTATTGTCGGGGCTCTGCTGCAGGTTCTTGGCTACGTCATCCAGGATGGCCTTGCAGGTGTTGTCGACGCGCCAGGGCTTCTTCTCGTTGGGGAAGTCGCACTGGCTGAGTTTGGCCGCCTTCGGCGGAGGTGGCGGCGGATTCTCGATGGTCACTTGCGTCGAGGCTGGTCCGGTCAGACCGCGCGAGTCAGTGCAGGTGGCGCCGACAGTGATCGTACCGGGAGATGCGCCAGTGGTGTTCAGAGTCGCCGAACTGCCACCGCCGGATACGCTGCCACTGCTGGCGGTCCAACCGCCGACAGAAACGGGAACACCGTCAGGACTGGTGCAACTGGCCGACAGGCTCACGGTTCCACCAGCTTGCAAGCTCGAAGGATTGGCGGAGAGAGACATGGTGGGTGGATTCTTCGGCGGCAGCGGTTTCACCGTGAAGTTAGCCGAGCAGGTCGCTTCGTTGTTCTTCTTCTCTTTGGCGTCGGTGACATGCGCCGTGACCGTGTAGCTGCCCGGGGCCACCCCGTTCGTGTCGATCTGAGCGGTCGTGTCCTTGCCGGTAATCTGACCTCCATTGCCACTCCAGGCATAGGTGACCGTATGCTTGGGGTTGAAGTTGCTGGCGGCGACGGTCGCGGTGATGGGTTCGCCCACCATCACTCCACTGGGCTGCACCGAGCAACTGGCGGCCGGCGTTACCGGCGGCGCCCCACCCCAGCTGAATACCAGGCCGGTGCGCAGGCGGACGCCGTCGAACGAGGGACGGCGCAGATCGGGAAAGTCGGACGCGGCAAAATCTGCGTAGTTGTGCCGGCCCCAGACATAGTCGGCCTCGAACAGACGGAAAGCAATATTCTTGCGGATGGGCAAGTCCATTCCTCCGCCCAAGATAGCTCCAATTCCGTTGCTTGAGTTGAGACCGCTGACGTTTACGCGATTCAGACTCACCAGGGTATGCAGGAAGTAATTCGCAGAATCCGTGCGCCATATGAAGCGCGGCCCGACCGATACTGTGGTTTCGTAGTTGCTGCTCCCCCAGTTATGACCCAAGTCGACTTCCGCTCCCCAATGCGGATCGAAATTGTAGGTGAAGGCGCTGCCGAATCCCTTCGCCATGTCCGGCACAATGAAAGGAGAGGGATTGTTGGGATCGCCGAAGGCGGCGGGAACCGTGCCGCCCGGATGCAGCCATTGATATCCGACAAACACGTCATACTTTGGATTCGAGTCGCTCTGCGCCAGCGCAGGACTCGAGATGAGAGTAGCTGCCAAAGCAATCAACAAGCCGAGTGCCACCCGGCCCTTCCGCAGTTTGGAACAAAGTGACATTCCGTCCTCCAATGATTTGCGCGCTGTGCCTGCGCTTTGTGCGCCAGGCCACGCTGAAAAGATAACGCAGGATTAAGAGCTTGAACTGGACTTCATTTTGGGAACTGGCAATTCTAACCCACGGCAATCTTAAAGCGAAAGAGTGATTTTCAAGAATTGCATAATCTAACGACAGATTTTCCGGAATCGCGACTTGTCTCAAATTGACATTACAATTACAGAAGACAGCCGCCACGACCTGCGGCCCGGATGAAAATGGCCCACCGATGGGCCTGGACCTTGCCCCGCGGGAAGCTGGCCGCGTATGGTTGTAGTCTCGGTTCTAACGGAATCGCAGGTTGGAAGAACGCCATTAAAGCGGCAGGCACGAACCCAGGGATGAACCAAGAAAAAGTACTAATCGTTGAGGACGAAGAGAACGAGCGCACGGGACTGGCCGAGTTAGTTTCCTCGTGGGGGTATCGGGCCGAAACCGCCCGTGATGGCGTGGAAGGACTGGAGAAAGCGGCGCAATGGACTCCGTCCATCGTCGTTACCGACCTGAAGATGCCGCGCATGGGAGGCATCGAACTGCTCGAACGATTGGGGGAGCAGTCGCAAGCCATGGCGGTGATTATGGTGACCGCGCAGGGTACGATCGACAGCGCGGTGCAGGCCATGCGCATGGGAGCGTATGACTACATCACCAAACCCATCGACACCAGCCGCCTGCGTACCATGCTGCAGAACGCCTCCACGCTGGTGGGTTCCCGCTCTGAGTTGGAAAGCGCCCGCCGCAAGCTGCGCGATTCGGGTTCCCTGGGCCAACTCAATGGGGCGTCGCGCAAGATGCAGGAGATCTTTCGGCTGATCGAATTAGTCGCGCCCAGCACCGCTTCGGTACTGATTACGGGAGCCAGCGGTACGGGCAAGGAGCTGGTGGCCCGCACCATCCATCAACTGAGTCCACGCCGCGACCGGCCCTTCGTCGCCATCAACTGTGCAGCCATTCCTGAAACATTGATCGAGAGCGAGATCTTCGGCCACGAAAAGGGCGCCTTCACAGGAGCGTTGGAACGGCGCACCGGCTGCTTCGAGCTGGCCGAAGGGGGCACCATCCTGCTCGACGAAATTGGCGAAATGCCCGTGGGAACCCAGGCTAAACTCCTGCGCGTACTCGAAGACCACAAGTTGCGCCGCCTGGGCAGCAAAGTTGAGACCTCAGTAGATGTGCGCGTGCTGGCTGCCACCAACAAAGTTCCGGACGATGCTGTCGCCAGCGGTCAATTGCGCAACGATCTCTATTACCGGCTCAACGTCTTCAACATCCACATGCCTCCGTTGCGGGAACACAAGGAAGATATCGCCGATCTGGTCCAACTTCTTGTGTCGGAAATGAGCGCGAAGCACTCCCGCAAAGTTGCCGCGGTGAGCGAAGCCGTGCTGAATCTGTTCAACAATTATTCCTGGCCGGGAAACGTCCGGGAGTTGCGCAATACCATTGAACGCGCCGTGATTGTCTGCGATAGCGGCATGATCGAGACCAAACATCTCCCTCCCGGATTCGGCCACGCACCGCTGCGTTTTTCCGCCAATGACCCGGACGCCGTGCGTATGGGCGTGGGCACGACCGTCGGTGAGGCGGAAAAAATGCTCATCCTCAAGACGCTGGAGTCCACCAGCAATAACAAGACGAAGGCGGCGGAAATCCTCGGCATTAGCTTGAAAACCCTGCATAATAAACTTAAGGAGTACGGCAGCAGCGCCCCGGACGCGGCCCCTGACAAGGAGGAATCGCAGTGATCGGCGATCAGTGGCCAGGTGTTGGGTGATTAACGATAGAATTTTCCGACTCATTCGTCTGTTGCCAGCCGCTGCTTCGACTGACCACTAGCCACTGAACACCGGCCACTGTTCTATCCCATGCGACGCAAAGCCATCATCGTAACCGGCATCACCTTCATGGTGACCGTGATGGTGACTGCGTTCTCGTATCTCTACATCTCGCAGATTCTTCGTCAGCGCATCACCAATGCCTACGAAAGCGCCAGCCGCCTGACTCAGCAACTGGCCTACTTCGCCGAAAACGATCTGCCGGACTTGAGCAGCACCCCCATCAATACCGATGACCCCGCGGCGGTGCGCCGCGCGCTCGCCGAATACCTGCCGATGGATACCAATCTTTTGAACAATCTCGAATCCGAGGTGGCGCTTTGGCCCTTCATCTACGACGCTTCCGTGCTGGACGCGAACGGCAAAGCACTCCTCCATACCAATCCCCAATTGGTGGGTAAGCAGGTTGCCCCACGGCCGGACTTTTACGCGGTCACGGCCGCTCACTCCTGGGAACAGTTTCGCCTGGTATACCGCCCCGCCATCGTTTACGACGTGAGCTTCCCGCTGCAACTCAACGGAGCGCCCTTCGGCACGATCCACACCGGTGTTTCCACGGTCTTTCTTAAGAGTGAAATCACGCCCCGGCTCCTGCACGCCATCTATTTCTCAATTGCGTCGATCTTCGCCTCTCTCTTGATCGCCGCCGGCGTGTCCAATCTCGCTCTGGGACCGCTCAAGAAGATCAGCCGCAACCTGGATAGCGTCAGTTCGGGCTCAACCGAGGCACTCTCCGGAGACGAATCGGAACACGATGAACTAGGACTGGTCACGCTGAAGATTGCCAACCTGGGCCGGCAGATGCGCGACAGCCGGGAAATTTTTTCCGCCCTGAAAGACAACGTGGACCAGCTCATGTCGAAGCTGCAGGATGGCTTGATGCTGTTCACGCGAGACTCCCGCGTGGTGCTGGTGAGCGCGCCGGTCGAGCGCTTCCTCGGCAGGCCGCGCGCAGAACTGCTGGGCAGGACGGCGAGCGAAGCCTTTTCCCGTGATTCTTCCCTGGGCACGCTGGTGCTCGATGCTTTCGAGCACAAGCGTCCGCTTCTGCAACGCGAGTCAGTCGCCGCCGCCGGCAGGCGCGTCCAGGTCTCTTTAGATTTTCTGCAGGAGAAGAGCACTCAAATCGGCGCTCTTTTGATCATGCGAGACGCTGAGTCCGTCCGGCGCATCGGAGACGAAATTGAGATGTCCCGCCGCCTCTCTGCCAGCGGTCGTGTGACCGGCGGCGTTGCCCATGAGGTAAAGAATCCCATCAATGCCATCGTGCTCCACTTGCAGCTCCTGCAGAACAAGCTGGCGCAATTGGACCCCGATACCCGGCGTCACATGGACATCATTGGCAGCGAAATTCACCGGCTCGACCGGGTGGTGCAAACTCTGGTTGACTTCATGCGGGCTCGCGAGCTTCACCTGGAAGAAGTGGACCTGCGCCGCGTGCTCGAGGACGTGGCGCTGCTTGCCGCTCCAGACGCGGAACAGCATGGCGTCACCATCAAGCGCGACATGCCCGGGGAACCGCTGCCCATCAAAGCAGATCTTGACTTCATCAAGCAGGCCCTTCTCAACGTCGTTCTCAACGGCATCCTGGCCATGCCTCATGGGGGCCAGCTCACGATCTCGGCGCGTCGCGACGAAGATGCGGTGGTCGCCGAAGTCCGCGATCAAGGCGTGGGCATCGCTCAGGATGTGCAGGATAAGATCTTTGAGCTTTACTTCACCACCAGGAAGGACGGCAACGGCATCGGCCTGGCGCAGACTTACCAGATC
>Ga0302180_10002006_pt1 | contig 16004 bp, 22 predicted proteins | sample I_Palsa_E3_2_FD_200575 | JGI IMG/M metagenome (GOLD analysis project Ga0302180, IMG submission 200575) | Peat permafrost microbial communities from Stordalen Mire near Abisko, Sweden - I_Palsa_E3_2 | ecosystem: Environmental > Terrestrial > Soil > Palsa > Peat permafrost | place: Sweden... | reverse complement strand
GAGCGACGACGTGACGGCGGCCCTGGACGAGATCCGGACGAACGCCACGGAACTGGCCACAAGTCACGACGACGAGGATTGCCGTCCCGGCGAATCCTGCACCCCGCATGACGCCTTGCGGATGGTTGAAGCGTTCTGCGAGGTGCTGCAGGCGCACCGTGACGTTGGCGGGAGTTGTGCGTGGTGCCGCACCCAGTCGGGCCGCCGGATGCGGTGGCCGTGCGCGGAGTACGAGACCATCTCCCGCATCCTGCTGGGGGATTGAGGGCTTCTCCAGAGGACCAGGGGCCAGGGCAGGGGGCGGTCCCTGGTCCTTTCTGCCGGAATTTCAATGGGGGGGAAACATCATGGACAAGTTCTTTAGCGTGGGCGTCCTCGAGCGCTCGCAAGGGGGCAGCACAGATGTTACTGAGCCGCTGCCCGTTGTCGCCGCGCCGCGGATGACTGACACCAAGCCTCTGCCTGTGATCCAGCAGTACCGGGGGAGGCATGCGCTGGCCGGGCGCCCCCGGGAAGACGAACGGCTCCGCGTGTGCCCACAGCAAGAGGCGAGGCATGCACGAAGAGGCAGGTACTGCCACGCTGAGACCCGCGGCGCCCGGCAGCCGAAGGTCATCGTGCTTGTCCCGGTACACAATGAGCTGGAAGTCGGCGCCACCATCGAGGCCATCCTCAGCCAGTCCCGCCCGCCGGATGAGGTGTACGTGTGCACCGACAATGTGAGCGACGAGCGCATCTGGGATATCGCCATGCGGTACCCGGTGAGTGTGACCTGCACGGTAGGCAACACGTACCGCAAGGCCGGGAACCTCAACACCGCCCTGGCTTCACTGCTGTCGTACGGTGCGGTGAGTGACGGTGACGTCATCATGGGGTTCGACGCGGACTCTGTGCCCGGCCGCCATTTCATCGCTAACGCGCTCACCTGGCTCGGCAAAGGTTACGGTGCGGTCGGTGCCACGTTCCACGGCCGCAGCGGCGGCGGCATGCTCGGCCTGCTCCAGCGCGCCGAGTTCGCCCGGTTCGCCCGCCACCAGCACCGGAAAACAAAATGTGACGTACTGTCCGGGACCGGGTGGGCCATCCCGGCAGGTCTCCTCCGGGGGATCGCCGCTTCACGGCCGGACGGCCAGGTTTACGACGCCGCGCATATCACCGAAGATTTTGAGCTGACCCTGAAGCTCCGCTACCACGGGGTGGATGCGGTCGCCCCATCTGACTGTGCGGTGACCACCGACGTTATGGTCACCGTGGGGGACTGGGTGACGCAGCGGCTGCGGTGGCAGCATGGCACGCTCCTCGCGCTGAGGCAGTACGGGTGGTCCCCGTCGACCAGGGAAATGATTATCCGCCAGGTGATGATTTACCTGGTTATGCTGGCGACACCCTTGACCGCGGTGTATCTCGTCTGGTCGTTTGCCATCTTCGGCTGGCAAGGCATCAACCCGCTGAACGCACCGGTCTACGCGATCGGTATCGGGGTGGTGGTGTGCGAGCAGGCGTGGCAGGCACGCAAAGCGGGCCCCCGGGCGGTGCTGTCCACGCTGACGATCTGGCCTGACCTGCTCTACTCGATGGCCCGCCAGGTCATTTACATTCGGGCCGCCTGGCGTTTCCTGCGGAACCGGACATCCACATGGGGAGCGGGGACGTCGATCCGATGAATCACGAAGCGTTCCCAGTTATCTGCCATGACGTGGGGTGTGTCACCGCACAAGCTCTCCTTATCGTCCCCGGTCACCTGCAATGGTGGTGGGGTTACTACACGTGGCTGGGCCGGTTCGTCGCGGCTATCACCGTCACCATGGCATTGCTGGCCCTGACCAGGCTGCGGCGCCCAGCACGCCGGAAAGGACCACGATGAGGCACAACCCGCAGTTCGCTGCTAACGCCACACCAGCATCGGTAGCGGCATCCGCCAGCGGCGGGCACCTGAACATTTACGACGGCACGCAGTACCGATGAACTCGCACTAGGCAGTCTCCGGGCCGTGTGGGCTTCAGTCCGAACCAGCCAGAAGAGAGGAACCGTGGCGGACGGCACTACGGGCCTGGGTGAGTCAGCCCGGTCTGTACTAGACAGGAACACGGTCGGGGAAGACACCTCCGCACTGTTCCTCGGCCTGATCGAGCAGGCCGAAAAGGGGGAAATAGCACCCCAGGCCCCGACCGTGCCGTTCCCCCGGCTGCGCGCCGAGCCTGACCGGGACTGGTTCCAGCCGGACCGCCTCCGGATCATTGCGCTGATACCGGCGCACAACGAGACCGAGGGCATCGCGGCGGCTATCGAGTCGCTGCTGAACCAGACCCGGCGCATCGACGAGATCATCGTCATGCCGAACGGCTGCTCCGACGACACCGCGGAGATCGCCCGCCGGTACCCGGTCACGGTCTGGGAGCTGCCCCGTGACCCGCACAAGAAAGCCGGGGTGCTGAACAAGGGGTGGAACCGGTACGGGCGGGGCGCGGACTTCGTGGTGTGCATTGACGGCGACACCCGGCTGCCCCGGTTCGCGGTGGAGCACTGGGAGAGGGAGCTCCGGGAGAACCCGGTGACGGGCGGTTCGTCCAGCCAGCCGGTGATGACAGGAAACAGCGTCCTGTCGCGGATCCAGCGGGCTGAGTTCACCGAGTCCGCGACGCTGAGCCTGGCCCGCGGCTGGTGCCGGGTCATATCGGGGACCGGGTGCATGTTCCGCAACGAGGCTCTCCGCGAGGCGAGCCTTATCGAGGGGCAGGAGGGCCCGTGGACGTACAAGAGCGTGGTCGAGGACTACCACCTGACGTTCCAGCTGCGGAAGATGGGCTGGCTGTGCGTCATGTCGCCGACCGTGTACTGCTTCACCGGCAGCATGACCTCGGTGAAGGCGCTGTGGAACCAGCGGATCAAATGGCAGTCCGGCACGATCGGGGACCTGATTAACTTCGGGTTCAACCGGCTGAACTGGCGGGAGTGGGTGCAGCAGTTCTTCGCGCTGATCTGCGTTGTCTTCTGGGTGCTGTGGCTGACGCTGAACGGGACGGAGCTGGCCTGCGGGAAGCTGACCCCGGGATGGTCGTGGCTGATCTTCCCGGTCCTTTTCTCGGCGGTCGAGTCGTTTCACGCGTGGAAGATCCGCGGCCGGGACTGGTGGGACATGCTGCTGGCCGCGTCGCTGCTTAAAGCCGTGTTTTACACGTGGCTGTCGATGGCGTGGATTCTCGCGAGCTGGTGGGTGATCCTGCGAGGCAGCACGAAGGACTTGTGGGATGCGCAGTATTCCGCGGAGGGCATGGATATGGGTGTGAGATCCGATGGCAGTCGTACCGGTGAGGCGGCGGCGGAAAGTCAGCGCGGCCCTGGCGGGAGCAGCCCTGCTCGTCCTGTTCGTGATGGCATGGTCAGTGCTGGCCGTAGCGAGCCAGCCTAAGCCGACGGTAAACGTTACCCTGCCGCGCGTTGTTTTCCCGGTGCTCGTGCGACCGGCACCGTACGCCGTGGCTGCGGCTGTCCCGGTGCTCGTGTACCACGAGATGAACAACGGCTGCAAGCCGTCGGCGCCGGTCTGCAAGTCGGGCGACCCGGAGACGGTCAGCACCACGCAGTTCACCGCCGAGATGGAGTACCTGGCCCGGCACGGGTATCACTCCGTGACGATGGGGCAGTACACCGCCTGGCTGGCTGACGGCCAGACCCTGCTGCCCGCCCGCCCGGTCCTGATCATCGCCGACAACGGCATCTTCAACTTCCTCGACGGGGCGCAGGACATCCTGGCCCGCGACGGCTTCACCGCCACGGCGGCCCTGGTGACCGGGTTCGCCGACGCGGCCAGCGGGGATTGCGCGCCGAGAATAGGCGCGAAGGCGATCGATGTGCAGCCTGGCTGCCCGGGGTCGAGCAGGTACTGGGATGCGACCTGGGCGCAACTCCGGGGCCTGGACCCGCACGTCTGGTCGTTCATCCTGGAGGCCGGGCTGTCCGGTCACTACGTGCAGGACTACGACTCCCGGTGCCAGGTGTTCGACGCCTGCATGGGGCCGGGCGAGACCGCGGCGCAGTACGAGGCCCGGGTGACCGCCGAGAACGCCGGCGGGCTGTCCACCCTGGAGCGGGAACTGCCCGGCCGGGTGGACGCCGGCGCCTGGGTGGTGCCGTACTCCGACCTGGGCTACAGGCGGTGCGCGCAGGCTGACTGCACCCCGCAGCCCTACGACGGCCCCGGGAACTGGCTGGCGGAGTACGCGGAGGCGCATTTCAAGTCCGTGTTCGTGGAAGACGCCTACCGCAACGGCACCGGGCACGAGCGGTTCCGCTTCGATGTCAACGGCAAGGACACCGAGTCGTACTTCCAAGCCACGCTGGCGGGCTTCATCCGCGCCGGCGACTTCGACAGGACGAGGAGCTAGCCGATGCTGGAGATGGGCGCCGTGATCTCGCGGGATATCCAGGTCGTCATCACGGTCCTGACGATCGGGGGGATGGCCTTCGGGGTGGTCCCGAAGTTCTGGCGGCGACGCCGGCGGACTCCCGGATGCTGACGCGGAAGGCAGCCGCGATCGCCGGCCCGCTTATCCTGGCGGCGGCACTGGCGGGCTGCGGCGGTTCAGCGGCGAGCGCCCCGCCGCCACGCGCAACCGCCGCGCCCGCGCCCGCCTGCACCCCGAAGGTAACGCCGAGCGCACCCAGCATGCAGCTGGCCGCGCGCACCAGCGTGGGCACCGGGGCCATAGCCGCGGCGTGGGCCGCGACTCTGCTGAAGGCCATGGATGACCCGGCGACCGCCGCTGACGTGTCATCCATGCTCGCGTGGTTCACAGCCGAAGACGCAAGCAAGCCGGCCGGCGCATTCACCTACGGCGCGGGAGAGAACGACCCACTGAATCTCACGGCCTTCTCCGGCGACAACGTCGGCGTGACAGGCACCGAACCATCCGGCGCCGGCCCGAGCCACCCAGGCAACCTGGACTTCAGCTCCCCTGACTACGGGATTGCAGCAACCGCGCAGGTCATCGTCACCAAATACCCGGCGATCAACCATGCCCTGCTAACCAGCAGGGGCCTCATCAGAAATCCCGCCGTCGCCGCCGAGCTCGCTAAATGGTCAGGCGAGGGATATTCATCACTACCCCAAGGAGCATCATGACGGAGCAGTCAACAGGCCCGGCGGTTTTCGCCCCGGACGGAAGCCACACCCATACCATTCCCGCGACCACGCCGCCGGTCACGCCGCAGGTCACGCCGCCCCCGGTCGTCACAACCTTGCCGGCCCTGCCTGCCCTAACCGCCATCGGCACCGGCATGCAGGCTACGGCATGGGCTGACGCCATCCTGGCCGCGCTGGGAGCCCCGGCCAACGCTGCTAACGTCGCCTCGCTGATCGCCTGGTTCGCGGCCGAGGACGACAACCAGCCCTGGGGTCACGAGGCCGACGGCGCCGGCCAGAACAATCCCCTTAACGTGACTGCCTCCAGTGGCACGTTCGCCGGGGTCACCGGCTCGGAGCCGTCCGGCGCGGGGGCGGGCCACCCGGGCAACCTGAACTTCGGCACGCCTGCGCAGGGTGTGGCCGCCATGGTGCAGGTCATCGGGAATTACTCGGCCATTCACGCTGCCCTGATGTCAGGCGCTGGCTTGATCGGGAACGCCTCGGTCTCCGCCAACCTGTCCACCTGGAGCGGCGGGGGCTATTCCTCGCTCGCTTAACTAGGAATCTTGCCGCGGCGCGTGCCCGGCGTGCCTTACCGTCCGCGCCGCCCCCGGATGCGGGACGCTGGCCACATGTTTAACTTCGGTGAGAGCCTCGGCAACAGTCTCGGGCCGCTTGCCCCGATCCGGCCTGTCATCGCCCCGCCGGCCTTGTTCCCGGTGTCCCCGATGCCCCGACCCTGGTGAGGAGACTGAAATGAGTCCAAGCTTTGAGCACGACCGGATCCGCTCGGGTGCCGGAACCCCGGACCCCCGCTTATCCCGCAACGCAAAAAGCGGCCAGCAAGTCCCGTGGGGACTTGCTGGCCGTATCGCCGACTGGATGTGAGCGGCGGAACAGCCCGTGACAAGGCGGTCACGGTGCAGAATGAAAACTCCCCGGGCGGCCGACGGCCCGGGGAGTTCGCAGTTTCAGACGACAGGAGATTACCAGTGGCCACCGACAGCCTGCACGCCCCCTTCAAGACCGCGCACCCCGACACCCCGAACGGCACCCCGCCACCCGCGGAGGTCCACGCAACGGTGATGGTCATCACCCCGGACATGGCCAAGGAGTGGCTGACCCGCAACACCCGCAACCGCAACCTGCGGTGGGCTCTCATCGACGCGCTCGTCCGTGACATCACCGCCGGGCAGTGGGTCCTCAACGGTGAAACGATCAAAATCGCGGCGGACGGGGCAGTCATCGACGGGCAGCACCGGCTGTCCGCGATCATCAAAGCCGACACACCGGTCCAGTCGTTTGTGATCCAGGGCCTCCCCCCGGAGGTTCAGGACACGGTGGACACGGGCGCGGTGCGGAAACTCACCGACCAGCTCACGTTGCGAGGGGAGAAGAACTCTGTCCTCCTCGGGTCGGTCACCCGGTGGGCTCTGCTGTGGGAGCAGGGTTACCGCGGCAAGATCGGCGGCAAGACGGTGAGAGTCACCCACTCCGAGGCTCTCACCTTCCTTGAGACGCACCCGGAGTTGCGTGACGCCACAGCGTTCGCCAGCCACGCCCGCCAGTCGTTCCCCCTGATCCGCGCGTCCGTGTACGGGATGGCGTGGTGGCTGCTCACGCCGATCAGTAAGGAACGCGCCGACGAGTTCCTCAGCAAGATGGTGACCGGTGAGGACATCAGCGCCGGTCATCCCGCTCATACGCTGCGGGCACGGTTCCTGTCGTCGTCCCGGCTGGATGAGCGGCTCACCGAGTTTGAGCAGCTGGCGCTCGTGGTCATCGCCTGGAACGCTGACCGGGACGCCCGGAGCATCGCCCGTGTTCAGCTTCCAAAGGGCGGCCTGACACCCAAGAACTTCCCTGAGCCGAAGTAGCGGGAACGCAAAAGACGGCCCCGCACCTCAAAAAATGAGGTGCGGGGCGGCGGCGTTCGGTGATGTGGTCCCCAGGCCTGGGGCGCTTCCGGCGCGGCCATGTTAACGCTCGGCTACTGAGTGGATACCCGCCGCGGGAAAAGCCAAAACGCCGGCCGCACCGTCCGAAGACAGAGCGACCGGCGCGACCCAACTGAACCCGCCGCTAGCTTAGCGGTTCCCCGCTTTCCCCTCTCGCCGTTCCCATGGCTGCCATCCTGACCGCCCGGTCAACCTCCCGTGCCGTCGAGGCCTTCACCTGATGTGCGGCCACGTAGGAGGTGAGCGCGGACACAGCAACCCCGGCGAGCGCGATGTAGAGCGGCCGGCCGGTCGGGTCACCGGGCAGCGCCAGGTACGCACCCACAGCGATGAGCACGGCCTGGAGGAGGCCGGCGGCGTAGACGAGCTGGGCGCTGGTGAGCCTCACGGCCGGTGCGCGCGGAGCCACTCGACGACCCCGCGGTAGTCCTGGCCGGTTGCGGTGGCCACCCAGCGGGCCCGTGCGGCGAGGTCCTGCAGGAGGCCACTGGGGGCCGTTGGGGTACCAGCAGGGCCCGGTGGTACGACGGCGGGCGCGGGTGCGGGGTTGCCTTTACCGTGCAGCGCGTTGATGTCGGCGAGCAGCGCAGGCATGTTCACCTTAGCGAGCGCATCTTCGCTGCTCAGGATCACCCACGCCTCCCTGAGGCAGGCTCGGCTCCATTCGGCAGTGGCAGCCTGTTCGGCACCCCAGGTCACATAGGTCCGCTGCGTCTGGGTCGCTCGGACGCCCAGGATGCAATGGCCTTCCTGCGGGTCGGGTCGCTGCCCGTCCGTGACGGTCCACGACAGGCCCTCGCTGAACAGTTGATCCGCGTCGTCGGTGAGGTCAACGCCGACATATACGCCCTTGAACGCTTCCATGGCTGAGTCGACGGCAGCCGGGTCGGTGTGGTCGACCGGGGCGAACCCGAGGATCTTGCCAGCACGGTATAGATAAAGGAGCAGGTCGGCTAGGTTCGCGCCTACATCCTGGCCGTCGTCGTAAGCAAGGTAGGCGGCGACGATCTCGTTACTGTCGGGGAACTGCTCGGTCTCGCCATAAGAGGCCGCCTTGCTGCGGCGGTAATGCACTTCACCAGCGAACGAACAGTCCCCGACGCCGTTGGGATAGGTGGTGCAGGTCGGGTCAGGTCCGTTCCCGTCCATCCCCCATGAGGTGGCCCCGATCCCGCCGGTCACGTCGATCGGGTAGGTGGGGGCGGGCAGCGGCTCTCGCAGGTACTCGCTGACCCAGTCGATGGCAAAGCGCTCGCCGGGGGGCTTGACAGGTAGCCGGCCGCGCAGGCCGGGGGTGCGGGTCACTAGAAGTAATGCCTCCTGCCGCCGAGCTCGTGCCCCGCGAGCCCGAGCAGAAGCAGAATCAGCCCGATCGCGAGCACCACAATCCCGATCGTCCAGACGATGCTGATCTTGAGAAGGAAACCGACAACCAGCAGAATGACGCCGAGGATTATCATGGGGCCTCCGGCCTATCTGAGTTTGTAAAAGGCGGTCGGCGGCCAGTACTGCCACGAGTACCAGCCGACCCGTATGCCTATGTTCTCCGCGCCGAACGCTATGTCCGGCCAGCCGGTCACGAAACCTGCGTGGCTGGGCGCGTTCACGGGCCCCCACATGGCGATGTCGCCGCGCTGCGGATGGGTGGTGCGGACCAGTAGCCCGGAGTCGACCATCGCCACGGTGTTGTGCGGGAGATCGGCGATTCCCGCGTGCCGGAAGGCGATCATTACTAGCCCTGAACAGTCGTATCCATACGGACCCGCTCCGCCGTACATATAGGGATGACCAGCGGCGTGGGCCTCAGCCCAGCCCAGGGCGCGAACGCCGACTGGTTCACCGGACGCGCTGGCCGGGGTTCCCGCGAGTGACGCTCCGACAAGGGCGCAGGTGATGGTAAGACCACATACAATAGACGTATGCGATTTAAGCCGCTCTCTCCTGGCGCCAGGTTCGGTCGCTGGACTGTGCTTGCGCCAGTAGCCAATGTGGGACGACGTACCGCCAGCCTGGCTAGGTGCGACTGTGGCACGGAGCGGGTGATGCTGAACGGGAACCTGCGGAGGGGCCTGTCTAAAAGCTGCGGCTGCTATAAGCGCGAGGTGTCTGCGCAGGGAGCTAGGAGCCGGTTTACCGTTCACGGGTTTCGGTTTCATCCGCTTTATGCCGTATGGAGCGACATGATGAAACGCTGCTATAACCCGGCGCACAGGCACTACCACCGGTATGGCGGCCGGGGTATCGGCGTCTGTGACCGGTGGCACGACGTTGCTTGTTTCGTCCAGGACGTTGAGCTTGAGATCGGCCTGCGCCCGGAAGGGCGCTATCCGAGCGGCCGCCCGCTTTACTCGCTGGACCGCACTGACAACAACGGCCACTATGAGCCGGGCAAGGTGCGCTGGGCGACAGCATCTCAGCAAACACGTAATAGCGCAGTTTGCCTGGAAGACGGGATCCTGCCTGTGGGCAGTCAGCATCACAATGCCAAGCTGACCGAGGTGATCGTCCTCGAGTGCCGGCGTCGTAATGCTGGCGGGGAGTCCCGGCGAGCTTTGGCGCGGGAGTTCGGGGTCAACCCGAGTACCCTGGGCGACGCGATTGTCGGGGCCACCTGGCGTCATGTGGGCGCAGGCGAGGGCTGACAGTGAGGTGAGCAGGTGTCGGAACATGTGACGGCACGGTAACGGTACGGTCACGCCCCGTCAGGTGAACGGCGAAGCCTCTGGTCAGCTCAGCGCCATGTAAAGCGCGGTGGCTTGCAGGCCGGTGGGGGCCGTGTAGGTTGTCGTGCCATCCGTCCCGGGACCGGAAATACCGCCGCCGGGAACCGAGCTTGGGTAGTACCTCAGCCAGCCGGAGTAGGTGCTCATTCCATAGCCGCCGCCGCCGCCGTTGAACGTTGACGCCAGCCAGCTCGCCAGCGCGGACCCGGATTGTGAAAAGCCAATGAAATACGAGTCGGAAACGGCGGTGTACGCCGTGACCAGCGGCAGCGTGTACACAGTGATTGCCGCGACGGCGGTGGTTGTCTGGTCGGCGGTGTGCGCTACCTGCAGCGGTGTCCCGCTGTTCCATCGGATCAGCGCGGCCCACCGGTGCGTGTAGGTCGCCCCGGCGGTAGTGGCGAACATGCTGATGTTGCTGATGACCTGACCGGCCGCAAGCGCCACCGGGTACAGATACAGATAGGTGGTTGCAGTATTGGTGTTCGTGGTGGATGAGTTCCAGGGAACCGTCTCGGCGATGGTCCCGGTGATCGGATGCACGCCCGGGAACAGTCCGGGGGGTGAGCCACCGCCGCTTGGTGTCTGCCATGTCGCGGCCGTCCCCGACGTGGCTGTCAGCGTCTGCCCGCTGGTGGGTGCGGTGGCAGCGGCCACGTTCACAACCGTCGTCGCACTGTTCAGCGCGTTAGCCGCCGCCGCCGTTGCAGTGCCCACGAACGCGGTGGTGGCGACCTGGGTGGTGTTCGTCGCCGCACTCGCCGTCGGCGCGGTGGGTGTCCCGGTCAGGGCAGGCGATGCGAGCGGGGCCAGCAGGGCCTCTGCGGCCTGCGCGCGGGTCTTCTCCACCCCGGTCGCCGTGTCCGCATAGGCGGTGCTCGCCGCCTGTGTGGTGCTGGTCAGCGCTGTCGCGGTCGGCACGGTCGGTGTCCCCGTCAATGCCGGGGACGCGAGCGGGGCTTTCAGCGTGATCGCGGTCGCGTTCGTACCCTCGGCTGCCGTTGCCCGGCTGGTTTCCACCCCGACCGCCGTATCCGCGTAAGCGGTGCTCGCCAGCACCGTGCTGCTGGTCAGCGCCGTGGCAGTGGGGGCGGTCGGTGTGCCGGTGAGGGCGGGGCTGGCCTTAGGCGCCAGCAGCGCCTCAGCCGCCTGCGCCCGGGTGGTTTCGGTGGCCACAGCGGCCGTGGCCGCACCGGCAGCATCAAACGCGGTGCTCGCCTGCGTCGCGGCCGACCCGAGCCCCAGGTTGGTGCGTGCGGTGGCGGCGCTGGCCAGGTCCGACAGGTTCGCGGACTTCTGCGCGGCCAGCGCCTCAGCCGCCTCCGCGCGGGTGGTTTCCGCGGTGATCGCGGTCGTGTTCGCCGTGATCGCGGTGGCGTTCGTGCCCTCGGCCGCCTCAGCCCGTGTCGTTTCGGTGCCGACCGCTGCGGTGGCGAACGTCTCCGCTGTGCTGACCGCCGCCGTCTGCGCGGCACTGGCAGCCCCCGCCGCATCGAACGCGGAGGATGCCTGCGTGGCCGCCGACCCGAGGCCAAGGTTGGTGCGTGCGGTCGCGGCACTGGCCAGGTCGCTAAGGTTGCTGGCCTTCTGGAGCGCCAGCGCTTCCGCGGTCTCGGCGCGGGTCGTCTCGGTGCTCACCGCGCTGGTGGCGAACGTCTCGGCCGTGGACTGTGCGGTGCTCGCCTGCCCCGCCGCATACGTTTCGGCGGTGCTCTGCGCGGTGGCCGCCGCACCAGCCGCGTCGAACGCTGTGCTCGCCAGCGTGGCTGCGGTCCCGAGGCCCAGTGCTGTCCTGGCTGCGCTCGCTGACGTGGATCCTGTGCCGCCGCTGGTGATCGCCAGAGGCAGCGACGAGAGGGGCAGCAGCCCAGCCTCGGCCGCCTCAGCCCGTGTCGTCTCAGCGGTGATAGCGGATGCGTTGGTGCTGGCCCCCGTCGTCAGCGTCCCCTCGGCCGCCTCCGCGCGCGTCGTCTCCGCCGTAACCGTAGACGCGGTGGTGCTCTCGGCAGCCTCCGCGCGGGTTGTCTCAGCGGTCAGGCCGGACGCGGATGCCGCCCCGAGGGAGGTTAGGGCGGCACCCGCTGTTATGGCCCCCGTGCCACCCTGCGCGACGGGGAGAGCGCTGGTGAGATGCGTGGACCTCACGGTCGGGTTGAACGCCGTACCGCCCAGGTCGCCTACTGGGGGGCTGATGCCCCCGCCACCGCCGCCACCGGTCGGGGCCTGCCACGTGGCGTTCCCGGACGCGTCGGAGGTGAGAACCTCACCCACACCCGCCCCGCCCGGGACCTGCATCGGCGGGCTGCCCGCGAACACCTGCGTACCCGTCCACGTGTTCCCCGCCGTGAATGCGGTCGGCGGCGGCGGGGGGGCAATGTTGACCAGCTGCGACAGGTCCACCGTGGGGGACAGGGAGGACGGGAGCGCGGTCGTGAACGGCGGGACCTGCGCGGAGCCGAGATGAGTGGTGACGGTGAACGCCCACCCGGACGGGCTGAGGGTGGCGTTGTCGGTCGCCGGGAGGTCGATCGGGATCATGACGGAGCCGCGGACCTGTGCGGTGGCTGCACCCGCCAGGATCACCGCACCCGTTGTGTCACGGAGAGGCGTGCCCGGGTCGAAGGTTACGTACCCGTCCTGCGGCTCGCCGTCGATCAACGGGAAGGAACCCGACACCGAGACCACGACTAGATCGCTTGGGAGGGGCACGGGTCACCCCATTCCTGGCGTGTACGGAAACGGTCGTGGCGCGGACAAGATCATAAAGGACCGGCGGGATTCCCCCGAGTGTCCGTGGCGCGTGCACGGAAACAATGTTCCATGGAAGACGTCTACTGGTACAATGTGACCATGGCGAAGATCGGATACGCGAGAGTCAGCACCCGCGAACAAAAGGATGACTCACAGATCGACGAACTGAAGGCGTACGGCTGCGACCCGGAGCGCATCTTCACCGACAAGGGGGTCAGCGGGAAACTCGCGGAGCGGCCCGAGCTCGACAAGGCCCTCGCCTATCTCCGCAAGGACGACGTGTTCGTCATCACCCGCATGTCCCGCGCGATGCGATCCCTCAAGCACATGATCGCCCTCGCTGAAGACCTTGACCGCCGGGGCGTCGGCCTAGTCGTCCTCAAGCAGAACATCGACACGACCACGCCGACCGGGCGGCTGGTCTTCCACATCCTCGCCAGCATCGACGAGTTCCAGCGTGAACTGATCGTGGAAGGCACCCTCGAAGGCCTGGAGGCCGCGCGGGCCCGGGGCCGCATCGGGGGCCGGAAGTCAAAGCTGAGCCCGGAGAAGATCCGGGTAGCCAGACAGTTGTACGACGAGAAGGACACCGACGGGAAACGCCGCTACACCGTGACGCAGGTCGGTGACATGTTCGGTGTCAGTCGGCAGACCATCTACCGGTGTCTTGAGCCTGAGCAGCCGGGCCCGTCCACGAACCCCCGCCAGGAGGCGTCATGAGCGACGAGATCGAATCCCTGAAGGCCGCTGGAATGTACCGGGAAGACGGAGGCCCGACCTACCTTGAGCGGCACGGGCATGTACCGGATGAGCCGTGCGGCAAGTTCTGCCCGGGTAACCCGTGGCCGCTCGGCGGGAACGGTGGCTGGAGTTCACCGCAGCCGGATCCGTCCGCGAACCCCCGCCGCCAGGAGGCGTCATGACGCCGGACCCGGATCCCACTGCCCGCATTGCCGCCCTCGACCAGGAGCTAGCGGCGCTCGACGACCGCCTGAACCGGACGGCCCGTTCCATGAAGTTCGCTTTCGCGGCCACCGTGGCTTGTGTTGTGGCCGTCATCGTGATCATGGTGGTCGCGAAGCCGGCGGTTTACCGCTGGGAACTGGTCGTCGTAATGATCGGGTTCCTGCTGGCTGTCGCCGGCGATTTCGTGCTGAGTGTCATGATCCGCAACTACCGCGCTGAGATCCGCGAGCTGCGGTCGCGGGTGCCTTAGTGGTAGGCGTGCGCGGCCAGTTGCGCGATCGTGCCGTTCAGGCCGACCCGGTGACCAACGCCGACCATGAGGCGGGCCCGACGATGCCGTCCTGAGTCAGCCCGAAGAACTGCTGCACCTTCTTAACCCCGGCCGTGGTCGCTGGCCCGAAACTGCCGTCCTGCGCGATCTGCGTGACCGCCCCGAGGTTGTTCCATTTCCCGATCCCGCCGACGAGGAGTTGCACCCGGTGCACGGCCAGCGGCTGCCCGCTCACGTCGCTGGCGCCTTGCTTGAGGGTGGGCAGTGCGTCCATCATGGTCTCCTGCCAGGACGGGGATGGCGTTGAGCCGAAGAAGCCGTCCACGAGAAGCGACTCGTCGAGGCTGCGGCCCAAGGCGGTCGACGTCCACTGAGTGCCGTCCATGGGGGTACTGGTCATGCCACAGGAGCCGGGCGCGCAGATGTGCTGCCCGCTGTAGTGCGCCGACCACAAGCGCACCGAGGGCCGAGAGATCCCAGCCTGCTGGAGGGTGCCGAGCAGGTCATTCATGATGCCTGCACTGGCATAGAGGCAGGGCCGGGCGACCCCCCGCGCGCGCTGGCGGGCGTACCAGCCGGGCGTGTCCCCGACCGTGGCGTCCCCGGGCTCAACGTCCAGGCAGTCGGCGTCCTCGCCTGAGTTCACGGCGATCGACAGGCGGTAGGCGTTCGGGAACTTCGCGGCCAGGCTCGCGAACGTAGGCCAGTTACCCCCGGCGTAGCCTGCAACCGCTTGGGCGTTGCTGGGGATCTGGCTGGTGTCGATTGCGTCGAACATCGTGATCATCGGATGCTCCCCACCTTCGCCTTCGCCGCAGATCGCCGACTGGCCTCAAGGTGGCATACCCGGCACTGACGGAACACTTGACCGTTTCCCCGACGGGTAACGCGAGTGTTCATGGCGTCATACGGGTGGCCTTGCGGGCAGTGCGTGCGGTTGGCCCGGTCGTTCGTGCCATGACGGAGCGTGTCTTGCATGTTTTCCGAGAGGGTGCCGTAGGCAAGGTTGATTAGCACGCTGTTGCTTGTGTCGCCGTCAAGGTGACGGACTTGCATTCCTTCGGCGAGCGGACCCACGAAGGCTTCCATGATGAGGCTGTGGACGGTCCTCGTTGTTCCATGGTTGTCCAGCCAGAGAGTCACCATCGGATAGCCGTGGCAGTGGGTTCCGTGTTTGAGAATTCGATCGCCGACATGCCGCCCAAGGGCATCTTTGCGTGGCACGCTCCACACGCGGCCGAGGTCTGAGACCTCGTACATGCCCTCATAGTCCACGACAGGCAGCCAGCGCTCAGTAACATTGTCCATGTCGGACCTTCCACAGAGGTTCGGCGCTGGCCCGGCGGGTGTTCCTAGCACCTTCCGGGCCGCTTTCGTACAGTCTATCGAATCAGGTCCGGTCGCCTCCCTCGACGAGCCGTTCCAGCACTTCGTCTTGTGTCATGAGGTGCTGCTGCACTTGCAGGCACTCGGCCAGGATTGCTTCAGCGTCCTTGAACGTCTGCTCGGCGCGGGCGTCGGAGGCTTGTGCTTGGATGATCGCGCGCCGTTCAGCCTGGACCGCCTGGGTGTTCTGACCCACGAGGATGACGCTGAGCAACGTGAGCTGCAACAGGTCGCCGCTGACCCAGTAGAGCAGGCCGATACCGCCGGGGGACATGGCGGCGGGCAGGCCCCACACGGCGATGCCGAGAAACGCCCACGCGCAGGTCATCGACCCGACCGCGGTGGTGATCTTGATGGCGATCCAGGCGTTGCCCTTGGTGTACCAGTTTCTATGGGCGGCTGGCAGGTCCGGGGTGACCCCGGCTATCCGCCCGGCGACCTTGACCGGGCCGGTGTCCTTGCGCCGTGCGATCCATGGATGCGGCACATGCCGGTACAGGCTCACTCGTCCCCCGTCCGGGCGAGCTCAATAGTGAGGAGGAGGTCCCGTGCGGCGGTCCGGGCGTCTTCCCGCTGGCGGGGGAAGTACCAGCCGGCGCTGATCAGGGCGTCAGTGAGTTCCTCGACGCTGATCTCCAAGCGCTACACGACCGGCAGGTAACACGCCCACCCGTGCGCGGGCGGCGTGGCGGTCGTGTCGATCGCTTTCACCTTCGACGCGTGCGACGGGTACTCCCACCTGCAAACGTCGGTCTGGGTGATCTGGTACTTGAACGTGGTGACACTGCCGGGCGGCCTGGGCAACCGCACCGTCAGGGTGCAGT
>Ga0302180_10002005_pt1 | contig 16006 bp, 10 predicted proteins | sample I_Palsa_E3_2_FD_200575 | JGI IMG/M metagenome (GOLD analysis project Ga0302180, IMG submission 200575) | Peat permafrost microbial communities from Stordalen Mire near Abisko, Sweden - I_Palsa_E3_2 | ecosystem: Environmental > Terrestrial > Soil > Palsa > Peat permafrost | place: Sweden... | reverse complement strand
TGCGTGGCAGGCGGTGGCGTCCGGTCCGATCCTCGCGCCCCTGCGCCAGCGCGCCTATTCGCTGTTCGGAGCCGACGCCAACAGTACCTCCTTGAACCGGTTGACGATGGGCTCGGAGGCGCTGCGCCGCAACGCCGGCGGCAGCCGATGGAGCGGGTCCTGGGCGAATCCGGGCTGGAGCTTCTAGCAGCGCGTTCGAGCCCTAGGGCTCGGGGGTGGATCGCGATGCGATCTGCTTCGACGTCGGCAGCTGCGAGACATCCCAGCCCCCACCGAGCGCCTCGATCAGCTGCACCGCGTCGGTCAGCTGCTGCAGGCGCAGATTCACCGCCGTCTGACGATCGCTCAACAGCGCGGTCTGCGCGCTGATGACGTCAAGGTAAGGGTCGAGCCCGAGCTGGTAGCGGTCGGTGGCGATCGCCAGCAGCCGCTCGGCCGATGCGACCGCGGTGTCCTGTTGCTGAATCTCCTGCGACAGGATCCGCAACGCAGCCAGGTTGTCCTCCACCTGTTGAAACGCCGTCAATACGGTTTGCCGGTAGTTGGCCACGGTCTGATCGTAGGCCGCCTGATATTGCTGCACGGTCGCACGGCGCAGCCCGGCATCGAACAGCGTCTCCGCCAGCGTGGGGCCTACCGACCAGAAGCGGTTGGGCCAGGTGAGCCAGGTTGCCAGCGCGCTGCTTTCAAATCCCGCCGCAGCGCTCAAGGTCAGGGTCGGATAATAGGCGCTGGTGGCGACGCCGATCTGCGCGTTGGCCTGGGCCATGAGGCGTTCGTTGGCGGCAATATCGGGGCGTCGCTCGAGCAGCTGCGATGGCACACCGACCGGGATGCCCGGCGGATCCACCCGCAGGGGTTCGGCCGCGACCGCGATCGAGAAACTGGACGCCGGCTGGCCAACCAGCAGCGCGATCGCATGTTCGTACTGCGCGCGCGCGATCCCAAGGTTGGTGGCCTGGGCCTGCGTCGTCTGCAGCTGCACCTCAGCTTGCGCCACGGCTTCATCGTCGTCGATGCCGGTCTGGTACAGCACCTGCGTCAGCTCGAGCGATTTTTGATAGGCCACCACGGTCGCATCGAGCAGCTGTTTCAGAACATCCTGGCTGCGCAGCTGGTAGTAGTCCACGGCGAGCTCCGCCTGCGCGGTCAGGCGCGTGTTCTGCAGGTCGGCGGCGCTGGCCTGGGCGGCCGCGACATTGCCCTTGACCGTGTTGCGCACGCGACCCCAGAGATCGGGCGTCCAGGATGCATCGAATGGCAGCGAATAGTCGGTGTACAGGCCGCTGGGTGAAACCGCCGTAGCGCCAGTGGCCCCGGCGCCGCCGCGAGCGGCGCTCGAGGCGGCCGGTTGGCGGCCGCGGGTCACGCTCGGAGCGGTCGTGAGTGTCGGGAAATACTGCGAGCGCGCCTCCTTGACCAGCGCCCGGGCCTGCAGGAAGGCGGCAAAGGATGCTGCGATATTCTGGTTGGAGACGTTGACCTGTTGTTCCAGCGCGTTCAACTGCGGATCATTGAACAGCTCCCACCAGTTGCCGCGTATCGCAGCGTCATTGGGCTGCGCCGGCTTCCAGCCCGCGGTGGCAGTGCTGTCGGCGTCGGTGAGCTCCTTATAGGTCGCGGCCGCGGGTGCAGCCGGGGGATGGTACTTCGGTCCTACGGTGCAACCGGCCAGCAGCGTGAGCAGCGCCAGCCGGGCAGTGGATTCGCGGATGCATGGGCGCATGTGCAAGTACTCCGTGTCAGTCGCCGACCGGCTGCAGCGGGCCGGGCGCCGCCCCCGGCAGCGCGCCACCGTTTGCGCCCGGGTGCCGCCGCGCCCACCACAGGCTGAAGCGGTCCATGTACAGATACACCACCGGCGTGGTGTAGAGCGTCAGCATCTGGCTGACAATCAGACCACCGATGATCGCGATGCCCAGCGGCCGGCGCAATTCCGAGCCGGTTCCGGTACCGAACGCGAGCGGTACCGCACCAAACAGCGCCGCCATCGTGGTCATCAGGATCGGGCGAAAACGCAGCATGCAGGCATCGAAGATCGCATCAACGGTGCTCTTGTGCTCCTGGCGCTCGCCCTGCAGCGCGAAGTCGATCATCATGATGGCGTTCTTCTTGACGATGCCAATCAGCAGCACGATACCGATGATCGAAATGACGTTCAGGTCCTGCCCGAACAGCATCATCGCCAGCATCGCGCCGACGCTGGCTGGCGGCAGGCTCGAGATGATGGTCAGCGGATGCACCAGGCTTTCGTACAAAACGCCCAACACGATGTAGACCGACAGCAGCGCCGCCAGGATCAGTATCGGCTCAGTGCTGAGTGATTGCTGGTATGCCAGCAGCGTGCCGGCAAAGAACCCGTGAATCGTCGAGGGTGTGCCCAGCCGCTGTTGCATCTGATTGATGCGTAATGTGGCGTCGCTCAATGACACGTTCGGCGCCAGATTGAACGATGTGGTCACCGAGGGAAACAGGCCGGTGTGGTTGACGGCGAGCGCGGTTGTGGTGGCATGCGGCTGCGCCACGGCGAGCAGCGGAATGCTATTGCCGGCGGCCGATTGCAGGTAGATGGCCTTCAGGCCCTCAGGGCTCTGCCAGTACTGCGGAGCGACTTCCAGTACCACGTAGTAGTAGTTCAACTGGGTATAGATGACCGAGACCTCCGATTGGCCGAAGGCGTTGTAGAGGCTGGAATCCAGCGCCTGGACCGTCAGGCCGAGTTTGGCGGCGTTCATCCGGTCATAGGTCAGCATCTGGTCAAGGCCGCCGTTCTGCTGATCCGAGCTCACATCCTGCAGCCCCGGCAGGCGCTTCATCTCGCGCAGCAGGATTGGCCCCCACTTGAACAGGTCCTGCGAGTTGTCGGCCTGCAGCGTGTACTGATACATCGCATTGCCGCCGCGGCCGCCGATACGCAGATCCTGCGCCGCCTGCAGAAACGCGGCCGCTGCCGGCAGGCGGTTCAGCTGCGGGCGCAGGCGGCCGATCACCTGGGCGGCGTTGACCTTGCGTTGCGCCAGCGGCTTGAGCGCGATGTAGATAAACCCGGTGTTGGTCGCACCGCCGCCGCCGGTGAACGCGATCACATTGGCGACCGCCGGATCGTTCCTGATCACCCCGACGATCTGCTGGATCGAATCGTTCATCGCCGGAAACGAGGCGTCCTGCGGTCCCTGCATGCCGCCTGTGATGGCACCGGTGTCCTGCTGCGGGAAGAAGCCCTTCGGTATCGTGATGATGAGCAGCACGTTCAAGGCGATGGTCAGGAACAGCACCGTGAGCGTCAGCCCCGGATGATCCAGCACCCAATGCAGGCTGCTCCGATACTTCGACAGCACCCAGTCGAAGGCGCGCTCGTTGGCCTGATAGATGCGGCCATGTTTCTGCTCACGCTCATTTTTCAGGAGCAGGGCGCACATCATGGGCGTCGTGGTCAGCGACACCAGCATCGACACCAAGATGGCGGTGGACAGCGTCACGGCGAACTCGCGAAACAGCCGCCCAACGATGCCACCCATGAACAGCAGCGGAATGAAAACCGCCACTAGCGAGATGCTGATGGTCAGCACCGTAAAGCCGATCTCCTCCGCGCCCTTGAGCGCCGCGGCGAGCGGCTTCATGCCCTGTTCCAGATGTCGCGAGACGTTTTCCATCACCACGATGGCGTCATCGACCACGAATCCGGTGGCGATGGTGATCGCCATCAGCGACAGGTTGTCGATGCTGTAGCCGAACAGGTACATCACCGAGAAGGTGCCGATCAGGGACACCGGCATCGCGACCGCGGGGATCAACGTTACCCGGCCGTTGCGTAGGAAGATGAATACCACCGCGATCACAAGGCACATGGAGATCACCAGCGTGCGCTCGACATCGCTCACGGAGGCGCGGATGGTCGTGGTGCGATCCAGAACGATGGTGGTATCGGTGCCGAACGGAATAGACGCCTTGATGTAGGGCAGTTGTGCCCGGATCGCATCCACGGTCTGGATGATGTTGGCGCCCGGCTGGCGGAAGATGATCAGCATCACGGCGCGCTTGCCGTTCAGATAGCCGGCGGCGCGCACGTTTTGCACCGAGTCGGTGACCTGCGCGATATCGGACAGGCGCACCGCGCCACCCTTGCTGTAGCCGATCACCAGCGGCTGGTAATCCACCGACCGCGAAATCTGGTCGTTGGCGAGGATATCGGCGGTGGTGGCGCCGTCGGACAGTTGGCCCTTGGCAAGATCGCTGTTCTGCCGGCTCAGTGCCGCCTGCACCTGGGCCAGCGTCATGCCGTAACTGGCCAGCTGCGTCGGGTTCACGTCCACCCGTACCGAGGGTAGGGCGCCGCCGCCCACGTTGACCTGTCCGACCCCGGAGATCTGCGACAGCTTCTGCTGCACGACCGTCGAGGCCTGATCATACAGCTGGCCCGGAGTGTATTTGTCTGACGTCAGGCCGATGATCATGATCGGGGAGTCGGCCGGATTGACCTTGCGATAAGTCGGGTTGCCGGGCAGGTTGGCCGGCAGGTAGGAGCGCGCAGCATTGATCGCGGCTTCGACATCGCGCGCCGCACCGTCGATGTCGCGGCTCAGATCGAACTGAATCGTGATGGCCGTGGTGCCGAGCGAACTCGCCGAGGTCATCTCCGTCACCCCGGCGATATGGCCGAACTGGCGCTCCAGGGGCGTTGCGACCGAGGAGGCCATGATGTCGGCGCTGCCGCCGGGCAGGCTGGCGCCGACCGCGATGGTGGGAAAGTCCACCTGCGGCAGCGGCGACACCGGCAGCACGCTGAAGGCGAGCGCGCCGGCGAGCGCGACCGCCGCCGTAATCAGCGTCGTGGCCACCGGCCGATGGATGAAAGGCGCCGAGATGTTCATGTCGGTACGGCAGGTGCCTGAGGTGCCGGGTCGCTGTCGCCGCTCGGTTCAGCTGGTTTGGGCGCGAAGCGCTGTGACAGCCGGTCGAAGAAGATGTAGATGACCGGCGTGGTGTAGAGCGTGAGCGCCTGGCTGAGCAGCAGTCCACCGACCATGGCGATGCCCAGGGGCTTGCGCAGTTCGGAACCGATGCCGGTGCCCAGGGCCAGCGGCAGTCCGGCCAGCATCGCGGCCAGTGTGGTCATCAGGATCGGGCGGAAGCGCAGCAGACAGGCCTCATAGATGGCATCGGTCGAGTTCTTGCCACGCTTGCGCTCGGACTCGAGCGCGAAATCCACCATCATGATGCCGTTCTTGGTCACGATGCCGATCAGCAGGATGATGCCGATGAGTCCGACCACGTTCAGGCCCTGGCCGAACAGGATCAGCGCCAGCAGCGCGCCCACGCCGGCCGACGGCAGCGTCGACAGGATGGTTACCGGATGGATGAAACTCTCGTACAAAACGCCGAGCACGATATAGACCGCGACCAGCGCGGCGAGAATCAGCAGCGGCTCGTTCGACAGCGAGGCGGTGAATGATTGTGCCGTGCCCTGAAAGCCAGCCTGCACGCTCGCCGGCATGTGCAGGTCCTGCTGGACATGGTTGACCGCCTTGATGGCGCTGCCGAGCGAGCCGCTGGGCGACAGGTCGAAGGACACCGTTATGGCCGGGAACTGGCCCTGGTGCGCGATCGTGAGCGGCTCGGTGGTTTTTTGAAAATGGGCGAACGCGCTCAGCGGTACCGCGCTGCTCGGGGTGGAACTGGTGGCGCCCGCCGAGCCTGCTCCCTGGTTCGAGCTCGACGTGACGCTGCGCGCCGCCAGCGCGTTCACCGGAGCGCTGAGGATATTTGCCGACGGGGTATACAGCGCCGAACCGGTGAGTGCATTCGAGCCGGCGGAGGCCGATCCGATCGATGAAAACGAAGAGGCGGCCGCCGCGCCGCTGGTGCCGGAAGAAGCGTTGGCCTGAATGTACAGATGATCGAGCATGTCCGGATCCTGCTGGAACCTCGGATCGCTCTCGAGAATCACGTGGTATTGATTGATCTGCGTGTACATGGTGCTGATCTGGCGCTGACCAAAGGCGTCATACAGCGTGTTGTCGATGGTTGCCGGGGCGATGCCGAGGCGCGACGCAGTGACGCGATCGACCCGCAGGTACACCGCCAGCCCGCCGGGCTGCTCATCGGTGGCGACGTTCTCCAGCTCCGGTAACTGGCGCAACCGACCGACGAAGCGGCGCGTCCAGTCGCTCAGTTCATTGATATCGGGGTCCTCGAGGCTGTACTGGTACTGCGAGCGGCTCACCCGATCGTCCACCGTGATGTTCTGCACCGGCTCCATGAACAGTTGTATGCCTTGCACCTGTTGCAGCTGTTGCTGCAGCCGGCGAATGACGCCGCTGGCGCTGATGCCGCGCTGACCTAGGGATTTGAGATTGATCGACATGCGGCCGCTGTTGGTGGTGGTATTGGTGCCATCGGCGCCGATGAATGACGACAGGCTGGCGACCGCGGGATCGGCGAGCACCACGCGGGCCAGCTGCTGCTGCTTTGCTGCCATCGCGCTCGAACTGATGGTTGGCGGCGCCTGCGAGATGCCCTGTATGACGCCGGTGTCCTGCACCGGGAAGAAGCCCTTGGGGATCACGATATACAGGAATATCGTGAGCATCAGCGTCGCCAGCGCTACCAGCAGCGTGAGGGTCTGGAATTCGAGTACGCGTTTGAGCGTGCGGCCGTAGAAGCCGATCACATTGTTGAACATGCGTTCCGAGGCGCGAAACAGCCGTCCCTGCTGTGCCTCGTCCCTGTGGCGCAGGATGCGCGCCGACATCATCGGCGTGAGCGTCAACGAGACGACGGCTGAAAATCCGATGGTCACGGCGAGCGTGACCGCGAACTCGCGGAACAGGCGGCCGACGACATCGCCCATGAACAGCAGCGGTATCAGCACCGCGATCAGAGCGACCGTGAGCGACATGATGGTAAAGCCGATCTGCTCCGCACCCTTGAGCGCGGCGGCGAGTGGCTTGTCGCCGTTCTCGATGTAGCGCGAGATATTCTCGATCATCACGATCGCATCGTCGACGACGAAGCCGGTGGCGATGGTCAGCGCCATCAGCGACAGGTTGTCGAGGCTGTAGCCGAATGCATACATCACCGCCAGCGTGCCGATCAGCGACAGCGGTACGGCGACGCTGGGAATGATCGTGGCGCTGACACTGCGCAGGAACACGAAGATCACCAGCACCACCAGGCCGATCGCCAGCAGCAGTTCGAACTCGACGTCGGAAATCGAGGCTTTGATCCCGGTCGTCAGATCGGTCAGCGTGGTGACCTGCACGCCCTTGGGCAGGTTGACCTGCAGCTGCGGCAACAGCTGCTTGATGCTCTTGACGACGCTGATGGTATTGGCGCCCGACTGGCGCTGCACATTCACGATGACCGCGGGCGTCTGGTTCATCCACGCGGCCTGGCTGTTGTTCTCGATCCCATCGATGACCCTGGCGACGTCGGTCAGCATCACCGGTGCACCGTTGCGATAGGCCACGACGACGCTGCGGTAGTCATTGCTGGTGACCAGCTGGTCATTGGCATCGATCTGGTAATCCTGGCGCGGGCCGTCGAAGTTGCCCTTGGCGGCGTTCACGCTCGCCTGCGTCAGCGCGGTGCGCAGGTCCTCCAGGTTGATGCCGTAGGACGACAGCGCCGACGGATTGGCCTGGATGCGTACCGCGGGCTTCTGGCCGCCGCTGATGGTGACCAGGCCGACGCCGCTGAGCTGTGAAATCTTCGGCGCCAGGCGCGTGTCCACCATGTCCTCGACCTGCGACAGCGGGACCGAGCTGGAGGTGACGGCCAGCGTCAGCACCGGTGCGTCGGCCGGATTGGTCTTGCTGTAGACCGGGGGCGTGGGCAAATTGGACGGCAACAGGCTCTGCGATGCGTTGATCGCTGCCTGCACCTCCTGTTCGGCGACGTCGATGTTCAGGCTCAAGTTGAACTGCAGCACAATCACTGAGGTGCCGCCGGAGCTGGTGGAGGTCATCTGGCTCAGACCCTGAATCTGGCCGAACTGACGTTCCAGTGGCGCGGTCACGGTCGTAGCCACCACATCGGGACTGGCGCCGGGATAGAACGTCACTATCTGGATGGTCGGGTAATCTACCTGCGGCAATGCCGACACCGGCAGCTGCGTGTAGCCGACCACTCCAATGAGAAAGATCGCCGCCATCAGCAGCGAGGTGGCCACCGGCCGCAGGATGAATTGACGCGACGGATTCACGGCGTGCGAAGCGCTAGCCTGACCCCGGTGCCGGAATCACGGCGCCTGCGTCCCGCTCGCGGTGGCAGGCGCGGGTGGGGTTGCAGTGACCACCACCTTGGCCTTGTCCTGCAACTTGTCGAAGCCGCTGGTTGCGACCACATCGCCCGGCTGGATGCCGTCCACCTGCGTCAGGCCGCCGTAAGTCACGCCGGTTTTGATGTTGCGCAGCGCGGCGACATTGTTCTGGATCACGTAGACGAACGATGCCGAGCCGTTCTGCTGCACGGCAGCCGCCGGAATCAGCGTCACGCCCTGCAGAGTATTGACCAGCAGGCGCGTGTTGACGAACTGATTCGGGTACAGCGCATTGTCCTTGTTGTCGAACTGCGCCCGCACCTTCACGGTGCCGGTGGTGGTGTCGATTTGATTATCGAGCGCCAGCAGTTCCCCGCTGGCGATCTTCTTCTGCGCACTGCGGTCGAACACGTCGACACTGAGCTTGGCCTGTTGCCGCAGGCGGGCCACGACCGGCCCCAAGGAGTCCTCCGGCAACGTGAAGATCACGGTGATCGGCTGCATCTGGGTGATTACCGCCAGCGTCGCGGCGCCACTGGATTGCACCACATTGCCCGGATCCACCAGCCGCAATCCGACCTGGCCGCTGATCGGAGCGATGATATGGCAGTACTCCAGCTGCACCTGGTCGTACTGAACCGTGCCCTGGTCGTTCTTGACGGTGCCCTGGTCCTGCAGCACCAGCTTTTCCTGATCGTCGACGGTTTGAGATGCAACGGCATTTTTTGCCAGGGCATTGCGGTAGCGCTCCAGATCCATCTGCGCCTGGGCCAGTACGTTCTGGTCGCGATCCAGCGCCCCCTGTGCCTGCAGCAGCGTCGCCTGATAGGAGCGCGGATCGATGTCGATCAGCGCATCGCCCTTGTGTACCTGCTGACCCTCCTTGAACAGCACCGCGGTCACCACCCCATTGACCTGGCTGGTGATCGAAGCGGTAAAGACCGGGGTGACGGTGCCGAGGGCCTCCAGGTAGATGCCGATGTCGCCTTTCGTCGCGGTCGCCGTGGTAATCGTGACCCCGACCGCGGCGCGCTTGGCGGCGGCGGCGGCGGCCGCAGCGGCCTCGTGCCGGTGCCAGAGCCACAGGGCGCCGAGGATGAGCACCAGGGCGATGGCCCCGATCCACAGCCAGCGCCGCCGGTGGAGGCGAGTACGCAGGTCTGCAGCAGAGTCGTCAGTGTCAGGAAGAGCCGGCATTTGACTGTGGTGAAAGGCCTAGCGCGCGCCAGCCGACTCTTCTATCAGCTTCGCAGGCGGCTGGACAGTGAAGTTGTGTTGATTTTCACCGTAAACCTGCGCGCTCGGCGGGGCGGGCGGGCTGAAGATTCAATGATTTAACGCGGCCCGCGGCCGGCCGAGCGCGATCAGACCGGCCGCGCGGGGGGCGGCACGCTAAAATGGCGCCACTATGGTCCGGATCAACAGGCGCGGTTCATGAGCATGTCGTTACGCGATCAGCTGCTGCAGGCCGGGCTGGTCAATGAGAAGCAAGCCAGGGAGGCGGAGCGACAACAGCAACAGCAGTTGCAGGGGCGGCAGAAGTTGCCCAAGCAAGAGCGCTCCCGGCCTTCCGAGCAGCAGCTCGCCGTGCAGCAGGCGCAGCAGGCCAAGGTAGTGCGCGATCAGGAGCTGAACCGACAGAAGCAGCACAAGGCTGAGCGCAAAGCGCGCCTGGCAGAGATCAGGCAACTGATCGAGAAGAGTCGGCTGCCGAAAGGCGACAGCGGCGAGCACTACAATTTTGTCGACGGCAAGAAGATCCGGCGCATCGCAATTGACGCGTCGCTGCGCGAGCGACTGCAGCGCGGCGAGGTGGCCATAGCGCGCTACGACGCCGGGTACGAGTGGGTGCCGGCGGCCACGGCGGCGCGCATTCGTGAACGCGACGAGCGTGCGATTGTGGTGCACGGCACCGCGGCGGCAGCCACGCACGGCGACGACGGGTACCAGGGCTTTGGCGTTCCAGACGATTTGATGTGGTGACGCCGCGCCGCCTGGCCTGCCAGCTCTTTGCCGCGGGCTGGCTGCTGTTTGGGAGCTGCCACGGCGCACGCGCCGACCAGGCGCATCACATCCTGTGGGAGGTCAAAGGCAAGCACAACACCGTCTACCTGCTGGGCTCGGTGCACATGCTCAAGGCCGCCGACAGCGCGCTGCCGCCCGCAGCCATGCACGCTTACGCGGTATCGAAGATCCTGGTGATGGAACTGGATCTCAACGGTGCCGGCACCGATTCGCTGCTCGACTCCAGCGGCGAGCTGGAAACGCTGCCGGAGGGACAGACACTGGCCGGCGTCGCGGGTCCGCAGCTGTACGCCAAGCTCATGGCACGCGCCCAGCCGCTCGGACTCGGCCCGGAAGTCATGGACCACTTCCAGCCCTGGTTCGCCGCGCTCATGCTGCAGCAGCTCGAGCTCGCGCAATCCGGCTTCGATGCCGCCGCCGGCGTGGACGAGCAGTTCGCGCTGCTGGCGCAGGAGGATCAAAAACCGATCATCGGCCTGGAGACCATCGACGAGCAGCTTGGCTTTTTCGCGCACCTGTCGCTCGAACAGCAGCGCGAATTCCTGCGCTCGACGCTGGAGGATTCCGCCAGTGTCCAGAGCGAGACCGATGCCGTGGTGCGTGCCTGGCAGCACGGCGATACCGCCAAGCTCGAGCAGCTGCTGCGCGAAGGCACCAATGAATCCCCGGAGCTGTACCGACTGCTCACCGTCGAGCGCAATCGCAGGTGGCTGCCTAAGATCACTCAGCTGCTGAGCGCAGATGATAACTACCTGGTGATCGTCGGCGCGCTGCACCTGATCGGCCACGATGGCGTCATCGATCTGCTGCAACGCCAGGGCTACACCGCGGTACAGGACTGAAAAGGAGTGACGGATGTCTAGCGTTTATTTTGCAATATGGGCGTTCGCTGCCGGTGCCCTGATCCCCTTGATGGCACTTCTGAACGCCGGTCTTGCGCGTAGCGTAGGGGGTCAATTACAGGCGACCGTCATATTGTTTGCGACCGGATTGATCGCCTCGCTGCTGCTGGCGCTGATTTCGACGGCCCGCCTGCCCGCTCTGCATGCACTGGCGGGCGTCTCGCCTCAGCACTATGCGGGTGGCCTCATCGTCGGGTTCTATGTCCTGAGCATCACGTTTATTGTTCCTCGATTTGGCGTTGGCAATGCCATTCTGTTCGCCGTGGCCGCGCAGCTGATTACCTCGGCGCTGATGGATCATTTCGCGCTGGCGGGAGCGAGCGCGCGGCCGGTGACGTCAATGCGGGCGCTGGGGCTGTTCATAGTCATTGCCGGCGTGGCGATTACGCAGCTCAGTGACCGGCACATCGGCGCCAGATGATACTGGACATACCTGAACGGCAATTTGGCGCCTACATCTTCGATTGCGACGGCACGCTGGCCGACACGATGCCGCTGCACTACCGCGCCTGGAGGCGGCTGGTCGGGGAGTATGGGGGGACCTTTTCGGAAGAGCTGTTCTACCGCTTGGGCGGCAAACCGACCGAGCAGATACTCGAGCTGCTGCGCGACGAGCATGGGTTGAAGGTCGCAGATACGCACAGCGCCGCCCGGCGCAAGGAGGGCTATTTCGTTGCGATGATCCACGAGGTTGCACCCATTGAACCGGTGGTGCGGATCGCACGCCGGTGGCACACGATAAAGCCGTTGGCGGTGGTGTCGGGCGGGTTTCGCAAGAACGTAGAGATGACACTGGATGCGATCGGGATTCGTCCGCTATTCGATGCGGTGGTATGCGTGGAGGATTACGAGCGTGGCAAGCCGTTTCCGGATCCGTTCCTGCAGGCGGCGCGTTTGATTAACGTGCCTGCGGGGGATTGCCTGGTGTTCGAGGACAGTCCGCTCGGCGTGCAGGCTGCTGAGGCGGCCGGAATGCAGTACGTGTTGGTGCCGCGCAGCGGCAGCTGAAATCTTCGGTCAACGCAGATGAACCGGCTCAGTGCGCGAAGCGGCAAGCGAGCTGCGGCGGGCGCAGACCACATACTGTCGAGCACCTGGTTCGCGGCGCTGATTCTAATATTGCCGTCGATCGCCACGACGCAGCCGGCGTCAGCGCCGCTCGCCGGTTATCCGGAGCCGCCGCAGGAGCTGTTCAGGGAGCTGTTTGTCGCGGTGCAATCCGCGGCCATCTACGCCGACGGCAAGGACTTCGCGGATGCGGTGCCGAAGGCTGCTCCAGACGCCATCCTGGCACAATATCGCGCTTCGCAGCCGGGTTCGCCGTTGGCACTGCGGGAGTTTGTCGATGCGCACTTCGTGCTGCCGGGCGCGGCCAGCGCGGCAGCATCAGTGCCACGACCGGAGTCGATCACGGCGCATATCGACGGCTTGTGGGACTCGTTGACCCGCAGCACCACCAGCGTACCACCCTACGCATCGCTGCTGCCGTTGCCCCGGCCGTATGTGGTCCCGGGCGGGCGCTTTCGCGAGATCTACTACTGGGATTCGTACTTCACCATGCTCGGTCTGGACCAGAGCGGACGGCGCGATCTGATTCAGGACATGGTGCGCGATTTCGCCTATCTGATCGATACCTATGGGCACGTTCCCAACGGCACGCGCACTTATTACCTGAGTCGCTCGCAACCACCATTGTTCTTCGAAATGGTCGGACTGCTTTCCGCGGCCGATCCGGCGCAGGCCTACGCGCAGTATCTGCCGCAGCTCAAGCGCGAATACGCGTTCTGGATGGCCGGGGCTGATCGGCTTCGGCGCGGCGGTGCTCAACGGCGCGCGGTCGCGATGCCGGACGGGTCGATTCTCAATCGCTACTGGGATGATCGCGACACTCCGCGCGACGAGTCGTATCGAGAAGACACCGAACTGGCCCGCAGCAGCGGCCGTGCCCCGCCACAGCTGTACCGCGACATTCGCGCCGCTGCGGAAAGCGGCTGGGACTTCAGTTCGCGCTGGTTTGCCGATGGTCACACGCGTGCCAGCATCGACACCACGGAAATCGTAGCGGTGGATCTCAACAGCCTGCTGTTCGGACTCGAGAACGCGATCCGCAGCGGCTGTGAGCGTCAGGCCGATGCGGTGTGCGTAAGAGAATTTGCGCGCCGTGCGGCTGCGCGGCACGCCGCCATCGATCGTTACCTGTGGGATTCGGCCACCGGCGCATTTCTCGACTACCGCTGGACGCAGCGGATGCGCATTGCGCGCACCTCGGCTGCAACTCTATATCCGCTGTTCGTCGGGCTGGCTTCCAGCTCGCAGGCCGCGTCGGTGGCGCGTGTCGTCGCGCAGCAGTTGCTCGAGCCGGGCGGCATTGCAGCCACCACGCTCGATAGCGGCCAGCAGTGGGACGCTCCGAACGGCTGGGCGCCATTGCAGTGGATCGCTGTCACCGGACTGCGCCGTTACGACGAGACCTCGTTGGCCGCAACGGTAGCGTGTCGCTGGATCGTCAACGTCAATGATGGCTACCACCGCAGCGGCAAGCTGGTCGAGAAGTACGACGTGATGCACACTGGCCAAGGCGGGGCAGGCGGGGAATACCCGCTGCAGGACGGTTTTGGCTGGACCAACGGTGTGCTCAGAAAACTCATGGCGCTGTATCCCGCCGATGGCGCCTATACCGGCGCCGACCAGTGCCCGGGCAGCGGCTGACGATCCGGGTGCTTTTTCCTCAACTGCCGATGGGTCGGCCGCAGCGAGCCAGGACCCCACGCAGGTCACGCAGCGCCGGGAACACCTCGTTGTTCCAGTCCGCGCCCTGCTCGTCGTAGGCGCGCTGCTCGAACTCCACGATTTCCTTGTCCTCGCGAAAGATATTCTCGGTGAACCAGACTACGAACGGCCACACCGCGTGGATCAGACCCGGCACCGGCGGTTTTTTCACCGACAGGTAGCCGTAGGTGCGGTTGGTGCGCTGCTCGGCATCGAGCGGCGTGTAGCACAGCCATACATCCAGCACCGGATCGTTGCTCTCCTTGATGTCGCGCCCGATCCATACCTTCAGATTCTGGCTGGGATAGTCGGTGCGGATACGCATGTGGTCGGAGAAGTCCTTCTTGCGCCCATCGTGATTGCGCACCAGGTTCACGATCACCTTCTCGCCCATGGAAGGAGCGCCCGCGGAGCGGCTGAAGCTGTATTCGACCTGTGCCCAGTCGTCGCCGTGCTTGCGTCCGAGGCACATGGCCCGGATCGAGCCCATCTGCTTGCGGTGCATGAACTGGTGGTTCATGTCGAACAGATTCTCGTGCATGAAGGTGTAATGGCAGGCCACCTCACGATTCAGCTGCCGCGTCTTGTAGTCCTTGCGCTGGGACGAGCCGAGGCTTTTCGGCAGGCGGCTTGCCGCCAGCGCCGGATCGCCCGGGAACACGAAGATCAGGCCGTCCACCTCGCGCGCCGGGTAGCTTTTCACACCGTTGGGCAGCCGCTCCTTGCCCAGATACGGTACGTCAACGCACTTGCCGCCGCCGTCATAGGTCCAGCCGTGGTAATGACATTTGAGCTGGTCGGCAGTCACGACGCCAAGGTGCAGTGGCACCTGTCGATGCGCGCAGCGGTCCTCGAGTGCAAACGCCTGCCCGCTGTTGCCGCGATAGAGCACGATCGGCTGGCCGGCGAAGCGGCGCCCGAGTGTGCGACCGGGCTTGAGCTCATCTGACCAGGCGAGCGGATACCAGTAGTCCGGATGCGCGCCAGTGCGGCGCAGATCGAATGCGTTGGGCGAATTTGCTGGCCGCAGGTGGACCAGATTCGCACTATCCTCTGACATCACGTGCTCCAAACAGCGACTCAGCGCCCAAGCCTAGCGCTTCGGAAAGTTTCGCGCTCACCGCCCGTGATCCGGACCGGCGCCGAGCCCGCGTCGCGGCGCCCCCAGCAGGCGCTGCGGAAGCTGGAGCGGATTCGACATTATCGCCGTAAGCCGCTAAACCGCCGGCACTTTCCGTCGAAAAAATCGGTTGCGCGAGCGCCGACACTGGCAAGTCAAGGCCATACAAACTTGTTCATAGCTCGTGTGGCCATCAGGCAGATTGCTGTCGTTCAGCGTATGCCGGGTTCCTTCGAGAGCGCTCAGCGAGTGCATCGTCGTTTTGGACGCGGGGATCAGTTTGGGCAGATCTGTCGTGCCCAGCTCTGATCAATTTGCTCGTCTGGCACGAGATCGATATTCGTGCAGTCATGGCGCAATGAAGGCGCGAATTGAGCCACTCACGTTAGGTCGCTCGCGGTGTCGTTGGAAGAATAATTGATAGGGTGAATTGGTATGCCAGAACCCATTCTCCGCTTATGAAGTACGGCTATCGCGCGGGATCGCCGCGCAAATGGGATCTACCCCAGCGCGCAAAGGAATGATTGGACCTTCAAAGTCGCGTGGGCGTTCGAACCGGACGGAATTTAGGGTTCTTGGTCTAGCGCTCTCGTGGAAGATCGAGGGCCCTAGATTTTGCTCCGTTTGTCCAGATGCTGGAGTAGTCCCCTTGCTATCACTGCGAAGAGCGTCGAGAGCCTGTCAGGCGGTGCAGCAATAGCCGTGCTAGGCACGTCTGACGTTCAGGGAAGCATCAAAGCCGTCACATCGTTGTATCTACGCAACAGCGCCTTCGGGCGCGAAAAAGAGAAATGTGATCTACATCTCCAAGTCTGGCCTCCTTATGTCAAAGGCATCCGCTTAATCAAAGGGTTACATAAGAGGGATGAAACATATCTTTAATTGACATAAGGGCCGTTGCAATTTACCTTAACGGGTAAGAAATACCGA
>Ga0302180_10002004_pt1 | contig 16014 bp, 13 predicted proteins | sample I_Palsa_E3_2_FD_200575 | JGI IMG/M metagenome (GOLD analysis project Ga0302180, IMG submission 200575) | Peat permafrost microbial communities from Stordalen Mire near Abisko, Sweden - I_Palsa_E3_2 | ecosystem: Environmental > Terrestrial > Soil > Palsa > Peat permafrost | place: Sweden... | reverse complement strand
CCGGCGGCAAGAATGCGCTGTTCAATGCGATTCAGGTGCTGGTGGATCATGGCGATGAAGTGATTTTGCCGGTTCCTTACTGGGTTTCGTTCAAGGACATCGTGCGCTACGCCGGCGGCCAGTGCGTATTGCTGCACTCGGATGAATCGCAAGGCTTCCGGGTAACGGCGGAAATGGTTGCCCGCCTGATCACGCCCCGGACCAAAGCCATCATTCTGAATTCGCCGTCAAATCCCTCTGGCGCGGTAATGAGTGCGCAGGATCTGACCGAAGTTGTCCGCCTCGCACACGAACGCGGAATCTGGGTGCTCTCCGACGAGTGTTACGTCTACTTGAATTACACCGGCAAGAATTTTTCGGTGGGGTCGTTGCGCGAATATAAAGAGCGCGTCGTGGTGCTGGGTTCGCTTTCGAAGACCTACGCGATGACGGGCTGGCGGCTGGGCTATGCGCTTGGTCCGGCGGCGGTGGTGAGTGCGATGTCGAAGTTGCAGAGCCAATCCACGTCAAATCCAACGTCGATTGTGCAGAAAGCGGCCGTCGCGGCGCTCAAGGGCCCACAGGAGTGCGTTGAAGAAATGCGGCGCGAGTATATCGAACTCCGGGACCACGTCGTGAAAGGGTTACGCTCGATTCCGGGCATAACCTGCACGCTGCCCGAAGGCGCATTCTACGCCTACCCCAACATCTTGGCGTTCCTGGGACGCGGCAATGTGAAGTCGGCGTCAGATGTGGCGGGCAGGCTGCTCAGGGAAGCGCACGTGGCCACTGTTCCGGGAGAGGGATTCGGCACCCGCGACCACATCCGCATCTCCTATGCCACCTCGAAGGCGGAGTTGGATCGCGGCCTGGAACGCATGGGCAAGTTCTTCGCTGCGCTGTAGTCGCGGATTGATTAGGTTCGGCCGAGGCCGTCCGTTTTTGCGAACGGCCTTTTTTATCGATTCCATGTTCATGAGCAATCTATATCCACTCTTAATGCTTCCAAAATTCGATCCCCGCCCGTGGGGCACGCACGATCTGTCGCCGATTTATCCCAATCGCCAGTTCGAGGAAAAGATTGGTGAGGCTTGGCTTACCGGCGACGATTGCAAGGTGGCCAACGGGCCGCTCACCGGGCAGACACTGGCGCAAATCAGCCAGAAGTATGAGCGGGAGCTTGTGGGCGACGCCGCCCGCGATCCCCGGCGATTCCCGTTGCTGCTGAAATTTCTCTTCCCGCATGAGAAACTCTCGGTGCAGGTTCATCCCGATGACCAACAGGCTCGTCGCATGGGTCAGCCCTGGGGCAAGACCGAGTGCTGGTACGTTGCGCATGCGAAGCCAGGATCGCAAATCGCTTTAGGATTGAAGCCGGGCGTGACGGTTGCGCAATTGGAGCAATCGATCTATGAGAAGCGCGCCGAAGAGGTGCTGAACTGGCTCAGCGTCTACACCGGAGACATGATTTATGTCGCCGGAGGAACCGTGCATACCCTGGGGCCTGGTTCGGTGATCGTTGAGACGCAGCAGCAATCGGACACAACCTATCGTTTGTATGATTATGGACGGCCGCGCGAGCTGCATCTGAAAGAAGGCTTGGCCGCGGTGCGGTTGAAGGTCGCGTCCGGAAAAGTGGTGAGGGCAGCTCCGGCGAAAATCGCGGGCAGCAATAACCGGCAAGCTCCGCTGGTGTCTGCCCCTTACTTTGTCGTGGATATGTTTGAGATGAAGGACGCGCAGGAACTGAACACGCGCGACGCTTCCGGCAAGAATTCGGCGCAGATTCTGGTGGCGGTGGAGGGTTGCGGCGCCCTCGAAGCTCCCGGAGCACAGCCGGTGACTCTAGCGAAGGGCGATGCGGTTGTAGTTCCTGCGTCGGTAGAGACGTTCACGGTGCGCCCGCAGTGGACGCTGGAGTTTCTGCGAGCGCGAGTTCCCGGCGCAGCGCTGTCTGAACCGGAAACGCGCATGTAGCGAATGGAATCGAGAAAACTTGGCTAAGAATTCAAACTTCTATCCTGTAATCCTCGCCGGCGGACGCGGCACGCGCTTTTGGCCCTTAAGCCGCAAGAAACGCTCCAAACAGCTACTGGCGCTCGACGGCAAGCACACCATGATCCAGCAGACGGTGTCGCGCCTGCTGCCGCTGGCTCCGCCGAAACGATTCTGGATCGTCACCAACGACGATCTTCGCCCCGCGATCCTTAAGCAGCTTCCTAAGTTGCCGAAGCCGCAAGTGCTAGCCGAGCCGTTGGGCCGGAACACCGCGCCTGCCATCGGCCTTGCCGCGTTTCTTCTGTTGCGCGAACATCCCGATGCGGTCATTGGAATGTTTCCCTCCGACCACGTGATTGCCGATGAAAAAAGTTATCGCGCAACCATCGAACGTGGCGTAGAGATCGCAGCCGCCGGCGAAAACATCGTGGTCCTCGGCATCCGGCCCAATCGCGCGGAAACCGGCTACGGCTACATTGAGGCCGGCAGCGGGTTCGGCGGCAGCGCTCTCCGCGTGCGCCGCTTCACCGAGAAGCCCGACTCGGAAAAGGCCGCGGCATTCGTGGCTGCGGGAAATTACTTCTGGAACAGCGGAATGTTTCTATGGAGTGCGCGCACCTTGGCCAATGCTCTGCGCGAGCATCTGCCCAAGACCGCTCCCCTGCTGGAAGAGATCGCTGCAGCCTTCGGCACTCGCAAGTTTGCTGCAACTTTCCGCACACTATATCCCAAGTGCGAGAACATCAGCGTCGATTACGCCGTGCTGGAGCCGCGTTCGGCGAAGGGCGAACAGGCCAGCAACATCTTTTGCCTTTCCGCGGATTTTGGCTGGAACGATCTCGGTTCCTGGACCGCGCTGCACGAGCATCACACCGCGAAGAGCAGTCCGCCGGAAGGCAACCTTGTAACCGGCGCAGGAGAGTTTGTTCTGAATGCCCACGGCAATTATGTGCATGCGCCGGGCAAATTTGTCGCCGCTGTCGGGGTGAGAGATCTGGTGGTGGTCGTCACCGAGGACGCTTTGCTGATCACCACCCGCCAGCATGCGCAGGATGTGGGTAAAGTGGTGAAGCACCTGGACGAAAAAAAGCTGCACAAACTGACGTAAGAACAGTGGCCAGTGTTCAGTGATTCGTGGCCAGTAAAACCAAGTCCACGGAAGGCTGACCACTGATCACTAATCACTGGCCACTGAATTTCTATGGCTCAAGAAATTAAGTTCGGAACCGACGGTTGGCGCGGCATCATCGCCGACGATTTTACGTTCGACAACGTGCGCCGTGTCGCCGGTGCAATCGCATCCTATGTGCTGAAGTATGAAGACGCGCAACACGGAGTAATCATCGGCTATGACACTCGTTTCGCCTCGCAACGCGCGGCGCAAGTGGTCGCGGAGGTGATCGCCGCCGCAGGCATCCCGGTGAAGCTGTCCAACGACTACACGCCCACGCCGGCCGTGTCCTATACGGTGAAAAACAACGGCGCCGCGGGCGGAGTGATGATCACATCAAGCCACAACCCCTGGAACTGGAACGGGGTAAAGTTCAAAGGAAAGTTCGGCGGCTCCGCGACGCCAGCGATCATGAAAAGGATAGAAGAAGAGTTGCGCTCCGGTGCGACGCCGCACGCAGCGAAGGCAGCCATCGAAGAGGCCGACCTTAAGACTCCGTACATCGCCGCGATTTGCCGCTTTGCCGACATGGCTCTGATCGGCAAAACCAAGTTCAAGTTTGCCATCGACTCGATGTACGGTTCCGGCTGCGGAATTCTTGCCGGTATCTTCCATGATCGCGGCGTTCCGTTCGTCGCGATCCGCCAGGAAGTAAATCCTCTTTTCCCCGATATCAATCCCGAGCCCATCGAGCCGCACATCGCTCTCTTGCAGCAAACGGTGGCCAACGAAAAATGCGACGCCGGACTAGCCACCGACGGCGATGCCGACCGCATCGGCGCGGTCGCCGAAGATGGCAGCTTCGTGGACTCGCACAAGATTTTCTGCGTCCTGCTGCGCTGGCTGCTTGAGCGCAAGAAGTGGTCCGGAGACGTGGTGCGCGCGTTCAACACCACGCGCATGCTCGATCGCATCGCCGCCAAGTACGGCCGCAGGCTCTATGAAACCCAGATCGGATTCAAGTACATCGCCGATTTGATGATGGAGCACGACATCCTGATCGGGGGGGAAGAATCCGGAGGCATCGGCTACTCCCGCTTTCTGCCGGAACGTGACGGTGTGCTGAATTGCCTGCTGCTGGCCAACGTTATGGCCGAGGAAGGCAAGCCGCTGGGCCAACTGGTTGCGGATCTGCAACGCGAGTTCGGCTCGCACTACTACGGCCGGCGCGACCTGCACATTCCAGAAGAGCTCAAGCAGAGCGCGATCCGGCGGGCTCGCGCCGAAAGCACGCAGAGCCTGGGGCGCTATCGCGTACTGAAGAAAGAAAATCTCGACGGCATCAAGTTTTTTCTGGACGCGCCGACAAATGGCAAAGGAGCGGAAGCCTGGATTCTTTTCCGCGCTTCGGGAACGGAGCCGCTGCTGCGTGCTTACGCAGAGGCCGCGTCTCCGGAGCTGGTCGACGAAATCCTGGCATCCGCGGAGAGTTTTGTTGGAAGTGGCAGTTAAAACCGTTCATCCCGCCCAAAATTCCACATTTGACGCGGCCGTAATGCGATACTTCTCACTGAGCATGACTTTCGCCGAAAGCACACCCTCAACCGCAGACTCGCCTGAGGCGCGCCGGTACAATCGGATCCACCGCTGGCTGGGGGTCGCCGATTTTATAGTCGGCTCCGCGTTCCTGGTTCTTCTGCTGGTCACAGGCTGGACGGGTTGGTTACGCGATCTTGCCTTACGCCGCGGATTTCAGAACTACGCCTTGGCCGTCTTCGTGTATTTGTTCTTCCTGCTTCTGATCGGCAAAACGCTGGGTCTGGGTATTGACTACTACGGGTTCCGGCTGGAGCGAAGATTCCAACTTTCCACGCAAAAAGTTCGCTCGTGGCTGTGGGATGAAACCAAGAGTTTTCTGGTGGGACTGGTTCTGGCGGGAATTGTGGTGGAGTTGCTGTATTTCATGATTCGCCAATTCCCGCAGCATTGGTGGCTCATCACCTGGGCACTGTTCATGGGGCTGTTCATCTTGTTGGCCCAGTTGGCTCCCGTGGTGCTCTTGCCGATCTTCTACAAGTTCGAGCCGTTGGAGAACGAAGACCTGCGTCGCCGGCTGGTTCATCTCAGTGAACGCGCGGGCACACGCGTGCGCGGAGTCTATCGCTGGAAGCTTTCGGAAAAGAGCAGGAAGGCGAACGCGGCTCTCACCGGTCTCGGCAGCACTCGCCGCATCATCCTCGCCGATACGCTGCTGGATAATTACGCCCCCGAAGAAATCGAAGCGGTCCTCGCGCATGAGCTCGGCCATCACGTCCACAAGCACATTTTGAAGAGCATTCTGGTGCAAGCCGGAATTACGCTGCTCGGCTTCTGGGTAGCGAACTGGGTGCTTCACTACGCGGTCGATCGTCGCATGTTCGAGGAGCTTTCCGACTTCGCCAACCTGCCCTTGCTCGCCGTAACGGCAACCGTTCTTTCGCTCCTGCTGATGCCCGCGCTGAATGCCTACTCGCGCTACAACGAGCGGCAGGCCGACCGGTATGCTTTTGAATCGATCGTCAGCGTCGAGCCCTTCATTTCATCGATGAACAAGCTGGCAAAGCAGAATCTGGCGGAGCGCACGCCTGCGAAGTGGGTGGAGTGGTTGTTCCATTCGCATCCCGCAATTTCGAAACGGGTTGCGGCCGCGGAAGCGTGGAGCCGCGCGCAAAGTGCGGGGCCGCAGGCCAAGGATTGAGCCTCGAATCCAAAACAGATCAACGCTGGCGCAGAATCTCCGCTACGCGCTGCAAATCCTCTTCCGTATCCACGCCCACGGAGTCGTAAGGCGTTTCGCCGACGTAGATGGGGATTCCATTCTCAAGGAAACGAAGCTGTTCCAGCCGTTCAACTTTTTCGAGCATAGACTCTGGCCGGCTTACAAAGTGATCAAGCGCGGGTTTCCGGTAAGCGTACAGGCCGAGATGCTTGAAGTAGCGCGGCCGGGCGCCGTCGCGGTCGAAAGGGATTGTAGCGCGGGAAAAATAGAGAGCGCGGCCGCACGAAGCCGTCACAACTTTGACGACGTTGGGATTAGGGATTTCTTCCGGCGGGCAGAGAGTCTTCACGGTTCCCACCTGGACTTCGGGATCTTTCATTACATCGACCAGAGTGGCAATCTGTTCCGGGCGCACGAGCGGTTCGTCGCCCTGCACGTTGATATAAACGTCTGCCGCAATAGAGTTTGACAGTTCGTGCACGCGTTCGGTCCCGCTGCGGTGAGTGGCGGAAGTCATTTGCGCATTCCAGCCGTGTCTGCGGCAGGCTTCCAGGATTTCCTCCGAGTCGGTGGCGATGATTACGCCGAAGAGAAGCGGTGATGAGCGAACCGCTTCGTACACCCAACCGACCAGCGGCTTGCCCGCGATCTCGCGCAGCATCTTGCGCGGCAGCCGCGTGGACGCTAGTCGAGCCGGTATTACTGCTACCGATTTCATGGGTTGATGGGGCAGCGAGTCACGAATTCGGCGTAGTTCGATTAGGTATTTACTTTTTCGTTATCAAGGGGTATACCCCCCCCTTGGTCTATTGGAATCATCGACTTAGCTGGAAAATGACGAAAGATCTAAGAGCTGCAATAATCTACGGGTAAAATCTTCCATTCAAAGGAGTTATAGGCCATTTCGTTGTCAAAGAGCGAACCCTAGATAACAGGATTAGCCGGAAGTGGAGGCGAAGTCAAGAGGGAAAATGAGATCACTTTTCCTTGCGTTCTGCAACTGGATGGAAAATGATCGGCACACGTAGAAATTGACCTAAGAAACGATTGCCTACGAAACCTCGGCAGGTACCTATGGAAGCCACAGCCCCCGCTGCGGAGAAGCAGCACACATTATGGGCCTCCCTGGTCGAAGCCGTGCGCGGCTCGCACCAGGACTACACCACCGGCAGCCTGAACCGCGCGATCCTGCTGCTCGCCGTTCCCATGGTGTTGGAGATGGTCCTGGAATCGCTGTTCGGCGTGGTGGACGTCTTCTGGGTCGGGCGCCTGGGCGCGAATGCGGTAGCCACCGTGGGGCTCACCGAGTCGATGCTGAGCCTGGTGTTTGCCGTGGCCATGGGTCTGAGCTTGTCGACCACCGCCATGGTGGCGCGGCGCATCGGAGAAAAAGACCCGGAAGGCGCCGCCATCGCAGGCGTGCAGGCGATCGCTCTCGGTCTGGCCGTTTCCGTGGCCATCGGCGTGCCGTCGTTCTTGTTTGCGCCGAACCTTCTGCGCCTAATGGGCGCAACCCCCGAGATCGTCGCCATCGGCAGCGGCTACACCAGGATCTGCCTCGGTGGATGCTTTGCCGTGCTTCTGCTCTTTCTCAACAACGCCATCTTCCGCGGTGCTGGCGATGCAGCCATCGCCATGCGCCTTCTTTGGGTATCGAACATCATCAACCTGGTGCTCGATCCCTGCCTGATTTTTGGATGGGGACCGTTTCCGCGCCTGGGCGTGACCGGCGCGGCTTTGGCAACTCTTACCGGACGCAGCATCGGAGTCCTTTACCAGTTCTATCGCCTCATGCGCGGGACCGAGCGTCTCCGCATTCTCAGGAGCCAAATTCGCCTGCGTCTGGATGTGCTTCTGCGCCTGATGCGCGTCTCACTGACCGGCATCCTCCAGTTCGCTATCGCGCACACCAGTTGGGTCGGCCTGGTGCGCATCGTGAGCATCTTTGGCGCTGCCGCTCTCGCCGGGTACACGATCGCCATCCGCATCGTGATTTTCGTGATTCTGCCATCGTGGGGCATGAGCAACGCCGCGGCCACGCTGGTCGGTCAGAACCTGGGCGCCGGCCATCCTGAACGCGCGGAAAAGGCCGTGTGGCGCACGGGACTCTACAACGTGATTTTTCTCGGCTCGGCGTCATCTTCGTGCTTTTTCCGGAACCGATCATCCGGCTGTTCACGCAAGATCCAGCCGTTGTTCCGCTGGGAGTGGCCTGCCTGCGCATCGTCAGCTACGGCAACGTCGGGTACGCCTACTTTATGGTGATGATGCAGGCCTTCAATGGCGCGGGTGACACGATCACTCCCACCATCGTGAATTTCTTCGGTTTCTGGCTGTTCGAGATTCCGCTGGCCTACTGGCTGGCGATTCCTCTGCACATGCGTTCGAACGGAACTTTCTTTTCCATCGCCATCGCCGAATGCGCGATGGCCGCCGTCAGCGCAATCCTGTTCAAGCAAGGCCGCTGGAAAAAACAAAAGATTTAATCCTCGGCAATCTCAGAATCCAAGCATCAAATCAGGCCTCGCCACTGAGAACTGAGAACTACCGCGCCCGCGCCAGCACTAGCGTGATGTCGTCCGGCTGCTCCTGATCTCCGATCCAGCCGTCGACGGCTGCTGTGACCGCCTGGCTGATTTGGACAAGCGGCAAGTGCCGGTTTTCGCGGACCAGGTCGATGAGCCGTTCCTCGCCAAATTCTCCGAATTCATTCTCCGGCTCCGTGACGCCGTCGCTATAAGCGATGAAAACTTCGCCGGGTTGCATCTTTACCGCGCCTTCGTCATACGTCACGTTGTCGAACAGGCCAACCACCGTTCCTCCCGCTTCCAGTCGCCGCACCTTGCCGTCTTCGCCGATCAGAATCGGGGGCAAGTGTCCTCCGTTGCTGTAAGTCAATTGATGCGATCGGCCGTCGTAGATTCCCAGGAACAGCGTGGCATATTTTTCCGGCGGCGTGCTCTCGTAAAGCTGGTGATTGAGCAAGCCGAGCAACGCGCCGGGGGAAACCTCCACGCCCTCGGGCCACGCCGCCATAATCCTGCCTGCGCCGGCCACCGCGCCCACGGCTACGGGCTCCCGCATCTGCGGCAGACTCTCCACGCTGTAGGCGCGCACCGCCGAGTGAATCGTCGCCATCAGCAGTGCGGCCGAGATTCCCTTCCCGCTGATGTCGCCAACCGCCAGAATCAATTTGTGCGAACTGGCCGTGAGGAAGTCGTAATAGTCGCCGCTTACCGTGCGCGCCGGGCGGCAGAAACCATGCACTTCGAGCGACTCCAGTTCCGAAACCTGACGCGGAAATAGTTGCGCCTGCACTTCCTGCGCAATGGCGAGTTCGCCCTCCAGCCGCTGCTTTTCCTTTTGTTCCAGAATCAGCTTTTCGATGGACTCGGTCATCGAGTTAAAGGACAACGAAAGTTGCGCTAGCTGGTCGGCGGACTTAACTGGAATGCGGTGGCTGAAGTCGCCGCGATCCACATGCTTGGTCGCGTCATAGAGCTGCGCCACCGCGCCCGTCACGGTTCGGGTCATGCGCGTGCCGATGATCAATGCGACGAACTCGATGACGGCAAAGAAGATGAGGATGGCCAACAGGATGTATTCAACCCCTCGGGCGATATCTCCCAGCGCCGCGAACAAGTGGCTATAAAGCACTGATGGTCGCGTGCGAACCCACACGATCGCGCCGCCTCGGTCCCTTGCGCCAGTCGTCCAGTCGACAACCGGAAGAGGAGTCCCAAAGTTGATCTCACGATCCATCATGCCCGCAGGTGCGGCAAGCGAACCCACGGTGAACGTCGGATGGAAGTGCTGGGCATCGCCTTGGGAACTGGTGCTGGTCTTCCCTTCGTGCAAGCCGGTTTCGCTGTGGCTCTTCTCCGTATCGCCAAAAAGACGGGTTTGAAAGCCCTGTCCTTTGGCAGCGCTCCCATTCTGATCATTCTGTTGCGAGGCGTCGGCGGAGTAGAGCGTGATTTCTCCCAGGTTCGCTGCGATATCTGCAACCAGGTTCTTGTCCAGCGGTTCGCTGGTTACAACCGTGAGCTTCTCCGGTCCCACGTCAAACCATGAGGCCACGCGCAGGTACAACTCGTCTTTGTCGCGAACAATCTCCTTAAAGGGCTGACCTTCACGAATCACTTTTGCCAGATCGTTATCGTTCCTGTTGACGAAATCAGGGAACGGTACAGGCGCGATCTCTGCGCCTTTAAGGGGCAACGCCGTCGTGCCGCGCCAGGCGCCGAGCTGTCGTCTTCCCCAAGCGCGGTCACGCTTCCTCAGACCGGCCAAGGACTCCGCCGTCGGGAGCTCACCCTTCTCGAGACGTACCGCAAGTTCATTACCCACGGCTGCATTTGCCGCCTGCATGCTGCGCAACTGAGAGTTGATCTCGGAGGTCACCACGAAGCTGGCGAACTGCCCGGCGAAAAGGTAGATGGTAATGCCTGCCATCGCCACGAGCAGCACGGCGGGTATCACGCCGATGAAGACGTAAGTTACGATGAGCCGGTTGCGCAGACGCCACAGAAGTCTTCGCTTCAGCCACCGGAAAGCGAGAATAGAAAAGAGCACAGCCGCGTCGAAAACGAGAAATTTGACCCATCCCCCAAGGCTGTCGCTGGCCTTGGGCGCAACCAGTTTCAGCAGCATTTGCAGGATGAACAGTCCCACCGCCAAGCCCAGCGAATAGCAGGCTCCGTGCGCGATCCATCCCTGCGGCCACATACCGGCCGCCGTCATGCTCGCGCGCAATTTCCAGTAAAACTCCCGCATGATTTCCGACTCGCCCGTCTGCTGTGGGAACCCAGGTGATAGGTCTTAGGTCATGGGAGGCCCAACACAACAACTCCAGACCTAATACCCAAGACCTAGCACCTAAGACCTGCCCCTACGCTTCCAGTACTTAGGAGCACCTAGATTTCCGGATACAGATCGAAGAACGCTTCCAGGCTGGTGCGCAACTGCTTTTCGATCTCTTCCTTGCTGCCTTCGAGCACGTGCATGGTGACGTGTGCCTCGCGGCCGTTGGTGAGCTTCAGCGGGGCCTGGCCCACCTCGGCCACTTCGTCGGAGGGCAGCAACCGCATGCCATAAACCAGCGTTAGATTCGCCATGCCATGAATTCTAACCGTCTTCGCGGCCCTGGCGAAATCTTTACAGCATTTGGGGATTAAGATTTTTCGCCCTCATCATTTAGAATTCCGCAGTGATCTCAAAACTCATTTTGACCCTGGCTGGCCTTCTGGCAGCTTTGCTCGTATCTCAGCAGGCGTCATCTCAACAATCCGAGCCGCCCTCGACTCAGCCGCAGGTGAAGGTCAATGTGCTGAACGTTTGCACGCCATCCGCCGAAGAGCAAAAGGAAATCGCCGCGGCCCTGGCGCGCATCCCCAAACAACCGCTGTTCGCTCCCGATTTCGAAGTGTCGCATGGCCGCTCCACGTTGACTGACGCACCTAACTTCCTTCAGCCTGGACGGAGCGCGCAAATGGCCGGTGAGCCATCGGTCGCGCGCTATGTTCGCATTCGCCACGAATTCGCCGTGCAAGCCCTGTTTTCCAGCGTGCAGTATTCCTTCAGCGACGATGGGCAGAACATGATAGAAACACTGGTCCTGCACGTGCGCGATCCCAAGGACTTGATCCAGGTCTCGATGGAAGACAGCGCATCGTCGATCGGCAGCGCGCAGGCCATGCTCGCAGCCAATACTCCGGCCAGCCGCATTCGGCTGGAGCGCTTCGGGAAGTCGTCCGTGGCGCTGGCTCGCTGCACGGGTTCCGAGGGCGGTGCGGCCGTCGATCAGGCGGCCTATGATCCGTTATTCCGCAGCGCCTCCGAAGTGCTCTCGAACTACCGCGGCTTGCTGGGCGTGAGGCGCACCGTGCCCGAGGAGCTGGCCCAGATTACTTCGGGCGAGAAGAGGCAGACCGGAACAAAAGCGAAATCCGTTAAACCCGTCGAAGAAAAGAAATGACTAACAATTCCTCTGTAAACGCCTTCAATGGCTAGGCGATTGGTTGGCAGTCAAGCGCTGTCATGCATCGAAAACTGAAATCCGCAATCTAACGGCTAGCACTCAAAATCATGAGCGAAACTCGCAACGTCGTCATCATCGGTTCCGGCTGCGCCGGACACACGGCCGCACTCTATACAGCTCGCGCCAATCTGAAGCCTTTGCTGATCGAGGGCCACGAACCCGGCGGCCAACTCTCACTCACTACGATGGTGGAGAATTTCCCCGGCTTTCCTGAAGGAATCATGGGACCGCAACTGGTCGAGAACATGCGTAAGCAGGCGGAGCGTTTCGGCGCGGAATACCGCATGGCGCACCTGACCAGCGTTGACCTGAGCCAGCGCCCGTTTCTGCTCCATCTTGGCAAACACCAGGTACATGCGCAATCGCTCATCATCGCCAGCGGCGCCTCCGCCCGATGGCTGGGCTTGCCCAACGAGCAGAAGCTCATCGGCCACGGCGTCTCCTCGTGCGCCACCTGCGATGGGTTCTTCTTCTCGGGAAAAGAAATCGTGGTGATCGGCGGCGGCGACTCCGCCATGGAGGAAGCCACGTTCCTCACTCGCTTTGCCAGCAAGGTGACGCTGATTCACCGTCGCGACAGCTTCCGCGCGTCCAAGATCATGCTGGATCGCGCCAAACATAACGAGAAGATCCAGTTCCTCACGGACACCGTCGTCGAAGATGTCTACGATCCCTCCAAGCAGGAAGTCACAGGCCTCAAACTGCGCAACGTAAAGACAGACAAAGTCTGGGACTTCCCCACCAGCGCGATGTTCCTTGGCATCGGCCACGAACCCAACGCCAAAATGTTCGACGGCCAGCTCGAGACCGATGCCGACGGCTATCTCAAGACGCACAGCTATGTTTTGACGCGCGTGCATGGCGTCTTCGCCTGTGGCGATGTGCAAGACCGGCGTTACCGCCAGGCCATCACCGCGGCCGGAACCGGCTGCATGGCCGCCATCGAGGTCGAGAAATTCCTGGAGGAACACGGGGCCTGAACACTCCACAACCTTGGAAGGCTGGTGCACCCTCGCGCTTGCCCCGGCCAACGAGCACCGGCCATCCTTGCCAAGAATTGCGTTCCCGCACTACCGGGGTAATCTTTCGACGCATATATTACGTTCGTCTTGTTCCGAATTCGTAACACGGTCCCCACGAAAAACCGGACTGCCATCGCGCTTGCCCACGACCAACAAGCATTTGGGCCATCTTTGCCAAGAATTTCGTTTCCGCATTACCAACGTAATCTACGAGGCAGATTACATTCGTCTTATCCTGAATTCGTAACACGGGCCCTCATGAAGAACCGGATTGCTGTCGCTTTACTTGTTCTTGCGCCAATTTTGGCGCTCGCTCCCAGCGGCGTTCTTTCACAAGAACGTTCTGAAAGCACACGCAAAGTTGTGACCCGGGTGTCTCCCCAATATCCCAGCCTAGCCCGCGCCATGAACGTCCAGGGGAGCGTGAAAGCCGACGTATTGGTTGCTCCCAATGGTACGGTCAAGTCCATCGAAGTAAAAGGTGGCCACCCCTTGCTTGTGCAATCTGCCGAGAGTGCATTGCGGGAGTGGAAGTGGGAGCCTGCGCCGCACGAAACCCACGAGATTATCGAAATCAAATTCACGCTTTAGTCTCGGCCTGTCACTCTGCCGCCAAGTCCTGCCTTCCCTCCATAGAATGATCGCAGTTCTGGCTGCCCTCCTCTCTCGTTGTGATACAACTTTCTGTGCGCTTCACACGCCAGCCGGTCGCTGGGGCTCGTGATCTTCCAGGTGCGGAATGTTAAGAACGCTCTTCGTCCGTCTTTCCGAAAACCAATCTTTGCGCAACTTTGCCGAGCGCTCCGTGATCGGCCGCCGCGTCTCCGGCCGCTTCGTTGCGGGCACGGAAATCGCGGACGCGGTTCGCGCCACGCAAGCCGTCAACCGCGCCGGCATGAGCGTGACCATCGACAACCTTGGCGAAAATGTTACCAATCCCGACGAAGCCCGCCACAGCGCCCAGCTCTATCGTCAAATTCTAGACGCCATCGCCGCCAACCAACTCAACGCCAATATCAGCCTCAAGCTCACCCACATGGGGCTCGACGTGGACGAGAAACTCGCCCGCGAGATCGTCAGCGGCCTAGTCGCCAAAGCGGCGTCCATGAACCCTCGCGGCTTTGTCCGCGTCGACATGGAAGGCTCGCCCTATACCCAGCGCACGCTCGATTTCGTGCACGAACTGCACCGCAGGCCGGGAAGCGCGAACTCCGTCGGCACCGTGATCCAGGCGTACCTGAAACGCTCCGGGAGCGACATCGAGAAACTCCTGGGCGAAAGTATCCGCATTCGCCTTTGCAAAGGCGCATACAAAGAACCTGCGGAGATCGCCTTCGCCGCCAAGTCCGACGTCGATGCCAATTACGTCAAGCTGATGAAGATCCTGATGAAAAGCGGCATCTATCACGGCCTCGCCACGCATGATGCGGCCATCATTGAGGAGGCCAAGGCCTTCGCCGCTCGCGAAAAACTTTCCCGCGACTCGTTCGAATTTCAGATGCTTTACGGCATCCGCCGCGACCTCCAGCAGAGTCTGGTCCGCGAAGATTGGCGCGTCCGGGTCTATATTCCGTTCGGCAGCGAGTGGTACCCCTATTTCATGCGGCGGTTGGGCGAGCGCCCGGCCAACGTCTTGTTCATCGCGCGCAATTTGTTGCGGGCGTAGACGCTTCTTAGCGGTCCCAGGCTTGACGAGTTAAGGGCACCCGGGGCAGACACTCATCACCGTCGGCGCTGAAGCGACCGGTAAGGGCCGAAACAGGGCGAAGTTGGCTATGGCGAAGATCAGAGAGCAGGCACCGATTCCCACTGCTGTCGACAGCATCGGAATCGCAGCCAGCGTGGGATGCTTGATCAGGACGCGAAGGCTGACCCAATGTCCCGACCGATGTCAGATATCCAGGAATAAGAGCGGCTGGGCCCGGTGCTTGCCTTTTGCTGATTGATGCTCATACTACTTGCGATCCTTATTACCTTGCGGAATTTGTGAACTGCCGGCTTTCGCCGACACAACCTCGGCTTGAGGTTGCGCGGCCGTGGCATATAGCACAGAACGGGCGTTCTCTCTGCTTGACGCAGGCAGCCCATCAATGAGAGCTTCGACAATCTGCTGTGGTGGCGCGGGGCTGCGATATTGCTGGGTGTAGAGTCTGATCAAATCGCCAAAACGGTCCATTAAGGAATTGCCTAAGGTCTGGTCGAGCGAAAGCAGCACGAATGGCCCCTTGTGATAAGCGAGTTCCAGGTCCTGCCCCAGCAGCGGTAAAGGAACTTCATTCTTCGCCAGATGCGCGCGCGCCCGCACATAGCGATTCTTCTCGCTTTGGATCGCAGCCTCGGCATTCATGATCCTGCCGGATTCCAGATACTTATACGCCGCGAATTGTGCGAATGATTCAAGCACAAATAACCGACCCGGCGACTTAGAGGGTATTACCTGATAGCCCCACCACTGATGCGCAATTTCGTGCGCCAGGACAAATTGCACCAGATTGCTGCTCTCTCCAGACACCCGATCGCGGCTCCGTACGATCCGGTCGCTAATCTCCACGACACCGTCAAATGAGACCGCTTCACCCAGCGGGGTTGGAGTTTCGACGATCCGAAGCTCAGGTAACTGGTAACGAGGCCAATGTTTCTGATAGAAGGAAATGACCGCTCTCGCTATCGACGCCTGCTCCCTGCCATCAAGCGCCGCCCGATACAGGTGCACGGCGGGAAGCCCATCCGTGGAAGCCGTCGGCGTTTCCACAAAGCGGGCACAGGCGACCATAAACGTTGTCATCTGAGGCGTGGCCACACGAAACGTCGATTGCCCCTCGGATTCACCGAGACGGTCGCCAGGGCCAACCGCGATAAAGCCGGCAGGTGCAGCCACTCGAATCGTACCGGTTGCAAGGTCACTCATCGTGTAGTTTTCGGTTTCGCAGGAACGTGTGCGCTCAGGCTGAAGGGATGAATTTGAAATGAGGCAGGAAGACCGCCGAGGAGCGACCAGAATGTCGGAATCTGTAAAGAAAAATGCTTCTTTAAGAAGCTTGGCCTGCAAAGTAAGGTCAAATGGTCCTGCCGGGCGGATGGTTCCCGAGTAACGAAGCTCGGCTCG
>Ga0302180_10002002_pt1 | contig 16022 bp, 13 predicted proteins | sample I_Palsa_E3_2_FD_200575 | JGI IMG/M metagenome (GOLD analysis project Ga0302180, IMG submission 200575) | Peat permafrost microbial communities from Stordalen Mire near Abisko, Sweden - I_Palsa_E3_2 | ecosystem: Environmental > Terrestrial > Soil > Palsa > Peat permafrost | place: Sweden... | reverse complement strand
CCAGCGCATGACCTGCCATCCTTCGAGTCGGCCACCTGATTTCCCAGAACTGGAGCACGTGTGCGGTGGGCCAGGCAAGCACCCTGACGGAGCCCGGCACTGCCCCATGGCCAGGAAACGGCTGGGCGCCACGCCGCCCGCGGCACCCGCAGCAGCACCCGCCGTTCCCGCCGCCAGGCGGCCATCGGGTCCGTGATTGTCACGCTGACACCCTGCCCTGCCGACGGTGTTCAGCAAACTGGACGGCCTAACACGGTCGCTGGCGCGGTTGTTGCCGGCACCCCGCCTCACCACAACCACCAAATTATCACCGAAAGTAACGGCCTTGAAAACTCTCCGGAGATGGAATATTGGATGAGACAAGCAAGATCGGAGGCACCAACACCTGAGACACAACGAGCCGAACGGCAAGCTCAACTGAGACAAGCGCCGGCCATCACCTGAGACCAGACGCCAATCCGCCCAGATCAAGTGAGACAGAGAGAACGCCGCGTGAGACAGCACAACGACTTAGGACATTGACAGGGCCGGGGGCTCGATCCGCTCGCCCTTCAGGTGCGCCAGCAGCTGCTCAAGGACCTGGCCGACCTGCCGCTCCTTCTCGCATACGTTCGCGGCCAGCCACTCCGCCGCCTTGTCCGCGTCCGCGACCGAGCACTCCCGGAACCCGAAGTACCTCCGGATATCAGCCCGGTGAGCCCTGATCGTCCGGCCGTCCCACTCATAGAGCCCCAGCTCAGCCGCAGAAACGTCCACCAGCCACGCGACGTGGGCGACAGCCTGGTCTGGAATCTCGCCGCGGCCCGCAGGGAACCGGCCGTGCACCGCATAGAACCGGAGCAGAAGAGCGAACCCGAGCTTCGTCGCGCCACGCCGCCCGGACAACTGCTCCAGCTCATCACCGACCAGCGTCCAGTTCCCGATCAGCTCATCATCATCCAGCACACGCGCCACGAGGCGTCCGGCTCTCCCGCAAACACGGCGGCCACCAGCCACCGCAAACCCAACGAATCCAGATCAATACTGGCCGCGCACGATCAACCACGTCCCGAGGTCCGCCAAAGACTTTCAGCCAGCTCGCAGGGGCCGCTCCTGACCTGGGACAACGCAATCGCATGTATCTGGTGACATCTGTCTTACAGACACCCCTTGTTGCTCTTATCCGCGACCCGCGGCAAGCGCCGAGGCGACTTCGCCCGGGGCGTCAGCTCGTGCGCAGGAACGCACCGATGGCGGCGATGGAATCGTCGTGCATCGTGATCGTGAAGTGATTCGCGTCGATCTCCGCCACGCGTGCCGACGGCACCGCCGCCGCGAACCGCTCCGCCTCCGCGGCGGGCAGGATGGACCCGAACCCCGGCAGGATCTCCTGCCGGGCGCGCAGCACCAGCGCCGGCATGGTGATCGCGTCCCACAGCGCGTGGATCGGCGCATCCGGGTCCGACCAGTACATCGCGTTGCCGTAGCCGAGATCCTCGAGCACCGCGCCGCGGTCGTTGCCCGACGCCACGCCGCCGTTGACCTCGCGCAGCTCGTACCCGAAGTAGCGATCCCAGTACTCGTCCCACTCGGGAATGAGGCCGGTCTGCTTGATCAGTGCGATGGCCGCCTGCGCCGACGGGTACACCGTGCCGAGCTGGCTCACCAAGGCGAACACGGGCCCCGCCGACCGGTCGTCAGGACTGCCCGCCAGATCGACCAGGACGAGCCGCTCGACCCGCGACGGCTGGAGCTGGGCGCAGGTCATGGCGATGGCCGCGCCGCTGGACTGGCCGATGATCGCAAACGACGGTGCACCGACGGCGTCCGCGATGTCGAGCACGTCGCGTGCGTGGTTGCGCCAGCCGTAGGTGCCCGGGCCGGTCACCTCGCTGCGGCCGCGGCCGCGCAAGTCGATCGCCACGAGCTGCAGTGTCTCACCGGCGAGCCGTTCGGCAAGGCGGTCGAAGCCGCACAGGTTCGCCGACAGACCCGGCACGCACACCACCGCTGGCGCATCGGCGGCACCCCACCGCCGCACCCGAAGCTTTCCAGACGCAAGCGAGATGTCGGAGTCCTCGTATCCCACGGGCTGCAGCGTCATGCCGGCACTCCCTCTCTGCGCGTCGGTCCGTCCGAGGATAGCCCGGCGATGAGTGCTGACCGTCGGCCCTGACGGCTCGACTGAGAGTCCGGCCGTTGATCGTTTGGCGACCACCGCCCACCGGTCAGCGGCCGGATCCTGGGCGCTGGCCTTGAGACGTCCTGATCGATGGCATCAGTGGCCGGTGAAGTGCGCCTCGCGCCGTTCGAGGAAGCTGCGCAAGCCTTCGGCGGCGTCCTGGCTGCGTATGATGCCGGGAAGCAGCGAGGCAATGGTGTCACGCCCGGCGTCCGGGCCGCCGCCGAGGCCGGCACGCGCGCTGGCCAGCGTGGCCTGCACGCCCAGCGGAGCTTGCCGCGCGACTAGATGCGCCACTTCCGTGGCCCGCTGGACGTGCGCCCCGGCTGACACCACCTCCTGCACCAGCCCGATCCGCAGTGCCTCGGCGGCGCCGAACTCCTCCGCGGTGAGCAGGAAGCGCATCGCGTTACCCCAGCCGAGCTGCGCGGGCGCGCGGAAGGTGGCCCCGCCGAACGGCACGATACCCCGGCCGACCTCCAGCTGGCGGAACCGCACGTCATCGGCGGCGATCACGACGTCAGCGGCCAGTGCGAGCTCGACCGACAAGGTGAACGCGATCCCGTTGACCGCCATGACCACCGGCTTGGGCACCGGGTCCCGCCACACGCCGAACGGGTCGAACCGGTGCGAGCCATACATCACCTGCGGGCCGTGCTCAGCCACCGCCGGGCCAACCTCGGCCAGGTCCAGGCCCGCCGAGAAGTGATCACCATGGGCGAACAGCACGCCAGCGCGCAGCCCATCATCGTTGCCCAGGATCTCGTACGCGCTGCACAGGGCATCCATCGCCGCCAGGTTGACGGCGTTGCGCTTGGCCGGGCGGTTAACCCCGATCAGCAGCACATGCCCGTCGCGCTCGACGGTGATGGGCTCAGTCAACATCCCTCCCAGCCGGCCGGCGCTGCTGGCAATCCGACTATACGGATCACCGGCCATGGAGCACCAGCACATGCCACTGACGACGGCAGTGGCGCCCCGTCATCAAAGGGTCCTCACGAACGCTACGGCACGACCGCAGCGCCGGCCCGGCCTCCACTCAGCTCGCGATCTTCTGCGCGTGGCGACTGCGGCGCCGTCTCGGCGCCCTGGTCGGCGGCACCGCGTTTATCGTGCCAGGATTGATCGTCATCCTGGCCCTGGCCGCGCTGTTCCTCAGCAAATCCCCGCCGCTGTGGGTGCTGGGCGGCGGGAGCCGGGGCCGGGGCCGCGGTCCCGGCGGTGGCCATCCACGCGGCGACCAGCCTCACCGGGCGGCATCTCCCATGAGACGCTGTCGGGCGAGCTTCCGCTCGCGGTGAAGGCGCTCGAAGCATTCGAGGCCGGCCACCACGAGGCCGCGCAGGCGCTCGCCGCCGCGATAACCGAGACGGCGGTAACGCAGGCGCTCGGCAATTACAAGAAGGCCCGGCAGAGGGCCGCCTGCGACCCGGGCACGGTGACCCCTCCGGCAGCTGCGGGTTCAGGCAGCCCTCGCCCCCATCGGGCCCTTCCACACGGCCTGGTACCCCGGCTCGGGAATTCCGGCACCAGAGGCGCTGAGCAGGCATGTCACAATCCATCGGGCCGATCAGCGGCACTATACCCGCGGCAACGCCGCCGTGGCCGTCCTGCTCACCACCTCCGTCCTGCGCGTCCTCCAGGAACCAGCGGAAGAATCCCCCGGCGGCCCGGGCACCAGCGCTTCCGGCCGCATCACGATGCCCTTCCCTTCGAAGGTCAGGCCTGCCGCCTGGGAGCAGGGCCAGGAGCTTACTCGGCTGACGGGTGGTTGACTGGCTGGTTCACTGGCAGGGCATCGTGGTTGGCTGCTTTGGAGGCAAATGTGCGGCCTGGTTCGGCTGTTCGTGTGGTGCGTCGCCCGCTGGGCTGGGACCTCGCTCCGGTCGACGTCTTGCGGCTGGTGCGGTCGGATGCGCACCCGGTCGCGCTCATCGGGGCCTGGGCCGGTGGCGCCGACGTGATCAGCTCTGAGCCTGCACTGGTGCGCAGCCCGCCCCAGTCCCTCGCAGAGGTCCTTGACTCGCCCTGCGGCCCGGGCGCCGGAGCCAGCGGCGGCGCGGGCGACCAGGCCGGGCGCGCTCTGGAGCCGGGAGCTGATCTGGCCGGTCCCGCAGCGCCAGCCTTCGGCGGTGGCTGGATCGGCTACCTGGGCTTCGGGTTCAGCGGGGAGGTTCTGCCGGTGCCGCCCGCAGCTGGCGGCCCGCGGCGGCTGCCTGGGTGGTGGTTCGGCTACTACGACCATGTCCTGCGCCGCGACCAGTCGGACGGGGAGTGGTGGTTCGAGGCGCTGTGGACGGCTGGCCGGGACGAGGTGCTGGAACGCCGGTTCGGAGACTTGTCCGCCCGGGCGCAGACCGCCGTGCCGCCGACTCGGGACTATTCCTGCGGGGACTTCCTGCTGGCGCCGCCGGCGGGCGAGCATAAAGCGGCGGTCAGCGCGACGGTGGACTACATCCGGCGTGGCGATATCTTCCAGGCGAACATCTGCCTGCGGCTGGAGGCCGCCTTCGAGGGGGATCCGCTGGACGCATTCTGCCAGGCGGCGGCGGTCCTGCGGCCGCCGTACGCCGCCTTCATGCGCATCCCGCGCGGGGCCGTGGCCAGCCTGTCACCCGAGCTGTTCCTGCGCAGGAACGGCAGGACCGTCTTGTCCCGGCCGGTCAAGGGCACGAACCGGCGGTCACCGCGCCAGCAGCAGGCCCGGCGGCAGCGCGCCGAGCTGGAGCGCTCAGCCAAGAACCGCGCCGAGAACGTGATGATCGTGGACCTGATGCGCAACGACCTCAGCCGGGTCTGTACCGCGGGCAGCGTGCAGGTCCCGCGCCTGCTCGCTGCCGAGCCTCACCCGGGCCTCTGGCATCTGGTCTCCGATGTGCACGGAACGCTCAGCGCGGCGGCCGGTGACGGTGACCTCATCCGCGCGGCCTTCCCGCCCGGATCGGTGACCGGCGCCCCGAAGGTGCGGGCGCTGGAGATCATCCATGAGCTCGAGGCGGGACCGCGGGAGATCTACACCGGCGCGGTGGGCTACCGCAGCCCCGTCGCGGGCCTCGAGCTGAACGTCGCCATCCGCACGTTCGAGTTTCATGCGGGACGGGTGTGGCTGGGCAGCGGCGGCGGCATCGTGGCGGACTCGTCCGCTGATGAAGAGTACCGGGAGTGCCTCCTCAAGGCGGGCCCGCTGATCCGCGCCATCGGCGGCCGCCTCGCCCGCGAGCGCGGCTTGCCCGCAGCGGGAGCCCGGGCCGGCGGTAGCGTCATGGCCAGGCCGTCCCTGCAGCCGCGGCCCGCCACCGGAGTATTCACGTCGCTGCTGGTCACCAACGGGGACACACGCGGCCTGGCGGACCATGTCGCCCGGCTGGAGGCCAGCGCCCGGCAGCTGTTCGGCAAGGGCCTGCCAGGGGCCTTCCGGGACGACCTGGCGGCTCAGCTCACCGGGAATCCGTCCGGGCGGCTGCGGATCACCCTGCGGCCAGCCGGCGGGCCGCTCCGTGTCCTCGTTGAGGTCGTGCCGCTGGATCAGCCGCCCGCGGAGGTGGGCTTGCGGCCGACGGTGATCCGGGGCGGCCTCGGCCCGCACAAGTGGCTCGACCGGCGGCTGCTCGCCGACATGGCCCGCTCGATGGCCCTGCAGCCCGGCGAGCAGTTGCTGATCGAGGACGCTGACGGCGACGTGCTGGAAACCGACAGGGCGAACGTCTTCGCGGTGATCAACGGGGTGCTGCACACCCCGCCCGCAGACGGACGGCTGCTGCCGGGCGTGACCAGGGATGCCCTGCTGCGCGCGGCCAGCATCGAGGGCCTGGGTATCAGCGTGACACCGCTGAGCAGGGCACGGATGCAGGCCGCCAGCGAGGTGTTCGTCACCAACGCCGTCCACGGCGTCCGGCCTGTCCGGTCGATGGCCGGCAGCCCCGCGGCCTGGCCTGCGGGCCCGGTCACCGCGCGGATGGCAGTGTCCCTCGCCCAGCCGCCGCCCAGCCGCCGCCCAACCCGCACCGCCCGCCATGCGGGCCGTCCCCGGCCCGCATGGCAGCCGGGAAGACGGCAGAATCGCGGCGGTCCGGTCACGGTCCTGATCGACAACTACGACTCGTTCACCCACAACCTCGAGCACATGCTCACCGCCAGCGGCTGCCGCGTGGAAGTCGTGCGCAATGACGAGGTGTCAGCCCAGCAGGTCGCCTCGTTCCGCCCGGCCGGCGTGGTGATCTCCCCAGGACCGTGCACCCCCGCTGACGCCGGGATCAGCGTGGACGTGGTGCGGGCCTGCAGCGGCCACGCGCCGCTGCTGGGCGTCTGCCTCGGACACCAGGCCATCGCGACCGCATTCGGGGCCAGGATCGTTCCCGCGCCCCGCCCCGTGCACGGCCAGACGTCAGCGATCACCCACGACGGCCGCGGCTTCCTGGCCGGCCTGCCGCAGCCATTCGAGGCGACCCGCTACCACTCGCTGATGGTGGACGAGGGCACGCTGCCTGCCTTCCTGCTGGTCACCGCCACGGCCAGCGGGCGGATCCCGATGGCATTGCGGCACTCCGCCCAGCCAACCGAGGGAGTTCAGTTCCACCCCGAGTCGATCCTCACCACCTGCGGCAAGACGATCATCCGCAACTTCACCCGGGCCATCCGGGACAAAACGGGCTTCGGTCAGTGAATCCTCGGCACTCATCGGCCGAGGTGAGCAGATGGGAGGATTCACGAGCAGCGCAAGCCACAGGCACATAGAGCCGGCATCGTTCTGCACCTGTCGCGCGGTTCTGGCGCAGGACGGATGCTGACCTTCCGTGACGGTAAGTGTCCCGGGTTTTTTGGGCTGCCGGCAGGCCAGTCGGGAACCTGACCATAAGTTCGTGATCACGTGCCTGCGCCGAGCTGGTCTGCCAGTCCGGCGTTCTTGACCAGGCGCCCCCACCGCGCGCTGCACCGGAACTGGCGGGCCAGCTCAGCACCCGCCGGGAGCGACCCATCAGGCCAGCGGTTCGCCAGCGCCCACTGCCACGCCCGCCGCTGCAAAACCCTGCCCCCATCCCCCCGTCCCACCCGCCAGGCCGCCATCACTCACGCGCGGGCCCACCACAGGCGGCGTACCAGCAGGCGGGGACGACGGCATGGCGTCCAACACCAGCCCGCTGGCCTCCAGCTCCGCCGCATCCACAGGCAGCGCCGCGGCCGCCCACGCCACCAGCCCATACCCGCCCTCAGCCGGGGCAGCTTCACGGTGGATCCCCCGAGCGCTGTCGTCATTGCGGCCACCTCCCGCCATCAACCCCACAGCACCCGCCTGGCATCAGCCACCCCAGATAGCCTGAATCTCCTCAGATTCACCCCGCTCGCCAGCGCACCGTCAGCATCCGGACGAGAACCAGCACTGGCCAACCACCAACCAGGCGGGTCCACGTGTGCCCGACGACGAGACGGCCGCGCTCAGCCAGTCACCACGACAGGCATTACTCACAGCGACCAGCAGCAGCGGTGCCGCGGCACAAAACTCACGCCTATCGCCGATTCCGTATCATCAGGAACTGCGCAAGGCTTGTCCGGCTCGGGCGTACAGATCAGTCGGTTCGGCATCACACAAGCGAACGACCTTCGCAACGGCCTCGACGAAGGACTCGGGCTGGATCTGGTGTCGGTTTCACTGGTCCTGGATAGCGCTCCGTAGCGTCGAAGGGCCAGACGAGCTGTGCTTCCGCACCAACCGCATCCCGAAATCTTCCCTGTCTCGACCACATTGGTCTGGTGCGGTGCGGGGTGAACATTAGTCGGCGGCCCGCTGGTGGCGAGGTCGGTTTGCGCCGTACTGGCGGTACCAATTTAGCCGAGATAAGCGTATGAGCCCGGGATGCTCCCGTTGCCGCAGCCGTGCGAGCCGGGCAGCCCGATTCCATCCTGCGCCTCGGTATCCTTTGTGCACAAAGTTGAGTGGAAGTGGTATCCGCCAGGACCGACGTTGAAGGTATACGTAATTGTCACGCTGAACTCGTTCGCGGCAATGAGTTGCGGCGTGCCGATAACGGGATTCCCGGCACCTAGCTGCAGCGAGGCCGGGTCCGGGGGCGTGCCCGATGACGACAGGTTAAGGCCGAGGTAGGAGTACCACGACTTGGACATTTCTGTTCTCAGCGCCGAGGGCGGCACGAAGACTAGGTGCGTTTCGGTCAGGTGGCAGACCGGGCGGCCGCCGCAACCGGGAGCACCCACTCGTTGCGGGATGGCCACGACGTAGATCGTCGTGGCGATCGAGCTGGCCAGCGGTTTGGCCGTAGCGCTGTTCCGGGACAGCTCGACCTGGTAGCGGGTAGCCAGGGCCGGGGTGACCCGGAATGAGTAGGTTGCCGTCGAGCCTGCCGGGTGCAGCGTGAGTGACCCGGCCGGAACCGGTGCGGCGGTAAACGGGAACTGCCGGGCGTACAGCCGGACGATCTCCCCGCTTGTCGCGCCCTTGACCTGGCCGCTGATCTCGGCGCTCGCGTCTGAGCCGCCGAGATACCTCACGTAGGTGTCGCCGGTCACCGGCGACAGCGCAGAGGTAGCGGTGATCGGCATGCTCGATGATCCCGAAGACCCGGACTGCAGCAGGACCACCACGGCGACAATGGCCGCCACCACGACGGCCGCTCCGGCGGCCAACAGTGTCGCCGAGATACCGCCTTTCCTCCCATTCCCAGGTCCCGAGATGGCCTTCCTCCTGCCGCGCCGGACCAGGTGCCGGGCATGATCCGCGGACCCGTCCTGGGATACGTAGTCGTCCAGCACCGCATGTGTCTCGGCGCCGATGGCGGCTGCCGCTCCGGGTCCGCTCTGGCCACCGTCGGCTGACCCGGAAGGGGTGCTGATGCGGCGGATGAACTCGTAGATCCGATCGCGGAGTTCAGCGGCGATCAGGAACGGGATGATCACCGGCGCGTAGGGCATGATCAGCTTCTTCTTCTGCACGTTGCAGGTGGCGCAGTCATCGCAGATCTTGCAGTTATCCAGGTGCCGCAGGATACGCAGCCGCAGGACCCGGGTGAAAGTCTGGCTGTCCCAGCCGGCCTCATCCAGGATGCCGGCCAGGCCCTCGCAGTAGGCGCGGCCGTCACGGGCCAGTACGTAGGCGCCGAAGCCGTCGAGGACTAGGGCCTGGTTCTCGTAGGTGGCGTCGTTGGCGCCTTTCTCGCTGACGCCGAGTTCGGTGGCCAGGGCCTGACCACGTATTCCCTGCCGCAAGACAAGCCTGAAGATCGTCTGCTGGCGCTGGGTGAAGGTCGCCGCGACGCTGTCGAGCATCCGGTCGACCTGGGCCTGGCGGCGTCGGCTCGCCGTGACCTCGTGCTCGGCGTCCTCGAGGTCTTTCTCTGGGAACTCGCCCTCGCGGTTACGGTGCCGCCATACGGCGCGGCACTGGTTCTTGGCGATGCCATGCAGCCAGGCGCCGAGCTTGTCCGGGTCCCGCAACGTCGGCGCGCCGACGCCGGCCAGGTCCTTGATCGCGGTCTCGAACGTGGACTGGGCGGCATCCATGGCAGCGTCGGGGTCGCTGAGCCACCAGCCGCACAGGCCCAGCACGTCCGCGGAGTGCCGGTCGTAGATGGCCTGCAGCGCCTGCTCCCGCTCCTGGGGAGATGAGGGGTTGACGGCCCGCTGGACCAGGTCCCGGTCGGCCATCTGCGCCCATACCAGCATCTCGCTCACCGTGCACGTTTCCTTCCCGGCGCAGGTCAGCGCGCCGCAGAAAAAGATTCAGGCCAATCCGGAAACTTCCGGGGGAGATTCCGGCACCTGGATTCCCAGCCCTCCACACGGCTTCACGCCCCGAGGAGGGACCATGATCCACACCGACTCCGCACGCCGCACCATCGCTACTTGCCTGCTGCCCGCCGGATCGGCCAGCGCCGGAGCATCGGTCGCGTTCGCCGCCGGGCACAATGCCCCGGCCGGCCTGATCGTCGCAGTAGCGGGGATCCTCATCACCGGGCTCACCGCACTGGCCCGGGAATGGTTCTGGTTCAGCGCCCTGCGCCGGCCAGCTCGCAACCTGGACCGGATCTGCGACCTCGCCCAAGGCTCAGCGGCGGAGACCGAGCGGCTCATGCGGCTGCTCCAGGACGCAGAGAACAACGTTCTGACCGCCCGGGCTGCCTGCACGGCCCGAGACCACAGCCGCAAGCACTAGTATCCGGCAAGCTGAGCAGGCCGACAGCCATCGCCGCGCGAACGCCCGGAAGACGGCAGCAGGACCGCAGCCCTAACCGGAAAGGACCATCCGAACCGGACCGCTTACCAAGCGGCATTACCCCACCCCACCCATTAATGGGCCTTCAAATCCGGCTCGCGTCACGAGCCAGGCAAGACCGGCTCGTGACGCGAGGACCGGGGATCGCTTCGCGGCCTGGATCGTCCGCTACCAAGCCGGGAACGCAAGCCGCAGTCCAAGCTGAAAGCCCGCCTTAACATCCGTTGATGAGGCTATTGCAGGCCGTCCCGCATGTGGTTGTCAACCCTTCCCCATAAAGAGTCATCAACAGCACATGGATGAGGAATCGGTACATTTCGTTATATTCGCAATGATCCGGCATAAGATGGGCCATCTGCGCGGGGGCGGCTGAAGGCGACCTGCTGGTCGCGACCCCGAACGCTCTTTCACGGACCACGAGATGATGACTTGCTCACGCCACCCAGACAGAGCCCTACAGAACTTCCCCTCGTTGATACCAGAGCGCCGCAGATCGCCCAGAATGTTCTCTACGCGCGGAGCGGGCCGATCATTGATCCCGACAGCGAACGATACAGATCAGGCGGCTCTTTGCGCGGGCGCGCGAAGACTCAGGTCGCTCTCCGTGACGGGCTTCCCGTCCCCGGCTGGAACAGTTCACGGCTGCCGACTGACTATGTGGGCATGGCCGATGTCTCGCGCCGTGCCCGTGGCGCTCGACCCTGTCCGCGGCAGATGAGGATGGCTTCGGCCGGCTGCATGGGTCGCGAAATGAGCTGCTGAGGCTAGGCTTGGCTGACACGATGCGACCGTGGTGACTGACGTGGAAGTGCGACAAGAACGTGAGTCAGATCGGCGGCAGCAGAGTACACGTTCACGAGATGCAATCCGTCGTGCCGCGCATACTGTCGGCATGCCCGTTCGACTCCATCACATCGTCATTGACGCTCACGATCTGCCTGGCTTGGCCCGCTTCTGGACGCAAGCGCTTAGCTGGAAGGTTCTCTCCGAGCGCGAAAACGAGATCGTCATCGGGACCGACGAGAACGCGCCTTTGGGCATGTGCTTCATGCCGGTTACCGATCCCAAGACGGTCAAGAACCGCGTGCATCTGGACCTCACCAGCAGCGCCGTGGACCGCGATCAGGAAATTGACCGCCTTCTTGCGCTCGGGGCACGCCGGGTCGATATCGGGCAGACCGGCGCTGAGTCCTGGACTGTCCTTGCCGATCCTGAGGGAAACGAGTTCTGCGTAGTGCGCCCGAAGGAAACTCTCATCCGTTGAGGCCTCAGCACTGAGAACGGGCACAGGCCTCGCCAAAGAATCTCCGCCAAGACCGCGGGGACTTCACTCAGGCAGCCGGTGCTTTTCCGGCGCCAGCGTTCCAGCCGGTCACGGTGAGCACGGTGAGCTCCGTCGCCGCAGCGTCCAAGCGATTACGGGCGTAGCTCTTCGCAGCTATTTCGGATCAGGATGGACCATGCGCAGAGTACGCATGAGGCTTAGTGCCATTTGGTCCATGACTCGATCGGGTACGTGGCTGCTGGGATCGCCGCCGAGCAATCCGAACACCCGCGGCCCGCGAAACTTGGCCGCCAGGTCGGGCTGGCGCGGGATGATGTGGAAGTGAAGGTGTTGGAAGCCTTCTGCTTCGGCGAACAACGCGACGTAGGTCTTGCTGCAGTGGGTAACCTCGCGCAGCGCTGAGGTCATGGCACCGAGCAGTGGCCCGAGGTCTGCGGTTTCTTCGGCCGTCAGCTCATCTAGTGCCGTTACATGGCGCTGGGGCAGGAGCACCAGCCAGCCGGGCAGCGACGAGCCGAACGCGTGGGCCGCCCGCCACCGCGAGTCGGCTTACACCCGTTCCCGTGGAGGCAGATCGGGCCGGGCATTGTTCACGCAGCTGAGGCAATCAGGGTCGGCAGGCACGAGTCGTATCCTCCCAGGCGTACTGCCCCAGCGGCTCTCAGCCGACAGGGAAAATCCTTCGGTAGGGCGATTCTCGCGCAACGGTGGAATCGATCGTATCCAGGGCCGCCTTGTGGCAAAGTAGCGGCCTCTGCTACTTTGCGCGGAGGGCTGACATCGCGATGACGAAGGACCTGGAAGCGATCTCAAAGGCGTGGACCTTGCCGACGCGGTCTTCAGCAGCAGCGGGCTCCAGATTCTGCTGTTCACCGCGCGCTTCAATCCGTCAACGTTCCCCGGCGCGACAGATGCCGAGCGATTGGCATTGGTAAAGCGCATGCATCGCAGTGTGTTTGCTACTACCAACCGCATGGACGAGGTGCTGCACTATGTTCTGGACATGCTAGAGCGTTAGAAGGTCGGTACGGAGGATGCTGGTTCAGCCGGGCCGCGGCGGGGGCCGCGATCTCTAATGATCTGGCCGGCTGTCTAGTCGGACGTAGCCTTACTGGAACGGGAAAGGGGCGACTGCATCCGTCAATTCCTGGAGGGCCGCACGGTTTTGCAGCGGCCTCCGGCGGAAGGCCTTGGTCGCTCGCTAGCAGCGCCAGCGCCTCCGCATCCACCCTGGGGCTGCTCGTCTGGATGGCCGCGACAAGGTGAGTGACGAACGGCGCAGCTCGCTATCCTCGGCATCGAGCGACAGCCACGCCACGCGCGGCGCCTGCCCGTCCGACTCACTGTCTTCGTCGCCCCGTCTCGACGCCAGCCACTGCGCGAGCAGGGTCCACTTGCCGAACCCGGCCGGCGCGGATACCAGGACGAGCGGCGGCATCGACGTCGGCTCGGCTCGAAGGCGCTCGGTAAGCCGAGGACGAGGAACGAGCCGCCGTCGCATCGGGGGGACGTGCAGTTTGGTGCCCAGTGCAGGCATTCAGCCATCCTAGGCCTAGGCGTCCCGATGGGGGGCGCCGGGTTGCCGACTGCGCGATCACCTCGGTCCTGGACTGATACCGCCTCTCGGTTTCCCCCTCGACCACCAGGCGCACGCACCACGCCCATTCGTCCAAATGATCTTTATTTTGGCTCTAACTAAGGGGATCCCGGCCACGGGGTGGCGTGGCAACCGGGAAGCTGGCTGGCCAGGTCCTCCAGATGGTCCCTCGCCATGGGCCCTCGGAGCCGGGCCGTGATCCGGACGGCGAGAGGGTCGCAGCCGATGCTGGCGAGGTGCTCGCGGAGCAGGTCAGATGCTCGGGTGAGATGGCCTGCGGCCGCAGCGCTGACTACTTCGATGTGATGGCGTTCCCAGTTCATCGGTCGGCGACCGGGAGGGCGGCCTGGTGCGCCGGTGATGGCCGCCAGATCGGCGGCGGCGAGGGCGAAGTCCGGGTCGGCGGTGACGGCCAGGCGCAGGGCCTCGGCGGTCCGGTACGGGTCGGCGGCTCGCTGCGCCCGGCGGTACCAGGCGGCCGCCTGAGGGCTGGCGGTGACCACCCGGCCGTGGTCCTCGACCGCGGGCCCGGCGGTGGGCAGGTGATCAGGAGGGATGGGGCGCTGGCTTGGCATTGGCGGCATAACGGCCAGGTTGCCCGGGCGCCCTGAAGCGGCGCTGAGGTGAGGCTGAGGTCAGCCGAGGCGGGCGGCCAGGGCGGCCACATCTGGCTCGTCGGTCAGGGAGCGATAGGCCGGTCCGTGGGCACGTCGCTGCGCCAGGGCGAGGAAGGCCCCAACGTGCGGACGGGTCGGGTCGGCAATCGCCTTGACCGCGGCCACGGCGGTCTCGGCCAAGAGGTCGGTGGCCGGATCTCCGCTGGCCGAGGCCCCTGCTACGGCGTCAGCGGCGAAAACGGCAGCGTCAGAGAAGCGGCCCGCGGCGAGCGCCCACCAGGCCAGGCCGGCGAGCACACGAGGCGGGCCGGCGGGAAGGTCGATGTGGCGGTAGTGACCGGCCGCCGCGTCAAGCAGGGCCCGGGTTCGCGTCAGGTCACCGAGGCGACGGGCGGCCGCTGCCTGACCGACCATGGCGTCGGCCGTCACCCACGAGTTGAAGCTGCAGCCGATCGCCTCGGCGTAAAGGCCGTCGGCAGCGGCGTCATCGCCTTGCCTGGCCCGCAGCGCGGCCAGGGCGACCAGGCTGAACGGCACCTGAAGGGGCTGGCCGGTAGCCCGGCATCGCTCCACGAGCGCTTCGTAGGCCGCCGTGGCCGCCTCGAGGTCCCCCCGCGCCTCGGCGATGCTGGCGAGGGCGTTCAACGGAGAGACGACGACCAAGACCTCTTCCTGGGCGTCGAAGCGTTCGAGACTCGAACGGGCGACTGGCTCGGCGTCCTCCAACCGCCCCAGCGACAGCAGGTTCCAAGCCACGATCAAGTCGTGCACGGCGAGGAGCCAGCCGTGGCTAGCTGGTTCCAGCAGGTCTCGTGCCTCGCCGAGGGCTTCGAGTGATCGGTCGAATTGATGCGCAAAGCCCAGCACCGTCGCGCAAATCACCAGCGCCTCCGCCAGGCGGGCCTGGTCGTGGCTGGTCCTCAAGACGGCGACGGCCTCCTCGCATTCGATGACGCCCGCCGCCGGGTGAGTCGACATGCCCACGCAATAGCCCCGCCAGAGGCGGGCGGTCGCTTCCACTTCGGGACGGCGCGGCCCGTCGGCGGCCAGCGCATCACCGAGCCAGCGGGCTCCTTCGAGGAAGTCACCGGTAATGAACCACAGCCAGGCCATCCCCGAAGCCAGCGACAGCGCCGCGTCAGCATCGCCCGTGGCGACGTACCAGTCGAGCGCAGCCCGCAGGTTGCCCGATTCCGTGACGAGGCGGTCCCGCCACATCGGCCCGGCAGCGCCGCGCAGGCCCTGGTGGGCTTGCTCGGCCAGTTGCCGGTAATACGCTCCGTGACGGGCACGCATGGCGTCGGCTCCGCCGGATTCGGTGAGCCGATCTCTGCCGTACTGCCACAGCGTCTGGAGCTGGCTGAACCGGGCCTCGCCTCCGCCACCGGGGGCAACGACAAGGGACTTGTCGACCAGCCGGCTCAGTACATCGAGGATCTCGCCGGCGGGCACCTTGTCGTCGGCGCAGACGGCCTCGGCCGCGGCGAGCCCGCAGCCACCGGTGAAGGTGGCCAGCCGGGAGAACAGGCGGCGTTCGTCCTCGAACAGCAGGTCATAGCTCCAGTCCACCACGGCGCGGAGGGTCTGCTGGCGGGGCAAGGCGGTACGGGCGCCTCGACTGAGCAGCCGGAAGCGGTCGTCGAGGCGTTCCGCAAGGGTGGTCAGTGGCAGCACCCGAAGGCGAGCGGCGGCGAGCTCGACCGCCAGGGGCAGGTCGTCCAGCCGCCGGCAGATGTCCTCGATGACGTCGCCGACCTGCCCGTCAGTGATGAAGCCGGGCCGAACCGCCCGGGCGCGATCGACAAATAGCTCGCGGGCCGCCAGCGGCGCCAGGCCGCCCACCGGCACCAGTACTTCCCCGGGGACGCCTAGCGGCTCGCGGCTGGTAGCGATCAGCCGGAGACCGGGCACCGCTCCGGCCAGGGTGTCGGCCAGCGCGGCCGCCTCGCCGATGACGTGCTCGCAGTTGTCGAGGACGACGACCAGCGAGCGTCCGGCCAGGTAGCGCGCGATAAGGTCGGTGGCCGATCCCGCAGGCTGAGCGCCCGGGAGGACTGCGACGCCCGCCCCCAGCGCCGCAGCCGCGGCCGGCGCCACCCCGCCGGGCTCGGCCACGCCGGCGAGTTCGACCAGCCAGG
>Ga0302180_10001999_pt1 | contig 16025 bp, 12 predicted proteins | sample I_Palsa_E3_2_FD_200575 | JGI IMG/M metagenome (GOLD analysis project Ga0302180, IMG submission 200575) | Peat permafrost microbial communities from Stordalen Mire near Abisko, Sweden - I_Palsa_E3_2 | ecosystem: Environmental > Terrestrial > Soil > Palsa > Peat permafrost | place: Sweden... | reverse complement strand
CTCGGGATCGCCGCTGGCGAGCAATTGGTCGAGCTTTTTCTTCGCGATTTTGCTCGACGGCTCGTCGCCGAATGGGTCATGATCGAGGTCGCGCAACGGCTTTCGCCAATTTTCGATAAACTTGCGAACGCGCCCTTGCTGGCGCGATCGCCAATGAAGCCCTAATCATCCTTTAGTTCGACGTTGTAGTCCGCGACTTCCACTGCCGGAAGACGCGCAGCGCCATGCGCAAGCGCCGGTGCTGGCACATTCGCGGAGGATTGTTTGCCCATCGCGGCAATAACCCGCGACGCGGCAAAAAGTTCAAGCGGTTTGGTGCGCCGGCGGCCCCTGCGAAATGGTCACCGAGTGACCGAGCAGCCGAATGATTTCATCGGCGACCTGCGCGGGAGGCGGACCAACATCGACGGTCAGCGGATCTTCGCTCGGGTCAGGTTCTTCGAGCGTGTCGATTTGGCTTCGCAGCAACTCCGGCGGCATGAAATGGCCGTGGCGCCCCGTCAAATGCTCGGCGATCAAATCTCGACCGCCGCGCAAATAAACCAATCGTACTTCAGGCCGGTCACCGATGACGATCTCACGATAGGTTCGTTTGAGCGCGGAGCACGTGATAATGCCCGGTTGCTTTTTGGCGCGCTGCTGATCGATCCAAGCGGCGACGTGTTCGAGCCACGGAAGCCGGTCGGCATCGGTCAATGGGATGCCGGCGTGCATCTTGGCGACGTTTGATTCCGGATGCAGTGAATCGCCTTCCTCAAACGGCCAGCCAAGCCGAGCGGAAAGTTCTTCGGCGATGGTCGATTTGCCGGAGCCCGATACGCCCATCATCACTAAGATCGGCGGATTTCCGCGATGGCGGCTGGCGCTGTCGAGACGACGTACGCCGGCCGCGTCGGCGACGAAAACCGGATCGGCCCGGCCGACGAAAAGCCCGCTTTCCACCACGCCGACGATGCGCTTGATCCGCTCCTCGAGCCGCGCCGGATCGTCGATGCGGCCAAAATCGCAATCGAGAATGCAGTTGCTGCCGTCGGTGACGAAAGGCACGCCTGACGAAAGGCGCGTACGGGCGCCGGCGCCGAGCACTTCGAGCGACTCGCGCGTCGCCTCGAGGCCGAAGGCGACCACTTCCACCGGCAGCGGCATTCGCGCTCCGAGCCGTTCGACCATCTTGCTGCCGTCGACAACAATGGCGAGACGGTGGCTTGCAGCCGCGACGATTTTCTCGCGCAACAAGGCCCCGCCACCACCCTTGATCAAATTGAGCGTGCCGTGCTCGACCTCATCGGCCCCATCGATGGTGAGGTCGATTTGCCGATGCTCGCTGAACGAGGTCAGCGCAATTCCGGCCGCCTTTGCCTGAATTGCCGTGCGCTCTGAGGTGGGAATGCCGACAAAACGTAGTCCTTCGCGTTGACGCTGCGCCAGCGCCTCGACCGCGAATGCCGCGGTCGTGCCGCTGCCGAGCCCGACGACCATTTCATTCTCGACCAATTGCACGGCGGCGTCGGCGGCGGCGCGCTTGAGAGCGTCGACATCGGCGGGCGCCGCGGAAGGAGCTGTTTTCATGAGGCGACCGCCGCTGCGGCCGCCTTGGAGCGGAGCTCGGCTATGGCCTTGGCGTAATCCTGGGCGCCAAAAATTGCCGAACCGGCAACGATCGCGTTAGCGCCGGCGGCTGCGGCCAGCACGGCCGTCGTCGCGTTCTCGCCGCCATCGACTTCGATGACCGGCTGCAGGCCGCGCTCGCCGCACATCGCGCGCAGGAGCCGAATCTTGGGCAGCATTTCGGGAATGAAACGTTGGCCGCCAAAGCCGGGATCGACGGTCATGACCAGAATGACATCGCACAAATGCAGGACATATTCGATGAGCTCCGGCGGCGTCGCCGGATCGAGAACGACGCCGGCTTTTTTGCCCAGCGCGCGAATGTTCGACAGCACCCGATGCAGATGGATCGTCGAGCCGGGCTCGGCCTGCACCAAAAGGTGATCGGCGCCGGCTTCGGCGAAGGCGGCGAGATAGCGTTCCGGTTCGACAATCATCAAATGAACGTTGAGTGGTTTTGCTGTCGCCCGGCGGATCGCCGCCAGCACGGCCGGCCCGATGGTGATATTCGGAACGAAATGTCCATCCATCACGTCGACATGAATCCAATCTGCGCCGGCCTTGTCGATGGCGCGGACCTCGTCATCCAAGCGGGCGAAATCGGCAGAGAGAATTGAGGGCGCGATAATGATTGAGGGCGGCGCGTGGCGCGCATCGACGCGCGCAGCTTCGAGTGTGGACGCCGGTCCTCGCTTCATGGCGTCTGCGCGCCCGCGCGTCGGGATGGGCTTTCCTCGCCGGCGGCCGCTCGATCGGCAAACCAAATCAACTCGCCGACCGGCTGGACGCGCGCCGCAGGCACGTCGCTGTTGCCGCTTCGTATCGCGCTGAAGATTGCCGCCTTTTCTTCGCCCGCGACTAGGAATGCGACTCGTCGGCTGCTGTCGATCGCCGGATAGGTCAGCGTGATGCGAATCTCGGGCCGGCCATGCGAAACCGCCGCCACCCAGCGCTTGCGCTCGTTCAATACGGATTCTTCGGGCAGCAGCGATGCGGTATGGCCGTCGCCGCCAATCCCAAGCAGAGTGATATCGAAGAGGGGCCGCCGCGGATCCAGCGTGGCCGCGCCATAGGCATCCTGCAAAGTCCGCTCATAGCGCAGCGCGGCGTCTTCAGGCGTGCCGTCGGTCGGAATCGGATGAATGTTCTCCGGCGGCACCGGCGCCTTTGAAAGCATGGCTTCGCGGGTCATCCGGTAGTTGCTGTCGGGATGATCGTAGGGGACGAAGCGCTCATCGCCCCAGTACCAGAAGACGCGCGGCCAGGGAAAACGCGCTCTAAATTCGTCGGAGGCGAGTAAGCCGTACAGCGCCTTCGGCGTCGAGCCGCCCGAGAGGGAGACGCGGAACGGCCCGCGCGCCACCAGCGCCGCTTGCGTCATCCACTCCGCTACGTGATGCGCCAGCGCGACCGGATCCGGCAATATTTCAACGCGTCCGATCGACCCGCTCATGTGCTTAGTGCCTCGCCGATAGGATAAAGGCCTCCATCGCCTTGGCAAAACCCTCATCATTATAGGACGCGGTAACGGCCGCGGCTTGTGCCTTGACCTCATCCGAGGCGTTGCCCATGGCAATGCTGAACCCCGAGCGCTTGAACATCAGCACGTCGTTTATTTGGTCGCCAATGGTCGCGATCTCCTCTGCCGGCACGCCGAGATGTTGCGATAGATATTCCACCACTGCGCCCTTGTTCGCACCCTTGTTGGTGACGTCGAGATAATAGGGTTGCGATCGGGTGGCGGTAGCGCGTTGGCCGAACGCGGCTTGCGCCGCGGCCTCACAGTCGCGCACCTTGTCGAGATCGTCGCTAACGCCGACAATTTTGGCGACGTCCTGCAAATGCTCGCGAACGTCGGGCACGACTTTGGCCTCGAATTTGACGGTCCAGGCCTCGCGGGTAACGTGTGGCGCATCGGCCTTCGTGATCAGCCAATCGTTGCCGCGATAGACCCAGGTATCGAGACCGCGTTTACGCATAAGCTCGATGGCTTCGCGCGCGACGTCAACCGGCACTGTCTTTTGTTCCAGGATGGTGAGATCGCGTTTGACGAAAAGCCCGCCGTTAAAGCCGGCGATCGGCGTATCGATGTCGAGCGGATCGAACAGCATCGCCATGCCAAGCGGCGGCCGGCCGCTGGTTATGGCGAAACGGATACCGGCGTCGCGCAGCGCGTTGACGGCTTTGCGCGCCCGGTCGGTCAATATCTTGTCCTCGGTGACAAGCGTGCCGTCGACGTCGGCCAATACCAACGCGATCTTACGCTTTGCTGCCATCGGTATTTCCGCTTGGATGATCGAGCGAGCGCCATGCGCGACGGTCGCGCGCCAGCAATTCGTCCGCCGCGGCGGGACCGTCGCTGCCTGCGGTATAATTCGGAAAGTCCCGAGGTGTGTTGTCGGCCCAGGTATCAAGAATGGGCTGCACGACTTTCCAGCCGGCTTCCACCGTATCGGCGCGCTGAAAGAGCGTCGCATCCCCGATCATGCAATCGTAGATCAGCGTCTCGTAGCCGGTATTGGGGGCGACCTTGAAATAGGTCTTGTAAGCGAAATCCATGCTCACGGTGTCGAGCGTCACGGTAGGGCCGGGCCGCTTTGCCGCGAATTCAAGCGCGATGCCCTCGTCAGGCTGAATGCGAAGGATCATCCAATTCGGATGCATTCGCTCCACACTCGTATCGCGGAACAAGGCATACGGTGCCTGATGAAAGCGGATCGCGATCTCGGTCGTCCGGCGCTTCATATATTTGCCGGTGCGCAAGTAGAACGGCACGCCGGCCCAGCGCCAATTATCGATATTCAGTTTACAAGCAACATAGGTCTCGGTCGTCGAATTCGGCGCCACATCGGGTTCCTGCCGATAGGCTTGAACTTGCTTGCCCAAAACTTGCCCAGCGCCGTATTGCCCGCGCACGGCGTTTTTGAGCACGCTTGCGGGATCGAGCGGCTTGATCGCCTGAATCACCTCAGTCTTCTTGGCGCGGACGGCGTCGGCATCAAAAGAGATTGGCGGCTCCATCGCCGTCATCGCCAAGAGCTGAAATAGGTGGTTGGGCACCATGTCGCGCAGCGCGCCGGTCTTCTCGTAGAACTTGCCGCGGTGCTCGACACCAACCGTCTCGGCGACGGTGATCTGAACATGGTCGATCTGCTGCCGGTTCCAGAGCGGCTCGAACAGGCCGTTGGCGAAGCGCAGCGCCATGATGTTCTGGACTGTTTCCTTGCCAAGGAAATGATCTATCCGATAAATCTGATGCTCTTGCAGCGTCTTTAGAATCTCGGCGTTGAGGGCTTTAGCCGAAGCAAGATCGTGGCCGAAGGGTTTTTCGATAATGACGTGACGCCACTGGTGCTCGGTTTCGGTCGTGAGACCGGCGGCTCCCAACGCGTCGACCGCCGGGCCAAAGAAGCGGTCGGAGACGGCGAGATAGAACAGGTAATTCCCGCCAGTCGAAGCCGTCTTGTCCAGCCCGGCCAGATGATCGCGCAGCTGCGTATAGGCGCCGGGGTCGTTGATATCGCCTTGAACATAGCTCATGCGCTCGGTGAGCCAGCTCCACGCCGAATGATCGATCGCGTCGACGTGAAACTCTCCGCCCTGACCAACGAAATCTTCCATCGCACCGGTTAGCTCTTTCCGCCATTGCTCGATGCTGCGGGCGTTATGGTCGAAACCGACGAGCTGGAATTGATGGGAGAGCTGTCCGGCCTGGACCAGATTGTAGAGGGCCGGAACCACCAAGCGTTTGGTAAGATCGCCCGCCGCGCCGAAGATCACCATGGCGCAGGGCGGCGCCGGGACCCCGCTTTCGGTCTGTTGCGCGCTTTTTGCTCCAGCGCTGCTATTCGGCCTCTCGTTCATCGACGTCCTTATTTTGCGCTCGCTGCCAACCCACGCTGCTCCTCTGGGCGTTAGTGGCGGCCGAGGAGCTCCAAAGCAACAGAGACGACCCGATCGGGTTCGAAACCGAACTTGCGGTCTAATTCTTTGAGCGGCGCCGAGGCGCCGAAAGTCTTCATGCCAATGACGCGGCCGGTCGGTCCGACATAGCGGTCCCACCCGAGAGTCGATCCCTGCTCGACCGCGAGGCGCGCTTTTATGGCGGGAGGAAGAACCTCGTCACGATACGACTGGGGTTGCAGTTCGAAAATGTCCCACGACGGCATCGACACAACACGCGACCGAATCCCTTGCGCCCCGAGCGCTTCATGCGCCTGAACGACCAAGGCGACTTCGCTCCCCGAGGCGATGAGAATAATCTCGGGCGATCCACCGGACGCGTCGGCCATGACATAAGCACCGCGCGCCACGCCCGCCGCGGATGCATATTTGCCGCGATCGAACGTCGGCAGCGGCTGGCGCGACAATGCGAGCAAAGCCGGCTGGTGGCGAAGTTGGAGGATGTACCGGTAAGCTTCGACGACCTCATTCGCGTCCGCCGGACGAATGACGACCAGGCCGGGAATGGCGCGCAGCGCAATAAGCTGCTCGACCGGCTGATGCGTCGGTCCGTCTTCGCCGTCGCCCATGGCGTCATGCGTGCACACCAAAATGGTTGGCAGCTCCATGATTGCCGAGAGCCGAATGGCCGGCCGCGCGTAGTCGGTAAACACAAGGAATGTCGAGCCATAAGCGCGCAGCTTCGATAGCGACAGTCCGTTGACGATCGCCGTCATGGCGTGCTCGCGGATGCCGAAATGCAGATTGCGGCCGCTTGGCGATCCGGGTTCAAAGTCGCCGGCGCCTGGGAACGTGAGCGCCGTGCGATTTGACGACGCAAGATCGGCGGACCCACCCATAAACCATGGAATGTTTTGGGCGAGAACGTTGAGCACTTTGCTTGACGCGTCGCGCCCGGCGACGCCCTTCGCGTCTGCCGGGAAGCTCGGCAAGTTGCGATCCCATCGGACGGGCAATTCCCGCCGCTGCATCAAGTCGATCTCGGTCGCCAGATCCGGGAAGCCTTCGCGATATTTGGCGAACATCGCTTCCCAGTCGCGCCGCACCTGGGCGCCGCGTTCACCGATGCCGTCGGCGAAATGCTCCTTGACACCTTCAGGCACGAGGAACTTTGCGTCTTCCGGCCAGTGATAGGCGCGCTTGACGAGCCGCACCTCCTCTTCGCCCAAAGGCTCGCCGTGGGCGGCGGAGGTGTCGACCTTGTGCGGCGAGCCGTAGCCGATATGGCTATCGAGAATGATTAAAGTCGGCTGCCCTTTCGTTTTGCGAAACGTCGCAAGCGCATCGGCGATACTCTCGAGATCGTTGGCATCGGTGACGTGCAACACATTCCACTGGTAGGCCGCGAAGCGCGCGGCAACGTCTTCGGTAAAGGTGATCTTAGTCTTGCCGTCGATGGTGATGTGATTGTTGTCGTAGATCCAGCACAAATCGTCGAGGCCGAGGTGGCCGGCGAGCGACGCCGCTTCCGACCCTACGCCTTCCATCAAATCACCGTCGCCGCAAACGGTGTAGATGTTGTAATCGAAGAGATCGACGCCGGGTTTGTTATAGCGGCTGGCGAGCCACTTGCGCGCAATGGCCATGCCAACGCTCATGGATATGCCCTGACCCAGCGGGCCCGTCGTCGCTTCCACACCCGACGTCAGATGGTATTCCGGATGCCCCGGCGCTTTGCTGCCGAGCTGGCGAAAATGTTTGATGTCGTCGAGCGTGACCGCTGGAGCGCCAAGCTGCTCGTATTCGGCGTTCACTGCGCGCGTGCCCGTCAGATACAGCAACGACCATAGCAACATGGAGGCGTGGCCGTTCGACAGGACGAAGCGATCGCGGTTTGGCCAGATCGGGTCCTGCGGATCGAAGCGCATTACTTCGTTCCAGATGACGTAGACGAGTGGCGCCAGCGCCATCGGCGTGCCGGGATGTCCGGAATTCGCCTGCTGAACCGCGTCGATGGACAGCGTGCGAATGGTATTAATCGCAAGCTCGTCGAGTTCGGCGCCGGTCAAGCTTTTGGGTTTCGCCTGTTGCACGGGGCTTAACTCCACTTGTTAGCCGGCGCGCTCGGCGTTCGGCTTTTCGATATGCCCCCCAAACTGATAGCGCATGGCCGAAAGCACCTTGTCGGCGAAGTCCGCCTCCCCGCGCGAGCTGAATCGCTCATAAAGCGCCGACGAAAGCACAAAGGCCGGTACGCCTTCGTCGATTGCCGCCTTGATTGTCCAGCGGCCTTCGCCGGAATCGGATACGCGCCCGGCGAATTTGGCCAGTTTGGGATCCTGAAGCAGCGACGCGGCGGTGAGATCAAGGAGCCACGACGCGATGACGCTGCCGCGCCGCCAGACTTCGGTGACGTCGGCCAGATTGAAATCGTATTGATAATGCTCGGGGTCGCGCAGCGGCGTAGTTTCCGCATCGATTGTCGCGGTTTTCTTTCCGACATTGGCGGCATTGAGGACATTAAGCCCTTCCGCATATGCAGCCATCACGCCGTATTCGATGCCGTTATGCACCATTTTGACGAAATGCCCGGCGCCATTTGGCCCGCAGTGCAGATAACCCTGTTCGGCCGTGCCGTTGACCTTTTCGCGGCCAGGCGTGCGTTCTATGTCGCCGCGTCCTGGCGCGAGCGTGGCGAACAGCGGATCAAGCTGCTTCACGATATCGATCTCGCCGCCAATCATCATGTAATAGCCGCGCTCCAGCCCCCAGACGCCGCCGCTGGTGCCGACGTCGACAAAATGAACGTTCCTTGATTTGAGCTCCTTCGCCCGGCGAATATCGTCAATGTAATACGAGTTGCCGCCATCGATCAGGATGTCGCCGCCATCGAGATGCGGCAGCAAATCGGCGATTAAATTATCGACCACTCCAGTCGGCACCATCAGCCAGACGACCCGAGGCTTGGTAAGCTTCTTGACGAAATCGGCAATTTTTGTGGTGCCGACGGCTTTTTCCTTCACGAGCTCGGCTACGGCATTTGCTGATCCATCGTAGACGACACATTGATGGCCGCCCTTCAACAGGCGCCGCACCATGTTTCCGCCCATCCGGCCAAGGCCGATCATTCCGAGCTGCATGCCTTAGCCCTCCACAGCCGCGCGCAAAAAGGCGGCATCGTATCGTTCGGCATAAACGCGCGAACGCATCAGTTGGCATCCCTGAGCTTGCGATATCGCTGGATCAGGGTGTTGGTCGAGCTGTCGTGCTCAAGCTTCGGCTCGGTTACGCTTTCCAGTTCAGGAATGATCCGCTGAGCCAGCGCTTTGCCGAGCTCCACGCCCCACTGGTCGAAGGAATCGATCTGCCAGATCGTGCCCTGGGTGAAGACAATGTGCTCGTAGAGCGCCACGAGCTTGCCTAATGCCGCGGGCGTCAATGCATCGAGCAAAAGGGTGTTGGACGGACGATTTCCCTCGAACAACCGGTGCGGCACCAGCCGATCGGGCGTGCCTTCGGCTTTGACCTGATCCGCGGTCTTGCCGAACGCCAGTGCTTCGGTTTGCGCGAACACGTTCGCGATCAGCATGTCGTGATGCGGCCCCAAAGGATTGAGCGTTCGGGCGAACGCAATGAAATCGCACGGAATGAGCCGCGTGCCTTGATGGATCAGTTGATAGAACGAATGCTGTCCGTTGGTGCCGGGCTCGCCCCAATAAATCGGCCCGGTGTCGTAGTCGACGCGCGTACCATCGAGCATGACATGCTTGCCGTTGCTCTCCATGGTTAGCTGCTGGAGATATGCGGGAAATCGTTTCAGATATTGTTCGTAAGGAAGTACGGCGACAGTCTGCGCGCCGAAGAAATCATTGTACCAGATGCCGATGAGGCCCATCAGCACCGGCAGATTGCGCTCGAACGGCGCAGTACGGAAATGCTCGTCCACGTCACGGAAGCCGCCGAGCATGGACCGGAAATTTTCAGGCCCGATCGCCAACATGGTCGAGAGGCCAATGGCCGAATCCATGGAATAGCGGCCGCCAACCCAATCCCAGAAGCCGAACATGTTGGCGGTGTCGATGCCGAATTTCGCGACTTCCTTTGCATTGGTCGATACGGCGACAAAATGCTTGGCGATGGCGCCTTGTTCGCCCTTCATGCCGTCCAATAGCCATTCGCGCGCGCTACGCGCGTTGGTCATGGTTTCCAACGTGGTGAAGGTCTTGGAGGAAATGATGAACAGTGTTTCGGCCGGATCCAGATCGCGCGCCGCCTCGACAAAATCCGTGCCGTCGACATTGGATACGAAACGGAAAGTCATGGCGCGGTCGCTGTAGTGTTTCAGCGCTTCATACGCCATGACCGGTCCGAGATCCGAACCGCCGATACCGATGTTAATGATATTGCGGATACGCTTGCCGGTCTGGCCTTTCCAGTTGCCTGAGCGCACGCGGTTGGAAAAGTCGGCCATTGCGTCGAGAACCGCGTGAACGTCGGGGACCACGTTGCGGCCATCGTGCAGTATGGTGGCTCCGCGCGGGGCGCGCAGCGCGACATGCAAGACGGCGCGATCTTCCGAGACGTTTATTTTGTCGCCGCGGAACATCGCGTCGATGCGATCGCGCAGCTTCGATTCCTCCGCGAGCTGCAATAGCAGCCGCAGGGTCTCATCGGTGATGCGGTTCTTGGAATAATCGAGGTACACGCCCGCCGCCTCGACGGCCAATCTTTCGCCGCGTCCGCGATCGTCGGCAAAAAGTTGGCGCAGGTGCACGCCTTTCAGTTTCTGATAGTGCTTCTCGAGCAATGTCCACGCCGGCCGCTTGCGCAGGGGCGGCGCGGTTGCCGATTGCACGCCGGTCGAGCCCGGGACCTGCTTGCGTTGACCGGAGGCTGTGGCCATTTGGATCAGCTCGCTTTGCGCAACGCCGTGCTCTTGGATTCGATGCACGCCATCAGGTCTTTCCACGATTTGTTGAACGACGCGGCGCCCTCTTCCTGAAGCTTTTGGGCCAGCGCATCGATGTCGATACCGGCTTTGGCAAAGGCAGCTAAGGTCTGCTCGCAGTCGCCGCCATCCGGCGCGAACGTCGCGCCGACTTCGCCGTGCTCGGCGAAGGCCTTGAGCGTGCCTTCGGGCATGGTGTTGACGGTAAAGGGTGCCGCGAGGGCTTTCACGTAGAGGATGTCGGATGCTTTGGGATCCTTGGTGCCGGTGCTGGCCCAAAGGAGGCGCTGCGCGCGGCCGCCAAAATTGGCCACACGTTGAAAACGCGGCGAACTCAATAGCTCCAGATACGCTTTGTAAGCACGCTGGGCGATGGCAATGCCGAGGCGGTTGGCTAACTCGGCTGGTACCTTTCCGGCGGTCGCGACGTCCCAGCGGCTTATAAAGAGCGAGGCCACCGAACCGACGGCAGGATTGAAGCCGGCATCGATGCGCCGTTCGACCCCGCGCAGATACGCTTGCGCCGCGGCGACATATTGCTCGCGCGAGAACAAGAGCGTGACGTTGATCGGCACGCCGGCAAAGATCGCTTCTTCAATTGCCGGCAGACCTTCTTTGGTGCCCGGAATTTTAATGAACAGGTTGGGCTTTCCGCCGCGCCGGTTCAGATCGCGCGCGGCTGCGATGGTGCGCTGCGCGTCATACGCCAGTAGAGGCGACACTTCGAGCGAGACCCAGCCATCAACGCCATCAGTGCGGGTAAAGACCGGTTGCAGCAGGTCGGCGGCTCGGGTCAGATCCGCCAGAGCCAGTTCGAAGAAAGTGTCTTCCGGCGCCTTCGTCCGCGAGGCGAGTTTGGCGATGTCGCCGTCGTAATCGGCGCTCTTGCTGATGGCGAGATCGAAGATGGTCGGATTGGAAGTCAATCCAGTTATAGACCATTCGGTGATGTAGCGCTGCAACGTGCCGCTGTTGAGGAGGTCGCGAGTAATATTGTCGAGCCAAAGGCTTTGGCCGAGATTATTCAGAGTCTTTGTCGGATTCATTGCGTAGCCTCCAATTTGGCTGTGGTCGCGTGCGCCGTCACCGCCAATCGCGGCAGGTCGAAGCTGAGAAGATCACCGATATGTTCGATCGCAATGTCGGCCGGCGGAAAGGCGGCGACCGCTCGCCGATCGTGAGCATAAATTCCCTGCCGCGGGAACACGGTCGTGACGCGATTCCCCCAAAAGCTTTTAATTGCCGCCAAAATGCGCGGCTTGTCGTCAATAAGAACGTAGTGCTCGGCTGGAAAGCGGCGCTCGACGTCGTCGAGCGCTTCCTCTTTGTGGATATAGATGAGCACACGCCCATCGACTGCGTCGGACAAACCCGCCCTCTCGACTTTGTGTGGCTGAAACACGACGTCGCCATCGGAAAGAATAACGGTCGGCCCGAACCCGCCAAGCCGCTTCAAGACCGCGAAGACCGATGGAAACAGCCGGTCGGCAAATGGATAGTCGATGAGATAGGACGACATCGCCAGGAGCTCGACTTCCTTGGGATGCTCGGCGCGAAAGCGCTGCAAGGCTCCGAGATAGTCACGATATCCGAGTTCCGCAAACAGATCCTCGAGAATTCTCCAATAGCGATCGCGGGCATCGCGCCCATAGTTTTGTTGAAGATGGTCTTTCAAATCCTGCTGGATAGTGTCGTTGTCGATCAACGTGTTATCGACATCGAGCAAAAAGACGACCGGATAAGACGGTGTCATTTAAAACTCCGGCTACCTTCAGCCGTGGCTGCTGGAGACAATCCTACCCCCGATTATAACCGCCCAGCCTGCCAAAAGGTTCTGGTCGATAAGGGCGCTCCCGTCAATTTGATGTCCGTTCGTCGTCGCTGCCTTCGTTGTGGATCGGTTAAACGGGTGCCCTACAATTGATTACCGTGGAGAAAGCCAAAGATCCTGTCGGCTTAGGCTCGCCGGCTCAAGGCGAAGCGTCGGAGGCGTAAACCATAATGTCGGTGGCGGGATCGGTCGCATCGTTCCACGGCTGCCGCGAAATCGTGCGAGACGCATCAGTATAACCAGCCCGCCAGCGCTTCTGGACGGTCGCCCGGGAAAAATCGAAATCCCGGGCATTGCTGTCGCCATCGAGAGGCTGGGCGTTGATCTCGACGAGGTGCATCGTAGTCGTGCAACCCCATCCGGCCAGTTCCTTCACTCGCGGAGAATTCCTTTTCTCTTCGGGCAACATTTCTACCAATTCGCGAACGACACGGCGCATGCGATGAAGCTGGGCCTGTCGCATAATGTGGCCTCGCGAACGGCTTCCAAATAGGATGTCCTTCACCCGCATGAAAGCCTGAGAGAGCGATGCCGGCTGCGGGCCGTGCGTAGGCCAAATCTGAACGGCAAAAACGACAGAGCTGTGCCGAGGAAATTCATCAAACACAACCTCGACCGGTGAGTTTGAATAGACGCCGCCATCCCAATAATATTGTCCGTCGATCAATACTGCGGGGAAACAGGGCGGAACGGCACTTGAGCCAAGGATGTGGTCGAGCGCGATCTCGTCCTGTTTGCTGTCGAAATAACGCATCGCGCCGGTTTCTATCGCGGTAAGTCCGACCGTAAATCTCGGACTGCCGGAATTGAGGAGATCAAAATCAACAAGCGTCGGCAGCACTTTTTTAAGCGGCCCGACGAGATACATCGCAGCTTGTTCGATGCCGACTTGGGTATCGACACCCCAAGCGAGCGCTGGATTCGGATAAAAAAAGCCGGGCACGCCGGCGACGAGCGGGGAAATCTGACTCCACGGTTCGGGCAAGCGAGAATCGAGGGAGTCCCAGAACGCCTTCAGCTTGGCGACCCGGTCGGGTGCTTTGTTTCCTGCAATGATCGCGCCGTTGATTGCGCCGATTGAAGTGCCGATAACCCAGTCGGGCTCGATGCCGGCCTCATGCAGCGCCTGATAAGCTCCGGCCTGATAAGCCCCGGGCGCGCCTCCGCCTTGCATCACCAGCACTACTCGGCCGGGCAGGCTGGGACGCTCTTTCACATTCGCACTTGCGGATCTTGAGTCGCCATTCGAACCCACGATGCACCTGTCCTGTCGCCAAGCGTGACGCTTATGTGACCCGAAATCTATTTGTGCCGCGCGAGCGCGTCGATCGAATCGGGCCAAAATCCGCAAAGTTGATAAAAATCGAAAAAAAGCACCCAGCTGCGCGCCCGCGAAAAAAGCGCGCACCGTAGTTCGAGCGTTGCGATTTTGGCTTTTTCGTGCGACCCTTTCAACCTCCACAGGGGCGGTGGGGCGGAGCTTGTGATGGGATCCGACTCGGAAGGCGTGTCGCTCGTGGATTTGTTGTTTTCCTTCCAGACTGAATTTTTCGTCGGCGACGCGTTCTAAACTTTGACGCGCAGCTTACGTTGTCGCCCACGCAGATTGTCGCGGAAGGATTATTGCCATGAACGAGAACGGAGTTTTGCGTTTAAAGTTTCGTAGGCGCGACTTGCTCGCCGGTACGGCCGTCTTGCTTCTGAGTGCCGGTCAGAGCCGGGCCTCCACAATCTTCGGCCAATTGCCGTGGGCGCCGAACGCCGGCAATCCACCGCTGCGTGTGAAGGCCGGGCCTTGGCTGTTTTTCTCGGGCGATGAAGGCCGCGCGATGGAAGCGATTGCCGATCGTGTCATCCCGCCGGATCCAGAGACGCCGGGCGGTAAGGACTCAGGTTGCGCCGTTTTTATCGATCGTCAGCTTGCCGGGCCTTTCGGAGAGCAGGATGGCCTCTACGTCCGGCCGCCGTTTCAGACCGGTATGAAGAATCAAGGCGACCAGTCTGAAGGCGGCCCGAGGCTAAAGTACCGCTCGGGCCTCGCGGCGCTCGATAAGGCGTGCAAGGCGAAATATGCGGGCAAGGAGTTCGCTGACTTGTCCGATAACGACAAGGATAAAGTGCTTGGCGATCTTGAAAGCGGCGAACTGAAGCTCGACGGCGCCGACGGACAAGCGTTTTTCGCCGAAGTCATCAAAGACCTTCAGATGGGCTTTTTTGCCGACCCGATCTACGGCGGCAATCGCGACATGGTCGCGTGGAAAATGATCGGCTACCCCGGAACCCGTTACAACTACCTGGACTGGGTCGATCGCCACAACGAGCGCTTTCCTCTGCCGCCGGTCAGCATGAACGGTCGCGCAGAGTGGACGCCGAAAGCGCGGTGAGGTCCGCCATGGCGCGCAGACTGCCCAAGAAGCATGTCGTCATCATCGGCCTCGGCTGGACCGGGTCGATCATGGCGAACGAGCTGACCGACGAAGGACTCGATGTCATCGCCATCGAGCGCGGCCCGTGGCGGGACTCCCCGACGGATTTTCCGACCAACTACATGCAGGACGAGCTGCGTTACCGGATTCGGCACGAGCTTTTTTTGCGGCCGGACCAGCTGACATTTACGTTCCGCAACAAGATCGATCAGACCGCGCTGCCGATCCGCAACTGGGGCGCGTTCATGCTGCCGAACGGCGTCGGCGGCGGCGGTGTGCATTGGAACGCGGAAACCTGGCGTTTTCTGCCGTCGGATTTCGTGGTTAGGACGCATCTCACCGAACGCTACGGAGCGTCGTTTCTGCCCGATGATATGACGATCCAGGACTGGGGCGTGACTTATGACGATATGGAGCCGCACTACGATCAGTTTGAATACCTATGCGGCACTTCGGGCATCGCCGGTAACGTAAAAGGTCAGATCCAAGAAGGCGGCAATCCGTTCGAGGGACCACGTTCGCGACCCTATCCCACGCCGGCTCAGGCGCAGCCCTTCGGCCCGACATTGTTTGCCAAAGCCGCGCGCGAGCTCGGTTACAAACCATTCCCGCAGCCGTCGGGAAATTTATCGAAACCTTATGTCAACCCGCTCGGGGTGCGGATGGGCCAGTGTACTTACTGCGGTTTTTGCGAATGGTTTGGCTGCGGCAACTATTCCAAAGCGAGTCCGCAAACGACCATCCTGCCGGTCTTGATCCGCAAGTCGAATTTCTCGCTGCGCGACAATTCCGAAGTCATCAAAATCAATACCGATGCCTCGGGGACGCGCGCCACGGGCGTCACCTTCGTCGATACGAGTTTGCAAGAATGGGAGCAGCCGGCCGATCTCGTCATCCTGGCGGCCTATTCGATGTTCAACGTCCAGCTCCTGCTGCATTCGAAGATCAGCCAGCCCTACGACCCGGTCGCTGGAACCGGTGTGGTTGGGCGCAACTTCACGCACCAAACTATTTCCAGCGTGAACGGTTTTTTCGACAACAAAAAATTCAATTTCAATCCGTTCATCGCCTCCGGCTCGATCGGGATGTGCATCGATGAGTTCAATGGCGACAACTTCGATCACGGCCCGCATGGCTTTGTCGGCGGTGCCTATATGGGCCAGGTGCAGACCGGTGCCCGGCCGATCGAAACGACGCTGGTGCCGCCCGGCACGCCGAAATGGGGCGCGCAATGGAAGAAGGCGGTGCGCGACAACTATCTCTCCACGGTGAAACCGGGCACCGGCGTGCACGGCAGCTTCTACTCATA
>Ga0302180_10001996_pt1 | contig 16036 bp, 18 predicted proteins | sample I_Palsa_E3_2_FD_200575 | JGI IMG/M metagenome (GOLD analysis project Ga0302180, IMG submission 200575) | Peat permafrost microbial communities from Stordalen Mire near Abisko, Sweden - I_Palsa_E3_2 | ecosystem: Environmental > Terrestrial > Soil > Palsa > Peat permafrost | place: Sweden... | reverse complement strand
GGGACTTTCCCTGGGCGCGGACGTACCGGTGTTTGTTCATGGGAATTCGGCCTGGGGCGAGGGTCGCGGGGAACGGCTCACCGCGATGGAACTGGCGCCGCGCTGGTTTCTGGTGATTCACCCGGGGGTCGGCGTAAGCACCGCGGAGCTATTCCAGGCCCCTGAATTGACACGAAATTCTCCCATCATCACAATACGCGCCGTTTCGGAAAGCGGCGCCGTCAACGTGTTTGAACCGGTAGTATGCGCACGCCGGCCGGAGGTGGCCGCGGCGCTCGCGTGGCTTTCGGCGCAGATCGATGCGCACGGGGCGCCGATCGCGGCGCGACTGACCGGCACCGGGGCGTGTATCTTCGCCGGCTTCGAGCGCGCCGAGGATGCGGAGCGTGTCGCGGCACGGGTTCCAGACCGGTGGAGCAGCTTTGTCGCGCGCGGACTGAATCATTCGCCGTTGCATGCGATGCTGCGGATGCGCGGTTGATCTGCCCGGCGTGAGTGACTGACTGCTGGGGTGTCGCCAAGTGGTAAGGCAGCGGGTTTTGATCCCGCCATTCGGAGGTTCGAATCCTTCCACCCCAGCCAACTCTTCGGTCGCAGATTTTCCTCCGTTCTCTCTGTTAAAACAGACACTTGGCACGCGGGCGGCCGCGCTGACCGTCGTCGTGACGGGCACGCTCAACCCCTGAATTTGCTCCGCTGGTGGCCAATTGGTGGCCATTTTCGGGGACTCTAGGGGTCCGCGAACTCCGGACTCATCGCCAATACCCTCGGTCGAAGGTCGGGCCCCCATGGCCCTCTTGATGCGCTCGATGTCCTCGGGTTTTGCGCCTTTAATCCATGCCGCATAAGTCCGCAGCATCGTCTCAACACTGTGGCCATCCTCTTGGGCCACGAGCAAGGGATTGTCTCCCTTCATTAGCCTCCAACTAATGTATGTGTGACGAGCGTTATACGGCTTGCGATAACGGACCGAGAGGGTCTCCATCACTTCACGCCAGCGGTTATAGGGTAGGAAGACGGTGTCAAAGCGCTCGCCGCCTTCCGTAAAGAAGACGCAGTCGTGCCCGATCTTGCCGGCCGCGGCCATCCGCTCACGCATGGCTAACTGGGCTCGCAGCACTTCAAGCGCACGCGGGCAGAGAAAGATCTCGCGATCCTGATTGGTCTTGGTCCGATTCTTCTCTCGTGATAGGACTAAAGCTTTGGTGATGCTGATCGCGCCGCTAACCAGGTCGCAATCACCGACTCGCAGCGCAAACTGCTCAGACTGTCGCAAGCCAGTGAAGAACCGGAACTCTTCGTAGTTCCCGTACCATTCGCCGTGAATGCAATGCGAAGCGGAAATGATCGCTTCAGCATCCGGCACGGTGAACGGGTCCACTGCCGGGCGATCTTTCTTGGAGATTCGAAACGTTGAGAGCGCGAGGGTCGGATTGAACTTTCCCGGAAGATCCTTGTACCCGAACTTGAATGCAGTCCGTATCGCGCTGACTACGTTGTTGTAAGTCTTCTTCTTGCGTGTATGGGCTGCAGCAATCTTGGCCAGCTCCGAATACACCACTTTCTCAAATGGAATCTCTCCGATTCTCGGCGCCCACATTGCATACAGAATTTTGCGATAACCTTCAAGCGTGGAATAAGCTAGATCGTCCATGGCTACGCGCATCTCGCAGTGAGACATGAAGTCTTTGAAAACGTCGTTGCACGTCTTGGTTTCCTCATTCCGCTGCTTGGGAACGTCGCCCTTGTATCGATAATCTGGAAACTCTTCTTCAAAGTTGAATGTACCGCTCTTGATTCGAGCCTTGATCTCTCGGAGCAGTTGGTAAGCACGTCGAAGATTGGCTTCACTAGGGGTTCGGTAGATCGTCGGGCGATAGCGCACACCCGAAATCCGAAAATCGAATTGGATTCGATCCGTTCCTTTCGGCTCGACCCCGCTCAGGTTAGCTTTCTTGCCCATGGGTGATACCAGATTGGTTGGTCAAAACGGCTACATGACATTGCGTATATCGGATATCGTTATAAGATATAAGCCGTCATCCATCAAGTGCAACCGGTGGCGTTTTGACGAATCAAAGGAGCTCGTATATCGATGGGCAAAGACGAGGCGCCGCCGCCGCATCCCGGACAGGTCCTGCGCAAAGACTTCATGGAACCCGCCGGGCTCAGTGCGACTGCCCTTGCGAAAATCCTTGGGGTTACACCGCCGCGAATAAACGACATCCTCCTTAGGAGGCGGGGGATCACCGGTGATACCGCTCTGCGGCTTGCACGATACTTCGGGGGCGAAGCCTTGGACTGGCTTCTCCTGCAGACAAGATATGACCTACATGTTGCCGAAGTCGCCGCTGGCAAAGCTATTGAGCGCGAGATCGCCCCCCGCACGCTTCCGAATAAAGAGGGATCCAACCCCTCTGCCCGGTAACGTCTGTGCCACGCCGGCAAACGGCGCGCACGTGACATGAGTCTGACCTTCACGTGCGTTCCACCCATCTTTCATAGCCGACAAGATCGATCAAGATGCGCCCGTCTGGCGCGCGCCGCCACACCCTGCCTTCCTGCCAATCTCCCCGCTCGATCTTGCGCTGCATGGCCTTGACGGTATATCCGGTTAGGAGATTCGCCAAGGGCAGCAAAACGTAGCGGGCCGTCGCCGGGATGGGTTCACGGTCCATGGCGTCGGCGCCTGAGCGGGCGACCAGTTGAATCGATACAGCGCGTCAGCTGTTGCCCGGTCCGTCGATACGAGCGGCAACCGAATAGGCAGAATTGGCCGACCGCGAGCGCGGCTCTTTGGCGGATAGGCGCAGATGAACGACTGGCCGCGCGCGGGAGAACAACGGAACGTGCGAGCCAATGCTGGATGTCGTGTCGATACCAACCGATAGGGCGGCCGCAGAACCGCCGGGGTTTGGGAAGTTGTCCAACCAGAACGAGCGCTCTTAGCGCCCAGCGCGGACGCCTACATAGTCTTGCGACATCGTGAGCGCTTAGGAGCTGCTCCCAAGCAGGGAAGCGCTCATTCACCCATCGAGAAAGGGTAACGTTCCTAAGAGAAGCGGCCGACGGGGCGCGCTCTTCAGGCGAGGAATCCTTCGGACTCATAAACGACGACCTTCATGTGTGGTTCCGGTCGTTTAGGGTCAAACTGTCACGTATGGCGCCATCATGCGCCAGCCAGGCAAGCGAATTCCAGCCCCTGATTAGCTTAAAATTCAGCGAATCCCTCAGCGAGGATTTCGCTCGCGCAGCACCTGCCGGAATAGCTCTGTCGCGTCGGCATCTAGTGCTTCAGCAATTGCTATGAATTCTGGGAGGTTAACCTGGCGCTGATAGCTCTCGATCATGCCAACCACTGAATGGGGTCTTTTTAATCGAGCTGCGAGGTCTCGCTGGGAAAACCGCCTCTTTTCCCGCGCGCGTGCGAGCACGTCCGCAACCGCTCGCGATGTTGAGCTTCGAAGGGCCTTCATTGTCCATGCGCTCCGATTTACTGAGCGCACTAGAGATAAGGCATAAACTCCGTGCTTTGATTTTCCGAGCAGCGGGTCTATAATTCATCACATGAGCCACGATGATAAATATCGTCGCGAGATCATCCGATGGCTGTGGCACGTCGTGCGGCTGCCCATCGTGACGTTGCTTGTGGTTCTGGAACCGGTGGTGGCGCTCGCGTGCGGTGCTCTCGCGCTATTGGGCGTCCTCACAACGATCTTCTTCAAATTGATCGCGGCCCCGCACTTCCCGATCTGGACCATGCTGGTCATATCGATCGGCTTCGGACTCGCCCTTGTGCTGTACGAGGGGGCGATTGCGGTGCTGTCGGATTAGCTGGTTTGAGGTATCGCAGTGCCAGCAGTCGCGATCGCCGTCGAACCGGTCAACGAGGATAAGGCACTTGCAGTTTCTGCATTGCCCCAGGCGGATAAAGTCACCCTCCGCAAGGCTGCTGCGAAGTGCTATCAGCTCCTCCAGCTGCACCTCGGTCTTAGGGTAGCAGGCACAATAGGCTTCGTACGTCTCACACAGTCGTTCTCCAAAGGCGAGGGAGAGGGTTTTGGGCGTTGACGATACGTTCAGCTCAATGGGGATTTCCAAGAGCGAACAGAGTGAGGCTAACGCCGCGCCTTCTGCGCGCGCCTGCGAACTGGCCAAGAAAACCGCGAGTGGACTTCTTGTGTGCCCGCGAAGGCGTGCTTTACCGGGCACCATGAGACGCCGACGTACGGTTGCCTGGCGGTTACGCGTCAATCCAGTCAGCTTGCTGATGATCTCCGTTCGAACCCCATGCAATATGAGGCGGCGTGCCAACGCTGATCGCCGATTCTCGCGCAGGATCGGGTCTTCCGTAATATCCGGACACATGGAGTCACCTCGCTCAGGACACCGCGATTTCGCTGAAAAAGCCGCGAAATCCAGTTACCCATTGCTTGCCCGCCGATGCACAATCCCGATTCGTTTCTGCCGAAATGGATTCGGTAATGCACGAAGTGAATGGTTTACGCAGAGCCGCGATGAGCCCGAATCGGTGGGCCGGTGTGATGATGTTGCAGACGGCGCACCGTCTGAACGAACGGTGTATATCTCTGCTTGCGGAAACCTTCCGCGCAGGTGGCGCCAGGATTGGGGTGTCCGCGATGTACGGTCTGCGCGAGCTTTGGGCGCAGGTAGACGCGCGTGCCTGTGAGCGTGCCGCGCGCTGCCCGGTATTGCTGCTCGACCTGAACTTTCAGCGCAATGAATGGTGGAGACAGGTAAGCCAGGCTCATGCAAGAGCGCCGAGCGTCACCGGAACATACGCACTTTTCACGCAAGAGCAGGCAACGCCGCTCTTGCGCGAGATTCTGACGGAGGCTTGGAGTATCGGTCGCTCTATGCCGCATGTGGCTCGTCTCATTTTCGGGATGGAGCCGGGTGTGAGCTCAGTGATCGCGGATCTCTGTGTTCCCGAGCTCGATCAGGTGGCGATCCTATATGCCCGATATCTGCGGCCCCGCTGGGAAGAGAGCCGCGTGTTTTGGCAACGGCTGCTACTGGCGGCGGTCGGCGCGGACGACGAAGCGCTTGCCCATGCCCACCTTCATTGTCTACAACTCCTTGGAAGTTAATCGACCCAGGGCCGCCCGGAGGGGTCATCGCCTCACCTTTAAATCGTGAGATCTGTGTCACCAGCAATCCAAGGCTGGGCTCGTTAGATGCGACTCGAGTTGCAAGAAGAGGGGAGTGTGCGAGTGGCCTCGGGGATGAGCGGTGCATGACCCAGGCGGGCGGTTGCGCGGCCAGTAGACGTGGCGCGCAGAACCGGCTCGCCAGCCTCCGTACACGCTTGCACGTGATACCCATTGCCGCGCGGTAATCGCGCTCCTGGGTCAGCCAAGTCAGCAGATTGATCGCTAGCGTCTCGAGCTCGATGCTCATCCCCGGCGTGACTGCCATCGGCACCAAGGAGTAGAGCCAGACTCGCTGGGGGAAGTTGAAGTGCTGACGTCCGTGGGAGTCCAGGTAAAAGCAAACATCCCCGCGAGCGGGGCGTGCCATCACCGATCGGGGCAGAGTGCCGGGTAGCAAACGCCGCACGCGGCTTCGTGATTGTTGGGCCGCCTTGTCGATTCGCACGCCGCATGTCAACGCGTCCGCAGGCGCCCGGGGTCCGATCCGTTCCACAAGAAGGCAATGATGGTTCATTGCGGATCATCCCGTCAGCGTTTTTATGCTGCTATATTTATGGCAGCTAGATATGCCATATTTATAGCAGGTCGGCAAGCCGCATTTATGGCAGAATGCGAGCCTAATCCCAGCTCGCACGAAGGCGGGGTTTGGTGTCGCGCTTGAGCGGAGGTGAAGGGTGAGTGAGGCCGGCAGGGCTGCTCTGGCGCGCTCGGCGATGGCCGCTGTGGAACCCCTGGTCGATTTGTTCCTCGAGCTCGGTATCACCAGTCCCGAGGCTGAGAGCTTGCTGCGCAGCCTCTTTGTGCATAAGGCGCGCCAATGGTTGGCCGCCTCAAGCGCGGATGGGGCGAGCCCGTCGGATGTGCGCGTGTCGCTCGTCACCGGCGTGCATCGCAATTTCGTCCGAAGAATCCTGTCCGAGCCTCCCAGAATTGCCGCCGCACGCGAGCGCAAGAAACACCGCACTGCAAGGCTCCTCGATGCCTGGCACACGGATCCCGCGTACCTCGACAGCAGCGGCAAGCCGCGCGACTTGTCCAAGAGGCAGCCGGAGCCCAGTTTCTCTACGCTCGCAAGTACTTACGTCCCAGGAGCCACGCCCGGCGTGGTGTTGCAGGAACTGCACCGCGCGGGTGTGGTGCAGTTCCTGTCCGACGACCGCGTTCGCGTACGCAGTCGCACTTTTCGCGTGCATGGCGTCAATGCCAGCGGTATGAGCGAGTTGGGCAGCCGCGGCAGGGAATTGCTCGAGACCCTGATCCACAACCTGCGAGATCCGGAGGCGAGAATCCTCTGCGACTCGATTTCCTCGATTGAGGTCGATGCCGGACGGGTCCCCGTCGTTCGTAACCTCATCGCCCGCCGCGCTGGCAACTTTCTGGCCGCGATCGAGCAGGAGCTGGCCATCGAGGCCGGGCTGTCGCGCCGCAACAAATCGAAGAAACGCGTTCGGATTGGAGTTACAGCCTTCGAATCCGAGCACTGGCCATCCGTGTTGACTCGAGAGGACCGATGACAAAGACCAAGCGCAAAGCGAGCCACGGGAAGCGCAAAGCGACCATCCGACAGGGGTCCCGGCGACCTTGGCCGGCGGACGCGCACGATGAGCGCTTGCGGGATGCCTTGGCGCAAGAGTTGATGGCTGTGTGCGTGGAAGGGTTGAAGACCTTCGGATTGGGTGGCCGGAGGCTGGCAACGCTTGCGGCTCAGGCTCGGGCGCCAACTACAAAACGACTAAGCGGCGCAAGCCAGGTATTGACCGATGCCGACGAGCTCGGCCTTGCGATCAGCAAGTGGGCTGAAGAGCCGGGCTACAGTGACAGCACGGGGCGTCCGGCTGTGTTATCGGTTCGCGACAGTGGGCGCGCGAGTTTTGCGAAACTCGCCCATGAATTCTTCCCTGGATGGGCGGTCGCGGACGTGGTGACGCTCGGATGCAAGGCTAACGTATTGGAGAGAGTGGGCACGGATAAGGTCGCCCTGCTCAATAACTGCGTTCTCTTTCCGGGCAATTCCCCTCTGATACTGGCGTTTGCCATACGCACGGTACGGCGGGTTCTTCGCGCAGCTGCCTTCAATCGTCGCGTGACCTCAGCAATAGAAGGCCTGCCAGATCGCGCGGTGTGGGTTGAAGTGCCGGAGGAGGATTTCCAGGACTTTATCAAATTTGTCCGACCCCAGATCAGCGGCCTACTCGAAATAAGCCATCGGTGGCTGACACGACGCGCCGCTCTTCCGAAGAATCGCCGCAAGAAAAAGCGCCTCGCGGGCGTGCAGATGTTTGTCTTTCGAGAGTAGGGCGCCGACCGTCACACCGTGGCTTACGATCCGTAATGAGAGCCACTCGCTTGGATCGAGCCCGACGGCCCCTGCCGGCCATTAGGCGCCGTTCGTACCTCGTGATCGCACCTCGGCTACCAGGCACAAAGCGGACCGCTACATTGGCCGAAGCAGAGATTTCACGTCCGATCCCGCCAATCCTCCGGCACGCCGAACATACCGGCCCATTCTTTCATCTCAGGGAAAATTTCGGCCCAACTGTTTTCCAGCAAGCTGTGATGAGGTTTTGCATCCGTCGGAAATTCTGTCGCTGCAAGCGCACTAAGTTGGAAATGCCTGTACTCTTTGGCGATACTCGCGGCACAAAAACGCTGGATGCTCAGATAGGCAATGTCCTGTGCCGCCATCTCGAACTCATTGATCGATGTAACAAAGAACGGCATCGTCTCAACTAATTCCTTCGGAAGCTCTTTTTTCTCAAGTCTGGATCGGACATATTCGTTAAGTTTTTCGACAACTTGAGGAGTAAGCAGATACCAATCCTCGTATGTGACGACGATTGGATAAACTGGCAATCCGTTGGGAACCCACTTCGATATCCCTTTGGTAGCGTCATCAATGTTGGCGTATAGCTGTACGACCGCTTCGGCTAGCTCATCGAGCGACTTATCCAGTGACTCGCCGTCCGGGGTCTCCTTGGCGTCTTGCTTCAGCCGACGTGCCTTGCATTCGATGAACAGGTTGCCGGTACTATCGCTGACGATCCAGTCTACGCCATGCTTGTCTGCCTTTTTGACCTTGTAAGGTTGCTCGCCGGTAATGGAAAAGTTACCAGCGTCAAGAACTTCGCCAATGACTCGCCCGACATATCGCTCGAACGCGTGGCCATACTCGTTACCGTACTTGATCTTGAGCGTCTTAGCGCCTTGTACCAAATCGTAAAAAAGCCCTTCCGTAACGCGTCGGAACAGGAGCTGGGGTAGTGGACACCAAAAAATGGGTGTCTTGTTATCGTCCACATTGACGAATGGCGTGGCTTCCAAAGCATTCCACGTAAATTCCCAACCATCATCATAACGCTGCAACTCGTCAAGTCGATGACGAATATTCGTCAGCGTCGTGCCGGTCATGCTGAAAAATATGTCGCGAGCATCTTGCGAGATACCGAATGCAGAGTAATCCTGTGACGCATTGGTTCCAGCCTGTCGTGTTCCAGAACCAGTCATCGCCATCGCGAGCAGAAACATGTCTCGAACAGAGAGGTCCGTCGCCTGCCTGAATATCGGCGCTAATTCATGATCGCTGTAGATATGATAGGCACGGAACAGACGTGCCTCATCGCGAGAATACTGCCAGCGTGCCTGCTGGTGTGCCAGTGCATGTAAGGCATTCAGAGCTTCGTCCCCTGAGTTCACCGTGCGCTCAGAGATTCCTTCATTGATGCGTCGAATATGATTGATCATCTTAATCAAGCCATTCGGCGTGGAAAGTGTGTTTTCACTTCCGCTTGCGTGAAGCAACACTTCCCGGCATAGCGTGTGAAGCTCCCACACATAGAACTCAAATACTGAGCCGTTGATGCCAATTGGAACTTTGATGAGCGCAGAGGGAGCGGCCAGTTTCTGATACCGCCAAATGTTCGCCAATGCAGGTTGCAAACCCATCTTGCGGAGTTCATTTCTAAACGGCTTGTAGAGGTCATATATCTTCATTGCGCCGAATCTTATCGAGATTTACCTCAGCATCGTACAGGCTGGGGAAATGTCGGCCCTGCATGCGAACACTGTCTGTATTTGCGTATGTTCGGCGATATCGGTCCCGGTTGGCCTGACCGTTCTTGATACCTTTGGGGGTGAGCCAGTGTCGGAGAAGCGCCACAGACCGGACATCGGTCGGCGGCCCTGATGGATTGCAACGGGTCACGACCGCCCATTGGGGCGGCTGAGGCAGGCGGACCTGTGCCAGCGCGCTGCTTGGACGAGAATCACGAGCCTGCCGTCCAAGGCGAGTAACTTAATCGGCTCGCAGGTGTAGCCGCCCACGCGGCAGCCTACTCTCCCATGAAGATCACGGTTCACGTGATCCAAGGGAGGTCTTGCGATGAAACGCGCCATCGGATACTTGAGGGTTAGTACGAAAGAGCAGGGTCGAAGTGGCCTTTCACTCGCGGCACAGCGCTTTGACATTGAAGCCTTCGGCGCACGCGAGGGATTGCGCGTCCGGTCCTGGCATCAGGATATCCAGACCGGCGCCGGCAAGGATCCACTGCCCCTTCGACCGGGGCTTGCGGCCGCATTGAAAGAGGCCAAGGCTGCGCACTGTCCGCTTATCGTCTCCAGGCTCGACCGCCTGTCACGCAACGTCCATTTCATTGCCACTCTCATGGAGTACAAGGTGCACTTCGTCGTTGCGCAGTTAGGTCGAGACTGCGATGAATTCACGCTCCACATCTATGCCTGTCTCGCAGAACAGGAGCGGAAGCTGATTTCAGAGCGCGCCAAGGCCGCCTCTGCGGTCGCCAAGAGGCGCGGTAGGAAATTCGGGGTGCAATTGCGCTCGCGCGCCTGGCAGCGACGCATCAGCGCACTGGGCAGGGCCGTGATTGTCCAGGAGGCCATCGATCGGGCCCGGGCCTATCGCGTGCACATCGAGTGGGCACTGAAGCAGCCGGGATTCAATGGGGGACCCATCTCCTATCGCGCCGCCGCCAACAAGCTCAACGCACTAGACGTCGCATCGCCGACGGGTCGGCGTTGGCGGGGTCACGCTCTGCAGCGCATGGTGCGTCGCCTGGGGCTTCACCATCCGCCTGGCTATCTCAAGGACGAGGCGGTCCACGCGAGGGTCGAGGCCATCTGGCAGGCGCAACCGAACTGCACCGTGCAGGAAGTGGTCCAGCGTTTGGGGCTCGAGCACCCCTTGGGTGTCGAGCGGGCCGGGATAGTTCTGAACAGAGTGCGCCGGGCCGCCGCCAGGCGCAGCTCGGTGCACAGGATGGTTGGATGGCACGTCGATCGCTGGACACCCATGCGGATCCGCATCGGAAATATCCTGAAGCGCCACCCGCAGTTCACCGGAAAGCAGGTCATCGAGAAGCTCGGATCCGACTGCTCGGTTCGGCTGATCTGGGTCTGGCGGGTCATGAGCGAGTATCACCGGGCCGTGACGAGACCCTCTCCCCAGGCACGGCGCAAGGGTCGGCGTTTCTTTAACCTCTGGCGCAGGCCCGACTTGCCTCCCAAGTCCCGGGCAGTCGTACGGGCACGGGGGGCTTCGCGATGAAGGACGCGATCGGGTACCTGCGCGTCAGTACGCAGGAGCAGGGTCGCAGCGGCTTAGGACTCGCCGCCCAACGCCACGACATCGAAGCCTTCGGCGCCAAGGAAGGCATGTCCGTGAAGAGTTGGTTCCAGGACATTCAGACCGGCGCCGGGCGCGACGCGCTCTTGATGCGCCCAGGGCTCGCAGCGGCGCTGAAGGCCGCGCGCGTCTTGCGCTGCCCGGTGATCGTTTCCAGGCTTGATCGGCTGTCGCGCAATGTCCACTTCACTACTGGACTCATGGAGCACAAGGTGCACTTCCTCGTCGCGGCCCTGGGGCGCGACTGCGACGACTTCACGCTTCACATCTATGCCTCGCTCGCGGAAGCGGAGCGACGGATGATATCTGAGCGCATCAAGGCCGCTCTCGCCCGGTCGGATAGGCCCCTGGGCCTGCGAAACCCGACGAAGCGCACCAAGGCGTTCCTCCGCAGGCTTCGAGCCCGATCAAACGCCGGTGTCCGCAAGGCGGCCCTGGAGCGCGCGGAAGCCTATCGCGTGCATATCGAATGGGCGCTCGCGCAGCGAGATCGATGGGGGAATCCCGTCTCCTTCAGCGGAGCGGCCGGGAAGCTGAACGGCGAGAAGCTGCGCTCGCCAATGGGAGGGCGCTGGAGCCGGCGAACGGTGCGCGACATCGCATTCAGGCTGGGCTTTTCCGATCGCGTGGGTTACGTCCGCGGGCACGAGCTGCAAGCGCGCGTCAACGTCGTCTTCAAACAACATCCGGGGTGGACCGCCCAGCAGCTCATCGCAGAATGCGGGTTCAAACACTCGGTGGGCATCGTGCGGGCGAGCGCGGCGGCGCGGCGCGCTCGCGAATCGCTGGCGCGCAACCACTGGACGTCGCGGCGCCTCAACTGGCCCGTGGATCGCCACACTGTGACGCGCACTCGCATCAGTGAGATCTGGAGGCGCCACCCCGAATGGAGTGCCCGAGAGGTCATCCAACGACTGCAGCCGGGGCACCCTGTGCGCCAACAATGGGTGCAGAAGATCCTCGCCGACTGCTTTCATGCCTCCGTGCAGCACACCGCCAAGGAGCGCCGCATCGGCCGGCGCTTCTTTCATCCCGGCAGTGTCCGCGCTCGGCGGTAACCGTCTGGTCGTGCTTTCGTTGCCCTGCGTCCATTCATCTCGGCTCTCTTGCAAAGTCCTCAGCAGCAGGCACTGCTGAGCACTGCAATCGACTGTACAGGTTGTCAGGATCTACCAGGTGACGCACCAGTCGTAGATCCCCACCAACGGCGCCCATCTTCTAGTCATCGCAGCAGGAGGAGTACGAGCGGTAATTTGACACTGCAATAAAGTCACGCAGCACTTTCGCTGAAAAACCTGCGAATCCCATCGACCATCCGATCACGGACCGTGTTGTCATTGTGACAGGCAGAGGTCTATCAGGGGATCGCGATGAGCCAATGCGCCTGGATGCAAAACGCAGCAGCGAGATTACGCTCCCTGCTGGCAGTTATAGCTCTTCTCCTGCCAGACCTTGCCGTAGCGCAAGCTTCACCGTTCTTAACAGGCGCCAACGCGTTACAGACGAATATCCTCGCGTGGCTCACACCCATTGCCGTCATTCTGGTTATGGTGCTGGGCGCCATGGCCATGGCGAACCGTGTCGCGTGGGGATGGTGCATCGGGGCAATCTGCGGCATCGCAATCGCTTTCGGCGCGCCGCAAATCGTGAGCTGGGTCCGGGGCATGTTCGGGGTGTGAGCCGCCATGTCCGAGAGAAATCCAGGGCTGAACGCTGACATTCTCTTCGTGGCGGTGACAAGACCCCCGATGCGCTGGGGTGTCACGTTCTCCGCGCTCCTCTTCAACTTGGTTTTAACGATGGAGGTCTTTCTACTCACCAAGAATCTGCTCACCCTGTTGATTGCGATTCCTATTCATGGCGTTTGCGCGCTGCTGTGTGCACGTGATGCCCGCTTCTTCGATCTCGTACTGCTTTGGGGACGTACGCGCATGCCGTCGTACTTCGCGAACTATAGCGTCTGGAAGGCAAGCAGCTACAGCCCGCTCACGCTGGACTTGCCGGGCAGAGCCGGGCGCCGAAGCCTGGCAATTGGAGTGCCGGTGGGTCCGAGCCGATCGAGAGCAAGGGCATGACCCGCGCCGCTGCCGTCCGTCGAGAACTGCCGGCCTCCCGGCATGTTCCCTATGCCGCGCACGTGGCTGCCGAGGTCATCGTGACGACGGCCGGCGACTACGTGCAAACGTTCCGAATGAGCGGTGCGAGCTTTGAGAGCGCGGACGATGAGACACTCAACAACTGGCATGAACGCCTGAACGTCACCTGGCGGAATATCGCTTCGCCTAACGTCGCACTCTGGACCCACCTCGTTCGCCGGCGGGACGACTCTCAGTTAGCTGCAGTCGCGGGGACCGGGTTCGCCGACCGACTTGCGCGGCGCTACCAGGCACGCTTGGCGAGCCAGACGCTGATGGTCAACGAGATCTATCTCACGGTGCTCTTGAGGCCGATCACCGGTGCCGCGCCGACGCTGGTGTCGAGGCTCTTGTCGAAGCGAGAGGCGGCGAGCGCGCGCGCGGAGCGCGGCAACGCATTGGAAGCCTGCGCCAAGCTCCGTCAGACGGTCGCGGCTTCGCTTGCCCGTTACGAGCCGGAGCTCCTCGGTGTATACGCTCAAGGGGAACGGCGTAGCTCGTCGCTCCTCGAGTTCCTCGCATTCCTGGTCAACGGCGAGTCCCAGCGGTTTGCCCTGCCTCGGGCGCCGGTCTCGGAAGTCCTGGCGACGACCCGCGTGCTGTTCGGCAGCGAGACGATCGAGTACCGGACACCGACACAGACTCGATTCGGCGCTGTGCTCGGCATTAAGGAGTATCCGACGCCCACCGTGGTCGGCATGTACGATACCTTGCTCTCGGCGCCTTTTGCGTTCGTGCTGACGCAGTCGTTCACTTTCTTGAGCAAGGCGACTGGGCAGGGGCTGCTGCAGCGCCAGCATGCCCGGATGGCTAACGCGGGTGACTTCGCCATCTCCCAGGCCGAGGAACTGATAGAGGCGCTCGACGCCCTGACGAGCAACGACTTCGTCATGGGCGATCATCACTTCACGCTCCTGGTGCTCGCCGATGCGCCGATTGGTGTGGCCGAGCAGCAGCCCTTTGGGCCGCTGAACGATCATGTGGCGCTGGCCCGGGCGCTGCTCGCCGATACGGGCATGACGGTGGCGCGCGAGGATCTGGGGCTGGAGGCGGCCTTCTGGGCGCAGCTGCCCGGAAACTTCTCCGACCGGCCGCGCAAGGCGCCCATTACTTCGCGCAACTTCGCTGCCATGGTGAGTTTTCACAACTACCCCTGTGGCCGCGCGACCGGGAACCACTGGGGCGAAGCCCTGGCGCTTCTCACGACGAGTTCGCGCTCACCGTACTACTTCTCGCTCCATGCGACGGATCCGAAGGATCCGGACGGGGGCAGCCGAAAAGACACGGGGCATACCTTCGTGTGTGGTCCGACCGGCTCTGGCAAGACGGTCTTCGTCGGCTTCATGCTCTCGATGCTCGCCCGCCGGGGCGTGACTCAGGTCGTGTTCGACAAGGACCGTGGACTTGAGATTCTGGTCCGTGCCCTGGGCGGGACCTACTTGCCTCTCAAGAACGGTGCGCCGACGGGTTTCAATCCGCTGCAGCTATGCCCGACGCCTGCGAACGTGGAGTTTCTGAAACTATGGCTACGAAGTATCGTCAGGGGGACTTCGGTCCTGTCGGTCCGGGAGGAGGCCGATCTCGACCATGCGCTGCGCGGCACGCTGGCGCTCGATCCCGCTGCGCGCCGTCTTTCACGGCTCATCGAGTTCACCGATGCGACTCGCGCCGATGGGGTCCATGCACGGCTCTCGCGCTGGTGCGCGAGCGCGAATGGAGACTATGCCTGGGCGTTCGATAGTCCGTCGGACACCCTCTCGGCCAGCATCTCGAAAACGACCCTCTTCGGCGCGGACGTTACCGAATTCCTGGACAACGAGATCATGCGTGCGCCGGTTACGCTGTATCTCTTCCACGTCATCCGAACGCTCCTCGATGGGCGGCGCTTCGTGTGCTGGGCGGACGAGTTCTCGCGCCTGCTCGCCGATCCCGCCTTCGAGGGGTTCGCCAAGGATGGCCTCAAGGTCTGGCGCAAGCTGAATGGGGTCCTATGCGCGGCGACCCAGAGCCCGAGCGACGCGCTGGCGAGTCCCATTGCGCGCACGATCATCGAGCAGACGCCAACGAAGATCCTCTTTCCGAACTCGGATGCGAACGCCGCGGAGTATATCGAGGGATTCGGGCTCTCCGAGCGCGAGTTCAAGCTCATCAAGGAACAGCTCGAGCCCGGCTCGCGCATGTTCCTCGTGAAGCAGGGGCATCACTCGGTCGTCTGCCAGCTGGACCTCAAGGGATTCTCAGCCGAACTCGCAGTGATTTCTGGCCGGGCGAGCTCCGTAGAACGGCTGTATTCGATCATGGAAAAGGTGGGCCCCGATCCCGACCAATGGCTACCCGCGTTCGAACACTCATTCGACTGACGGCTCGGAAAGCAAATCAGGGAGAAAGACATGCGCAAGACTCATTCGGCACTCGTCCTGTTTACCCTTCTTTCGATAACCGGGTGGTGCCCTCAGGCGAACGCGCAATTTGCCGTGATCGACGTCGGCGCGATCGCTCAGCTCGTACAACAAGTCCGACAGATGCAGCAGGCGCTGCAGACCGCTCAGAGCCAGCTGAACCAGACCCAGCAGGAATATCAGTCCATCACGGGGCTTCGCGGGATGCAGAATCTTCTGAGCAACATCAACCGCAACTACCTGCCGCCCACATGGGCGCAGTTGCCCACGGGGCTGGCTTCACCGATCCAGTCGCAGGTCAGCACCAACGCGGTCCTGACCGCAGCTCAAGTGGCCGCGCTCTCGCCCGCTGAACAGCAGCAATTGAACGCAGCGCGAAATAACGCCGCCTTGTTGCAGGTCGCTACCCAGCAGGCGTACGCCACGACGAGCGGCCGCTTCGCCTCCGTGCAGACGCTGATCAATGCCATTCCAAGCGCCACCGATCAGAAGGGCATTCTGGATCTGCAGGCCCGCATTCAGGCCGAGCAGGGGATGCTGCAAACCGATAGTACCAAGCTGAATGTGCTGTACCAGGCGGCGCAGGCTCAGGAGTTAGCACGTCGACAAAGCGCGATCGAGCAGGTCGTCGCGGGCGTGGGGAACCTACGCACGCTACCGGCACTGCGGCTGCCTTAGAGGGATGAATTA
>Ga0302180_10001994_pt1 | contig 16042 bp, 15 predicted proteins | sample I_Palsa_E3_2_FD_200575 | JGI IMG/M metagenome (GOLD analysis project Ga0302180, IMG submission 200575) | Peat permafrost microbial communities from Stordalen Mire near Abisko, Sweden - I_Palsa_E3_2 | ecosystem: Environmental > Terrestrial > Soil > Palsa > Peat permafrost | place: Sweden... | reverse complement strand
GCGTGCCCGCGGCGCCGAGCACCGCTATGCCTACCGCGTGCGCTTCCAGAGTGCTGGTGGCGAACGCGGGTCGCGTACCTTCGACACCGCCCAGGATGCCCTGGATTTCCGCAGCCGGCTGCGCCTGCTCAAGCGCGCCGGGGACCTCGCTGCGTTCGAGGCTGGCAAAGAGCCGCTCGAGCAGTTCTTCGGCGACTACTGGCGTCTGTATGTCGAGGTCCAGCTTGCGCCGAACACGGGCAGGAAGTACCGCTGCCTGTGGGGCGCGCACATCCGCAGGCGGCTCGGCGCGATGCAGTTGCGCCAGATCACTCCGCTCGTCGTTTCGGAGTTCGTCCGCGAGCTCCAGCAGGACGGGGTCGGCGCCCACACCATCCGAAGCTGTCTCGGTCTGCTGCAGAGCATGTTCGCCCGGGCAGTGGAATGGGACCGCGCGAGGATCAACGTCGTCAAGCTGGTCTCCAAGCCGAGGGTGCCACGGACGCGCGCGATCAAGCCGCTGCGCCCCGCGGACGTCGAGGCCCTGCGCCGGCACATGCTCACCAACCAGCGCCACGGACTGCGAGACGCGACGCTCGTGAGCGTCCTCGCCTACGCCGGGCTGCGGCCCGAGGAGGCCCTGGCCCTCGAATACCAGCACCTTCGCGAGACCACGATCCTCATCGAGCAGAAGTGCGTCGACGGGCAGATTCTGCCGGGACAGAAGACGACGCGGCCGCCACGCTCCCTACCGCTGCTCGGTGTGCTGCGCGCCGATCTGCGCGAGCATCAACGGGCAGCCGGACGCTCAGAGGGCCTGATCTTCGGCGCAGCCGGCGGAGGGCCCTGGCAAACGTCCGATTGGAATGACTGGCGCTCGCGCGTATGGCAGCCGGCATGCGAGACGATCGGCCTCGCCACGATCACCCACACCACGATCGCCATCGACGGCAAACTCAAGACCAAGCGCACCTACCAGGGCCCCGTGCCCTACGACCTCCGACACAGCTTCGCGAGCCTGCTGATCCACGAAGGCCAGCACTCGCTCGTGCAGATCTCCGAGTGGCTGGGCCACAGCACAGCCACCCTGCTCGCCCACTACGCGCACGTCATCGCCGACGTCGCCGGCCAATCGCTGCTGCCGAGCGAGCACGCCATCAAGGCGGCGCGCGCGACACGGCCACCACTCGCGCGCAGCAACTCCACGCCGTCGAGGGGCCGGCTCGTGCTCACGCGATGGCTCTCCGGGTAGCCCGCCGGCCGGCGCACCGAGGCCATGCGCCTAGCCGGTCGTGGGCGGAGATCGACGTAGAAGTTCTCAGAAGTCCTGGCGGGGAGGTATTACTTGCTAGTCTTACCGCGTGCGGGTCACGCAGAAGGGCCAGGTCACGATTCCCCTCCCGGTGCGGCGGGCGCTCGGCATCCAGCCGGGCAGCGATGTCGAGTTTGAGCTCGACGAGCTCGGCGCGCGGCTACTCGTTGACTCCGACCGGGCGGCCAAGGAGATCAGCCGCATGCGCGGCGCCGGCGCGGGCGAGATGAGCACCGAGGAGATCCTGGCGCTCACCCGCCGATAGCGGCCGGCGGTGGAGACCTTCGTCGACAGCAGCGTCCTGCTCGACCTCTTCACCGAGGACCCAAGCTGGCTGTCCTGGTCGCAGGAGCAGCTCACGCAGGCAGCCGAGCGAGGCGCGATCGTCCTCAACGCGGTCGTGCTTGCCGAGATCGCCCCCCGATTTCCCCGCATCGAGACGCTGCGCTCGGCGCTGCCCTCGATGGCGGTCGTCGAGGAGATCCCGCCCGCGGCGGCCTTCCTTGCCGGCCACGCTCACGCCGACTACCGCCGCGCGGGAGGAACTCGCGAGGCCGTCCTCCCAGACTTTCTGATCGGTGCCCACGCGGCCGTGACGGGCCGGCCGCTAATCACGCGCGACCCACGCCGCGTAGCCACCTACATCCCCGGAGCCACGCTCATCGTCCCGAAGGACCTAAGCGCACCGGGTGCGTAGGGTCGCAGCGCGATCAGCTGCGAAGACCTTACTTGGTATCCATCGGGAGGCGCCCGAGCTTGAACGCGTAGGACGGACCAAGGACTCTCATCGTGCATTCGGTCGTCGAAGGGGAGTCGAACGCAAGCGCGACTCGCATGCCCGCGCCAGCTGCGCCAGGATAGCCGGCGGCGCTGGCAGGCGCGCGGCAAGTGAGCGACGAAGACCTCATGATGACCATGTGCAATTCGGCTTCCGTGTCAGTCATCATGACCACGATTACGTCGAGTCTCGCGGCGGTTGGGAGCTCTACACCCACTTGCGGGCAGGGGGCAAGAGATCGACGTTCCGACGTCACTCGCTCACGCGGGCGACTGGTCTTTACCGGCTAGCCTGGGCACGAGACGGCGGCGACTTCGAGCGCTGCGGGCTCGCCCTCCTCGTTCTCCAACGTGCTGCACTCGCAGTCGAGGATCTCGGCGGTGTGCTGCACGCTCTAGCGGAAGAGACCGACCACTGGAAGCGCCTCACCTCGACGAGGATCCCTGAGCTCGATTCGGTGTTCAGTGAGGCAAGGCAAGACCTCGGCCTTTCCGGGCCAGCTCGCGATTGCCCGACGATCGCCCCATTCTGTCTTGGAACCGCCGAACAAATCGAAGGAGAGCCCGGGTGGTCGCCAGCGCAGAGCGGAGCGGCCAACGCACTTGCCGACCTATGGGCGGAGCGATGGCGCAAGCAGATCTGTCCGGTCGTCGACTTCTGGGAGAAACACCGAAGTGCCGCGAAGAGCACGATGCACGGGTACCCGATCATCGCTGGACGCCACATGCTCGGACCTCCTCCTGCCGGACCAATGGCTGAGCACATCCCGGACCCCGGTGTGCCGTTCGCGGTGGTCTTGAGCACGAGCCAGAAGGCCGCAGGCGGTCTCCGGACCGAGCTGACACGGGTGCGGTGTGACCCACCAACAGTCGAGGCAATGAATCGCGCCGGGCGTGCCGCGGCGGACCTCTACCGGGACCTCTGCTTGCAGCAGGCCCGCTCAATCGGTGCCGGCTGCGCCGTGATGATCCCCACGTCAATGCTTGAGCGACTCAGCCCAAGCCAGCAGACAGCGATGCGAGAAAAGATCGACAAATGACCGGAAAGCCTGACATCAATGCCTTCCCAGACCCTTACCGCGTACTGTTGCCGAGCTTCGCGTACCTGCGGTCAATCCGAGACCAGACCCTGCCAGCCCGCGCTACGGCGCTCGAGGATGCAATCTCTCACTTCACCGATGCCGAGGACCGCGACGATGCGGACTATCGCGATCTCGCCCTCCTCGGGCTGATTGGCGAGGCGCTGCAAATCCTCGAGGACCTAGCGGCCATAGCGACCGAGCCACCGAAGGGATTTCCCGCTCCGAACTATGTCGCAGCGACTATGTACTCCCCATCCAAGACGACGAGCTTCTACCAGGGTCTCAAGAAGCGATCCGACGACCGAATCCTCGCCCTGGTCGGACTGCGTGTACCCACGGACAGCGGCTACATATCCCTCCACGAACTATTCCAGATCGCGTTGGCCGAAGATACGATAGAAGCCCTGCGGGAGGCAGAGCACGCAACAGCGACGCTCCTCCGCCAGCACCTGTTCGCTCTCGCCAGCATCTGGGACGACTTCGGCGGCTACTTCAACGCCTTTAAGCACGGTGGGCTGTCGCTCAACCGTGACGACTACTTCGTAGCCGATGACAAAGGAGCCGAGCTCGACATCTCCCCGTCGCTTACCGTCTGGGCTCGCCGCAAGGACCAGGGCATGGTTCTCGGCGGCATGAACCTGAGTCCTCGTGACGTCGCCGACCATGTCACCAAGCACGCTTGGATCGCACGAGCCCTCATCGAGTACATTGTGACCACCCGGCTTTTCACCGAGGGTCTGTTCGAGTTCGATGACGCCGGGACCGTGACCTCGATCAAGAGCCAACACCACATCCCTTGGGTGTTTTGGCTTAAGCGAGCCGACGTTTCGCCTGCGGCTATCGAACGGCTTGAGGCGATCGGCATCGTCTTCCCCGACGGCGCGCCGGATGGATCGCTATGAACGGCTTGGCTTCGACTCCGGTCGCTCGGCCGCCGACGTGGAAACGTTCGCTTGTGACTGAGCCGCCGTGGTACACCAAGCTGAGGGAGTCTCATCGGCCCGATCATGTGCGAGTGCTTCTCGTCGGAGAGGCCGCACCCGATCCGGGAGACGCGGAACGTCGGTTCTTCTACGCACCCGTGCTTCACCAGCGAGATAACCTCTTTCGGGGTGTGGTAGAGGCTTTCTACGGCTGCTCACCGGGTCATGCGGGCGATCTCAAGGCCCCGTGGCTTGAGCGTCTCATGTCGGACGGCGCCTATCTAATCGACCTGGTGCCGTTTCCCGTCGACAATCTGTCTCCGGACAAGACCGAGGCCCGACGACTGCGTCGGAACGCTCGGCGGGATCACGTCGATGCTTGCATCGAGGAGGTGACCGCGCTCGACCCGGCGGGAATCATCATCTGCCATGACGGCGTGTATCGAGCCGCCGCCCGGAAGATGCGAGCCGCCGGGCTAACAGTTCTGCACGACGACTCGATCCCGTTCCCGCTATACGCTGGCCGCAAGGTCTTCCCGGTCAAGGTGCGCGCCGCGCTGGCCCGCCTCGCCTGATCGGTCAGCACTTGCGCCATCGGTTTCAGCCGGATCCAGTTCAGATGTACTGAGGCCGGGAGCATGACGACGCCGTCGGTGCAGATCCCGGCACTGCCGGTTTCGTCTCAACCCAAAAGCGTCGGAGACGGATCGTGGCGCGCTCGGTCCTCGTCCGATCCAGCAGGCTGCGAATGGCTGATCGAGATGCCTGCTCACACACGCAGCCAAAGCACACGTTTCGGACCGCACCATTCCCTAAAGGCTCGCTCTACGCAGAGACCCCGAGGCCCCGGGGTCTAGTATCGGCACCCTGATGACAAGGGCGCTGAGCGGTCCAGTTGTACTCGACGGCATCGTCTCCGACGAGAAGCTGGCGGAGTTGCTCGTGCTCGGGACCGAGTACGCCGAGCTCGACTTCAAGCGCGCGATCGACCTCGGTGAGAAGAGGCAGGAAGTAGAGCTCGCGCGAGACGTTGGCGGCATGCTCGTGCGTGGCGGGTACATCCTTGCCGGGATCGGGTCTGACGCTCGCCCCACAGGTGACATGGACGGCATGGATCTGGCCCTCTTCGATGACGCCAGGCTCGTTCCCAAGTTGCGCACATGGCTCCCCGAGCCGCTGAACCTCGTCACGCGCGTCACCGAGCGCGGAGGGCACAAGGTGGTCCTCATCTACGTCGAGCGCTCCCCGGCCGGTGTGGCGTTCATGCGAGCGCACGGCGCCTACCCGAAGGGCTCCGACACCGCGTTCAGGTTCCGCAAAGGCGACGCCTTCTGGCGTAACGGCTCTCGCACGGAGCGATTGAGCGGGCAAGGCCACGAGGAGATCATTCAGCGACGAATCGAGGACGCCAAGGCCGGGTGGATGGCAGAGCAGCGCGAGATGCGCCGGCACGAGCTGGCGGAGGCCGCGGGCGCTGCTAGCGCCAGTCGACCGCTCGGCGCAGTGAACCTCGACCTTGAGCAATCCGAACTCAATACGGCCGTTCTCGAGTTCGCTCGCGGCACCTCGGACACCATCGGGTTCGACTACCTCCTCAACGAAGCGCTCGACCGTGCTCGTGCGTTGCTCGCGCGCTCTGATGCAGACGCCGAGTTGGGTGACCTGCTCGACCGGCTCACATGCCTCGCGGCGACACTCATGCACTATGGCCAGGCCGAGTGGTTCCGGCGCTTGGTCGAGGCGATGGGAGCGATCTACAGGATGCCGGCGAAGCCGGAGATCGTGGAGCGGTACGAGTATGGGACGCAGATCGCGCCTACCGATCTCGCACCGCGGGTGTGGCTCGCAATAATCGGGCGGATCTACGGGCTCGGTGCGCTCGCCGTTCGTGAAGAACGGTGGCGTGCGATCCGCGACCTAACGCTGCAACCGGGCGCAGGGAAGGTCGACTACCACAAGAACTGGCTCACCCAGGCGATCAACTTGGCTTCCCGCGCGCAACGGCTAGACGAGAAGGTGAGCGTCCTGACAGTCGCGCGCACCGATGTCGTGCGGCTGGACTGCCTGCGGTCCGATGGCGTCGCATCTGACGATGACGAGTTGCTGACGGCTCTCGCGGAGTTCGATGTTCTATCCAATGTCGTAGCGCTCGACGGTGCCGGCCTTCGATCGGGTGGTGGCGTGTACTTCCCCAACTTCGCCAGGTTCTACGGCCATCGTGTGGCGCCAGTGGTCGAGCGGCTGACTTCCGACATGGACATGCGAGGCAAGCTCCTCGAAAGGCTCGATGACGCCGAACTCGCCCAGGCGTTGAACGCGATCGGCACATACGCGACGAGCGTTGGATGGCATTTCGACGGCTTCACGAGTTGGTCGCAGCCGGTCGCAGAATTCATCGGCCTGAACCTACCTCCCGAGGCAGCATGAGCAGCCGCGTTCATCGCCCTGCGCCGGGGCCCGGCGACTGAGGAGTGACGGCGGTGCCTGGCACGGATCTGACAGAGCGGCTGGGCGTCTTCGCCGTCGGGCTTCGCTCAGAGCAGGCCGGCTGGGCGTTCAGGGAGCTGCCGCGTCCCGACCGGGGTGTCGACGCTCACATCGAGGCACGGACCGACGGCCGTCCAGACGGCCGGTTGCTGGCACTTCAGATCAAGTCAGGTGAGAGCCGGTTCCGCCAGCAGATACCCGGCGGATGGCGCTTCTACATCGACCCGTCCCACATTGACTACTGGCGCAACTACTCAATGCCGGTGCTGCTGGTGCTTTACAACCCGCACACCGATATCGCTTACTGGCAGGTCGTGAACCCGGACACGACTCAGTCGACCGGCGACGGCTTTGCCGTCGACGTACCAGAGAGCAAAGTCTTCGACGCGCGCTGCAGCCGCGACATGGACGCTGTGGCGACCGCTGGCAAGGAGACCGCAGATGGTCTCCGCGACCGCCGGGCCGATGCCGATCTGCCGTGGATCTGGATGCTCGACAGCGGCGACCGCCTGTTCCTCGAGGTCGAGCAGAACCTACTGCCAGCCGACGGACGCTGCGTCCTGCGAATGATCGCTCAGGGGGCCGACGGTGCCACCTCCGTCGTACGGACCTGGCCGTGGGCATTCCTGGCCACCCAGGACTTCAAGGACGAGCTGATACAGCTCTTCCCCTGGGCTGACAAGCAGGTGGACGAGCCTTGCTACCGCGAAAAGACGGTAGGCAACTTCGCTAGCGAGCACGGGCGGTGGAGCATCGAGGACCAGTCGTATGAGTTCGACGCAGACTTCGATGACTGGTGCAAAGAGCGGTTCGGGTCGACCATCGCGCCTTATGCGACGACCTCGGATGGACGCATGGCGCTATGGCGGCTCGAGCTAACGCTCAACGCCGAGGGTCGGGAGGTGCTCGAGCGCGACAAGCAGGAGATGCTGGAGGAAGCCGCCATCTACATGGAAATGGAGGACGAGCGCGGCTACGCTCGCGACGATGGCTACTACACGATCGAGCCCATCGAGCGCTACATCGACATGCTCGACAACCTGGTCTTCATCTACGGCGGCGATGAGGAGAACAAGGAGTCGCTGCTCATCGAACCGCGGCTGTTCGATGACTCCGGCGGACTCGTTCCCAAGGCCGTGGAAGCGATCCTGAGACACATGCGCATCACGAGCCCTACCCAGGATTGGTCCAAGGCCTTCAACCAGCGCTTCTCTGAGGAGCTCGAAGCAGAGGACGGGATCGTGAAGATCATCGAGGAGGACGTCGATACATGGCTCTGGGATCTGCGCCAAGTCGCCCAGCACCGCGATGTCTAGTCGGTTTCGTCAAGCGACATCCGACCGCCCGGCAGCCGCGCCGAGCGGTTCGCGCTGACTTCGGTTGGCTTCATCCGCCGTTGTCAACACCAACCGCCGGGACACGGAGGTCGGTTCGATGTGGTCGCGGGAATCAACGCCGAGGTCGTCGCTCATCGCTCGGACGCCCCTTTGCTCGCTGCGTAGAGTAGAGCCATGAGCGACAGCGCAATCACCTACGAGCAGGCACGTCTGCGCCTACATGACCACCTAGGCGAGAACGTGTACGCGGGGCTTCAGGTCCGTGGCGAGAGCGGGATGTCCGAGGTCTTTAGCCTGCACGGGAGGCTCAGCCACCCCCTCGGTGAGCGCCCCGGCGAGTCGATCCCGGCTGGCACGCGCGACATCTTCGGGTCTGCCTACGTGATTGGGGATCAATCACTACTGCTGCCGTCTCTCCCCGGCACCATTACAGGAGCCAACGACGGGATCGAGTTTGAGCTAACCGATGGGCTCGTCCTCCGGATCGCGTGGGCCGCGAACTCGGAGGATGCGTACGGGTACAGACACGATGACGCCCTTGTCGATCTCACCGGCCACATCGGTAAGGAGGTGTCGGTCTGGCTCACCATGACGGACGCGGAGGGGCGCTTCTGGACGGTCCTACCGCCCCTTGTAGGTGTTCTCGGCAAGCAGACGCTCGGCACGGTCGAGCCCGGAGTCAGCCATGAGGCGGTCGTCAGCGTCAAAGGTACGCTCGACTACATGTACACGGTGGATGGGACGGTCTTGAACCTGCCGCCTTTCCCCGGCACGGCCAGTCGCTACGAGCAGGGCATCCAGTGGCTGTTCGCCAACGGGCTGACGCTACGTATCAACCTCTCGGGCGATACCAACGCGTAGGGCCCACATCCGCTCCTATGCGAGGCCCTTTGGATGCGCGCGGACGATGTCGCTTTCCTCGGCCAGCGCGCGCGTCAGCTCGGCTACTTCAGCCAAGAAACCCGGAGGACGGTGCCGAGAATGATCACGACATCAGCCGCGCCGAACAGGAGCATCAGGAACTTCCAGGTGCCGTAGATGCTGTGATCGACGGCCTTCCAGACAGAGTCGGCATCTCGCGGCTGGGATGGTGCGAGGCGCGCACCGGCCGACGCGATCCAGGCCGGCAGCAATGGCGCGAGGCGCGCACCGGCCGACGCGATCCAGGCCGGCAGCGTCTCGGGTCGGGAGTCCGGGACCTTGATCGGGCCGCCGATGTGTATCGCCAGTCCAAGCTGCTGTGCCAGCCTGGACGCCAGCTCGCCATGGCAGATCTGGTGCGCGCGTTGGACGTGCATGAGCTGAAAGGAGGCGAACGCGATGACGATCGACAGGCCCGCGGAGATGTACTTGGCGCCATCGGAGTTACCGTGGGTGAGCGCGATCGTAAGCAGGAACGACTGTGCGGTCAGGCTGAGCGCCGGCACCTGCCAAACCATCGTTGCATACGAGCCGAACTGGCCGACGAAAATCGCGAGCAGGCTGAGCTTCTGCTCGTTGGTGGGAAATGGATGCCCAGACGCGTCGGGACTCGTCACCGATCGAGTCTACGGTCCCGCTCGGATGCTCAGCGACGTTTGACGAGGACCGTCGCGGTGCCGCGCAGCGCGGCTCGCCGCCGACCGCGACGTCCCTGCCGTCGAACACATCTCGATCGCGCTGTCGCACTCGGACGACCGTTTCGCGAGATGCCCCCTTCGCCGCTGACGGGGCCACGCAGGACGCGGCCGCGAGGCGGCTTGCTTGTAGCGGAAGGCGGTCACGCCACCGGGCGCGTCCACGCGGCCAGATCGGTACTCCACGTCAAGGACTGCGCGTGGCTACTCTCGGACACACGCGGTCACGAAGCCACATCAACTTCCGATGCCCGCGCGCATGAATGCGGGTCTCATCCCGTGCGGCGCATCGCACCTGCTGATCGTCCCAAGCAATAACAGCGGCCTCGGGCAGCAAGGCGCTCGGTCGCGTCGCAAAACAGCAGCTACATGAGATCGCGGACAACAAGGCGTACAGGATTGTTCGACCCCTGCTAGGCCCAGGCGTCGTCGAATTAGCCACCAACGAACTCGCGTATTCGCGAGCGCGGCTGACCACTACTGGTCTTGCGCCGAGCGGAGCGCCTTTCGGGAACAGCCGATCTAGCCGGCCGCCGGCCGTTAGCATGGGTTCGTGCCAGCCGTTCAGCTTGGTTTCCAACCTGCTGTCGCCACAACAAGCGCATCGTTGGGAACGCTCTCGGTTGGTACGCCGATCTGGCTGCATTGGCTGCGGATCGCCAAGTCCCTGACGAGGCAAGCCCGCGCCGGGGCGGACACGGCGCCTCCTGAAGGGTCGCCTACAGAAGTGGTCCTCGAAAGCGACAGGAAGGTGGGGCATATCAACGATGAGATGTACCCCGCGATGGTGGCCATCGCGGCTGTCGCGTTCGCGCTCGATGGGCTTTACGATCAGGTGAGGGACTTCGCGCCGATCCAGTTCAGCGGACGCCCCAACCGGCAGCGCAGGATCCTGGAGACGCTGAAGGTCGCCTTTAGCGTTGGCAAATACTGGGAAGGCTGGCTCGTTGAGTTCGACTGGCTCGATGGCCTGCGTGATCCCGCCGTTCACCCGAGTCATGTGGCCCGTCCCGTCGTGAGCCATCCGAGCGGCTGGGGCAACGTGCCTGTGGAGTACGTCGAATACTCGGCCGACAACGCCGAAAAGGCGCTCGGTCTGCTGGAGAACGTCCTACGTAAGTGCGTCGAGAATCCGAGGCCCGCAAGCTGTGAGTGGGCTGAAGGAACCGGCCGAGCGACGCTGACGGAGCTTGAAGCCTAGGTGAATAAGGCACCAACGGCCCGAAATCGGCTCAGCGCGCTCTATCGCGCGGTCGGGCAACCGGCTCCCGCGCCGTGGCGTGATGCCGAGGGCCTCCGCACCCAGAGGTGGCTGAGCAGATACGGCGAGTCCGGGAAGAGACGGTCGAGCGTGTGATCCAGCTCGAGCGTGCCGGTCTCCGAGTTGGAGCGCTGCGCCAGGCGCGGGATCCCTGCTGCGGCGGCGCTCTCGTTCACCTCCGAGAGCGCTCGCTCTATCTCGATCTGTTGCAGATAGCCGACCATTGCGCCGCCGGACGCGCCCTTGCCGTAGCCGTGCCCCTCGGTGATGAACCGCAGAATTCCGGAGTGCACATACTCGCGGGTGTAACTCCAGCTCGGGCTGCGGCGCGTCAGGCGCTTGCACTCCAGCACGTAGTGGCGTGCCGTCCCCGGCTCAGCGAGGTGGTCGATCACGCCCCAGTAGAAGTCCGGTCGCTTGTCCTCCCGTGCGGCGCGCCGCTCGTCAGAGGCATCCGGCGGGTTCATGCCCTCCGGCACGACAGGCGCCATCGGCCCCTTGCCACGGCGCTCGGCCTCGACCTGCGCGGCGACGATCGCCCGGTAGAGCCGGCGGTTGATCGCGGTCTCGCGCTCCGCGGGCGGGCCCGGGGCGAGCAGGGCCAGCGCTTGTCGAAGCAGCGCAAGGCAACGGGCTTCGTGGCGCTGCCACAGGTCGATCGACGCGAGCTGCAAGGGCTCGCTCATCGACGTCTGAGCGCCATTGCCTGTGCCATCGTGGCCTCGGCGTCCTCGCGCGCGGCGCTGCTAGAGAACAGGCGCCGTTCGTTTCGCTTCACGAGCACGATGGCCTGGCCGGCGACGGCCCGGACCATTCCGTGTGTGAGAAGGCTCCCCGAGCGGGTCTCCCTGACTTCGAGGTTGTAGCCTGCCAGCACATCCCCCCAAGCTTGGCGCTCACGCGCCGAGGCGGCGGGCGCGGGCGCCTCCTCGGCCGAGGCGGTCTGGAACTCGGCGGCGATCACCGAAGCCTGCGGGTCGCTCCACACGCGAGCGTCGAGTCTCACGTCGTCTGGCAGCTGGGCCCGCCAGGCACCAGCGAACACGTCGAGGTAGTGGGCGAGCATCGGGTCGAGTGTCTCCTTCTCCTGATCGAGCTGGACCGGTGTCGTCGCCTGGGCAGCACGGCTGGCCCAGAAGTCGCCGACGAGGTCCCGCTCGGCCTCGCTTAGCCTAAACAGGTCCATCGTCGCCACGTCCAGGCTCTGCTGGATGGACCCCAGGTCACCCACCGCACGAGTGTCTGAGAGCTCGAGCTGGGCCGGGCCGACGCTCTCTAGGCGCTTGACCGCCGCGAGGATTCGAGCCGTCGCCTCGTGGCGACGGTCGAGGCGAAGGGGGAGGTCCAGTAGATCCTCCGACCGGATCTCATCCTTCCAGGTACCCCACGAGCCTGAAACCATATAGAGCCAGTAGCGCCCAAGCGAGGAGAGCAGCGTGCCGAGCGCCACCCGCGCCTGCCACAATGGCAGATGGCCCATCGGGATCCCGTAGACCGTGTGCCTGAACGCGAGCGGCTCGTGCAGCAGCCGTGCGTGCGGGCCGAAGCCAGGGCTGACGAAGCGCCGCGCGACCAGCGTGCGCTGCAGGAATAGAGCGGGGTCTGGTGCAAACTTCACCTGCTCGCTCACCGTCTCTAGCCACGCATCCCGTATCGGACCCCACGACTCGAAGGTCTTCAAGCTCGCGAGACTGCGCCAGCTTGCATCGGGCGGATGTGCGTCGCGCTGATTGGCATGGGCGTGCTGATAGCCGTACTGCGCCTTTGGCTTCGTGGGCTGCAGGTCGGCGAGGCGTTCCTCGCAACCGAGGCGGGCGAGCAGCGCCGCGTCGCGGTGGGTGCCAGCACTGTAGACCTTCCACAGCCGCGGCTGCTCGCGGAGCGAGCGCTGCGAGACGACGCGCCGGTCAAGGCGCGCGAGCCCGGCCGAGCCGCGGCGGCCCGATGGCACACGCCGCGCGGTCTCATACACGAACTCGCCGTCGCCGGCGCCATCGCCGTGCGCGAAGCGCACGAGCGCGAATGGGGCAACCGCGGTTTGGAAGAACTCGCGGCGGACCTCGCTGAAGTTCACGACTCGCTCCACCCGTGCCGCCGACAGCCACTGCGTCCTGAATCGCTGCGAGGTCGTTCGCGTGTTGAACAGCACCTTTGCGCTGATCAGCATAGCCCCGACCCCATCCCTAGCGAGGAGGTCGAGTGCTCGCCAGAGGAACAGCTGCGAGGGGCTGCGGTCGCCGAACGCGAGCTTGCTCTCCCTGGCCCAGAGCTCGCCGCGCTCTGCGGGGCCGCGCGGCTCGCTCCACGGTGGGTTCCCGACCACCATGCCAAAGGACTGCTGCCGCCATGGCAGTGGTGTTTGACCATCCTTCTGCTCCTCGTCACCCGGCTGGGTTGGCGAGAAGGCGTCAGCGACCACGAGCGGCGCTGGCGGATCGCTCCCGTCGCCCCGATCGATCAGTGCCGGCAACGGGTCGGCCTTCAGGATGTCCTGCGGGGACTGGTAGTTCAGGAACGCGACGTACAGGCTGAACGCGGCTAGGCGCACAGCGGCGGCGTCAATATCGCAGCCGGCGATCCGCTCCAGCAGCAACGTGCGAAGGCGGGCCGTCGAGGGCGGCTTCCCCGTCCTCGCAGCCTCGTGGCGAACAATCCGCCTGAACGCCTCGACCAAAAAGATCCCCGAACCGCACGCCGGATCGCATACCCGCGGCTCGCGATCCAGTACGTCAGGGGTCAGCGCGTCCGCGAGCATAAACTCGACCAGCTCGGGTGGTGTGTAGTGCGTGTTCGCCTCCGCATTCGCCGCGTCCTGCTTGTTGTAGAAGAGCTCATACATGCTCGAGACGAGGCTCGTTGGGATGACCGCGAAGTCATATGCCCACAGGAACAGCGGCTCCTGCGATGAGTCCGCAACGCCCTGAAGCAGGTCCTGCAGCAGCAGGAGGTGCTCCGGCGCGACCGCGTCGTGCTCGTCGGGATCCGGCACGAACAAGTCGCCGTTGAAATGTTCGGCGAGCCGCGCGAACAGCGCGTAGGTCAGCCCATGGTCAGCTAGGCAGCGAATGAAGCTGCTCGGCCTCCCCAGGTCTGGGGTGTTACCGGGCTCCGAGAGCGCACGGCGCCAGCTCGAGCTCCCTGCGGCGACCAGCTGGAAGTAGTCCTCGGTGAGGACGCGGCGATCCTCGAGGTATCGGATGAGGATCGCGCGCTCGATCAGAGCGTGAGCGTGGCGTGGCGCAAGACCACCGTTGATCAGCGCCGCGATCGCCGCACGCACGTCGCGCAGCAGTCGCTCCTCCGCGCGGCCGCCCGTCCTTGAGAGCTCGGCGTCCTCGAACGCGACGCCTGACTGCAGCCGGTCGCGATGAAAGCGCGCGAGCATCCTGCCCACCTCCCGAGCACTTCTGATGACCTCAAGCGGCTCAATGCGGCGTCCGAGCTCAGCCGGCGCGACAGGCGGCTCGTCAAGGGCGTACACGCGTAGCTCGTCATGGAGCGCGACGAAGAGACAGCGCGGGCGGGCCATACACCAGGCGCGGCGGTAGAGCGCCATGATCTCCCGCTCATCCGCCGCCGCGTCCAGAGTGGAGAACACGAGCACCGGGTTGCCGCCCAGGAAGAACATCTGCTGTACGCCGACGCGCTCGCCGAGCAGCAACCAGTCCCCCAGCTCCGCCCACACGGCGGGTTCCGAGGCGCCGGCGGGGGACGACGCGGCGGCCTGGAGATCCTCGCCTCGCAGGTCGAGGTCATCGTAGGCGCGCTGCAGCAGCGCGCCGCCGTCGGAGCGGCTAGCGGCCATGCGGAAGGTGCTCGTCGGCGGTCATGAACCTTAAGATGATTGCGCCGCGCGCGGATGCCCTGCACGTTCCGGTGCGCCGGCCCGACGGGCGCATCGTAGATGTCACCGGAGTTCAGCGGCTGGGGCGGCTCGCAGACGCGGCGGGCGGAGGAACGCTCAGGGCGGTTGCGGTCCGACCCGCGCCTTTGAGCACAGCCCTCTTCTTGACCGAGGGCGGGCGTCTCGGTGGTCGCGCCCGGCGTGGCTGCATCGGACGCGGCGCACTCGTCCGAGCGCGGACCTCGCGGACTACCGCTTTGCCACAAAGCAGGCGTCTCGGCGCGCCGGGCGATGCTCGTCGTGGGTGTCGCGTCACGTCGCCGCGTCTGGCGAGGAGGTGTGGGTCGCCATCGCGACTCAGGCGACCGACGGGCGTTTCGGTGAGGAGCGCCTGCGCGACGTGCTGTTCGGCTTGGTCTTGGCTGCGGCGGAGGCTGATCTGTGGGAGCCTCGCGCTGACTGGCCGTCGGGTGAGCTCGCCTGGTTCGAGGTCGCCCGACTCGGTTTGGGCGAGTCGCCGAGCTGATCTGAGGACACTCCACCGACACGCTGAACGTCGGCCTCCTCGACCCCCAGCGAGTATGCAAGGGCCGAGGCCTTGCCGCCCAGCAGCGCCTGCTGCGCACGCTCCATGCGCTGTGCGAACTGGTCGCGGTGGCGGTCCACGTACTCGTCGACCGCGCGCTCGACCAGCTCCGCCTGCTTCAGGCCCGACATCAGCGCGGCGTAGCGAACCTTCTCCTTGGTGGCCTCATGGACCTTGATCGGGGATTGCGCTCGCGACATAGGGATATCTCGGTACTTCGGTACCAAACGATAGCACGCGCTGAGCCGCGCATATGCCGCGTTGGCTACCGGGGTGCCTGGAACTCCGTATGGGCGTGCGCGTAACACCCTTCCCGCGCTGTCTCTGACTTGCCCCGATAACGCCCCCAGAGCACCACGAGTCTCCAGGGCAGCAAGAAAACCGCTTGCCTATGCGGTTTTTGGCCAAGCCGACGAGGGGACTCGAACCCCTGACCCCCTCCTTACCATGGAGGTGCTCTACCAGCTGAGCTACGTCGGCGCGAGCCCGAATCCTAGCGCGGTCGCCGCCGACCGCGATATCATCGGCGCTCCAAATGACCAGAAGTGCCCGGTCGTTCCTGGGGCGTTTTTTTGGGGCTTTTTGGGGCGTTATCGGGGGAAAAGTGTTCCCTCGCCCGTCCCACACAGTCTCTACGGGACATAAAAGCCCAGCAACGACGGGACTCAACCGACAAGGAGCCCCCCTGTGCCTGTCCATGGTAAGGAGGGGGTCCGGGGTTCGAGTCCCCGCGTCGGCTTTAGTCGAGTGCGATGGGTAGTGGGAGGCTGTAGGTGGCGAAGCTGTGCCGCGAGCGGGTGCTTTCCCTGACGCTCGTCGTCAGCCGGTAGATCGCGGC
>Ga0302180_10001992_pt1 | contig 16060 bp, 17 predicted proteins | sample I_Palsa_E3_2_FD_200575 | JGI IMG/M metagenome (GOLD analysis project Ga0302180, IMG submission 200575) | Peat permafrost microbial communities from Stordalen Mire near Abisko, Sweden - I_Palsa_E3_2 | ecosystem: Environmental > Terrestrial > Soil > Palsa > Peat permafrost | place: Sweden... | reverse complement strand
TTCTCCCGTGCGCGACGTACGTGTGTTAGCGGCCCTCGTCGTGGCCCGCACCAAAATCCGTCAGGCGCTTTACGCTACGGCGAGCCTCGCAAAGGAACACGACTACCTCGATCAGTCCTCCGTGAGCGCAGTGGAGCGCCTCGCTGCCCTATCGGATATCGACGAGCCGTTTATCGAAACGCTCAAACAAATCGGCATTCGGGCCGCCGCCGCGGGGCGTTTCGACGGCGCGATGCAGTACCTCCAACTCGCGACTACGAGGGGCGCCGTTTCCGGACAGCGGCGCGACAAGCGTTCGCGCTCGGTCATTGCCTACGGGCACGATCGGGAGATCGACGCCGCGATCGCGTCGCTGGCGCGACTGTTTCCGGCACCGGTGCTGCGTGTTCCGCCGGCCGAGCCCTTCCGCATCGCGATCACGTGCTCGGCGGTTCAGGACGAAGATGGTCCTACCGTGGTGATCATGAAGCGCGCCGAGCATTTCAAGCGGTTGGGTATTGACGTAAGCGTCGTAGCGAGCGGCTCTGCCGGAAGCAGCCCGTCGAAACTCGCAAAACTTGGCGAACTGGGCGTGCCGTTCTTCCATCCGCCGTCGGAGAATATGAAAGAGCGCGTGGACTGGCTCATTGCGCACTTTCAGCAGTACCCCGTCCACGCAATTTCGTGGACCACGTCGCTCTACGACAACGTGGGAAAACTGTGCGCGACCATTGGGCTCGCTCCGGTCCAATCGTGGGAGAACCGCAGCCTCGAGCCGTTCATCGGAAAATGGGATCTGATCTTTCAGGGCGTCGATCCGCGTCAAGAGGAGATCACCGAATGGCCGGGGCTGAGCAAGTACTACGGCAGCTCCGTCATGATGGGTGAAGAGATCGACGCCGCCACACCGCTCGCCCGATCGTATCTTGGGGTGCCCGACGGGGCCGTCATTCTGGCGACGTTCGGCCGCATGGAGAAATGCAATACAGAGACGTATCTCGATGCGCTTTCGCTCATCTTGAGAGCCGACCGTCGCGCTTGGCTCGTGCTGGCCGGTCGCGACGGTCTCGACGCAATCGCATCGCTGCAGCGTCGGTTTCAGGCGGAAGGCGTGCTCGATCGCGTGCGATACCTCGGCCCGCGTCAGGCCGAAGCTCCTGCGCTCGCGAAGTCGGTAGATATCTATTGCGATACGTATCCGTGGGTCGGCGGCCAATCGCTGCTCGATGCGATGCAGGGCGGTTGCCCCGTCGTGGGCATGCTTCCGGCCGAGGACGCCGCGCTCGATCCAACCGGCATGAGCTCGATTACGGCCGGCGGACGATCTTTACTATCCGGCGTCGTCGAACTTGCGAAGGCCGGCGATGCACAGGATTACGCGCGCATCGCGCTGCGTTACATCAACGATCCCGACCTGCGCGCGCGCGATGGTAAGGCCATTCGTGAACTTGCTTCGCGCGAGTGCAATGCGTTCGAGAAGTCGAAAGCCTACGCCGACGATTTACGAGCGATTGCGCTCCGGAAGATGGGCCGCTCGCACGTACCGGGCTAGGCCGGCGTGCCAGCTCGAAAATACGCCGTCGCGTCCTCGCCAAGGTTGAAGAAAAGATCGAGAACGGTCACGCCCGGTTCGAACGGTCCGTGAAGCTGCGGATATTCGCGATAGCCATCATAGGTCTTGAACTCGACGCTGATCCCATGCTCCCGCCAAAGGCCTTGATCGAGGTATCCCGCGGCTGCGGGGCCGGAAAGATACGTCGTCGCGCCGATGCTCTCGCAAATGCCCAAGAGCCGCTCGTTCTTTCCGGCCGAGCTGGGATAGTCGGTCGAACGCGAGATCTTTGTCGCGATTCCAAGATGTAAGGCGATCGAGCGAATGAAGAGTTCATTGACCTCGGTGAGGAGCGAAAGCGATTTTGCGCGTTCGTAGAGTGCCTCGACCCACGGCCACTGCTCCTTGGCGTGCGCGGCGCGCGCGTACGCGTGTCGCAGCGATGCCAAGTGCTCATCTGCCCAACGCGGGTCAGCGATCCGGGTCTCGTTGATTGCCTGCGTGTACTTTCCGCTGACATCGACGGGAATCGTAAGCCAGCGCAATCCGTCCGCCGTCTTGATCTTGTTACGGTTGCGCCAATCGCGCCGCGTGTATTGAACTTCGTCGAGGAGGACGAATTCATCGACGCTGGCGATGAAGTCGAAGTAGCCCTTCCATGGGATGTAGTTGGACTGAATGATCCCTACGCGCGTTCCCAACCGATCTCAGATGCTCCGAAGTTCACTGCTGCGGCGCTCGGCGGGATCGGTCGCGGCAGCCTTATAGACGCCCGCGGCAACGGTATCCTTGAGCAAGAGCGCGCCGGCGCCGACGACGCAATCCGGCGCGACGGTGATGCCGTCACGAAACGTGGCGTTGACCCCCACGAAGCAGTTGTCACCGATCGTACATCGGCCCGATATAACGGCGTGGCTTGCAATAAATACGTTATTGCCGATCTTGGAGTGGTGGCCGATGTGGTTGCCGCTCCAGAGGACGCAATTGTTACCGACGGAAACGAACGGCTGGATCACGTTATTTTCGAAAATGAATGACCCCTCACCAAACGCCGTCTCCGGCCAGCGGTGAACCGAGGAGTGAATGTAGGTCGGAAGCGTGTAGCCAAGTTCTTTCAGGGAATCGTAGAGCTTGCGCCGGACGGTATTGACTTTGCTGTACCCGACGCCGACGAAGGCTGCATACTCGGCCGGCGGATGGGACGCGAGGATATTTTCGAAAGGAACAACCGGAAGTCCGAGAAGCTCTCGCTCCGCAATATAGTCTTCGTTGACGACGAATGCCTCAACGTCGTAGTCGCTATCGTCGCGCAGATACGGTAGGGCAACCTGGGCGAAATCGGTCGTTCCGAAGATGAAGGCCTTCTTCATGCGTGTACGATTGGCGCAAAGTCGCGAACAGCCTCGATAACCGTCGTTTGGTCCTCGAGCCCGAGGCTATTATAGAACGGAAGACGTACGAGCCGGTCGCTGACGCTCTCGGTCACGGGACAGTCGCCGCGAGCGCCAAGCCGCGCAGCCGCCTCCGAGCGATGGAGCGGCGTGTAGTGAAAGACCGCGTTGACGCCGCTGCGTTGCAAGTCGCCGAGAAAACGCGTCCGTTCGGCGAGCGTCGGCAGAAGCATGTAAAACATATGATACGATTGCTCGCGGTCGTGTGGCACGTGCGGAAGTTGAATGCCGTGGGCTTCCCCCCAATCGCGGAGTCCCTCGTGGTACCGGGTCCAGATCTGTTTTCTCGTGTGTTGGATCGATTCGCGGTGCTCGAGCTGCGCCAAGAGAAACGCCGCGAGCAAATCGCTAGGGACGTAGCTCGATCCTAAATCGACCCACGTGTACTTGTCGACCGCTCCGCGAAAGAACCGCGCGCGGTTCGTGCCTTTCTCGCGCAAAATCTCGGCCCGTTCCATGTAGCGCGGATCGTTGACGACGAGCGCGCCACCTTCGCCGCACGTAAAGTTCTTCGTTTCGTGAAAGCTTTGGGTAGCGAGGGCGCCAAATGTGCCCAGTTGCTTTCCGCGATACGTAGCGAAAAGGCCGTGCGCGTTGTCCTCGATCAAGACCAAGTCGCGGCGGCGCGCGATTTCGACGATCGCATCCATCTCGCATGCGACGCCTGCATAGTGAACGACGACGATGGCCTTGGTTCTCGGCGTGATCGCGGCTTCAATCAACCGCTCGTCGATATTGAGCGTATCGGGACGAATGTCGACGAAGACCGGTACGGCTCGACGCAGCGCAAAAGCATTCACGGTCGAAACGAACGTGAATGCCGGCAGGATGACTTCATCGCCTGGTTCGATGTCGAGGAGCAGGGCGCTCATCTCGAGCGCGTGCGTGCAATTCGTGGTCAGCAGTACGTGTGGCGCCCCGATCGCGCGTTCGAGTAGCGCTTGCGTCCGTTTCGTGAACGGGCCGTCGCCGGAAATGTGGCGATTGGCAATTGCCTCCGCCATATAGGCCTGCTCGTTGCCGACGAAGGAGGCCTTGTTGAACGGAATCACGTGGGCACAGGGTCCGGGCGATACATGTCGTTGAAATTATCGGCAGGCGGGCGGTATCTCCTATACCTATCGCGGGATAAGGTCGTCCCAACGCACGACCCGATGTCCCAGCGAGCGCAGCTTCGCCTCTAGCGCACGCTGGACCGAGGGTCGAACCGCCAGAAGAATCGCGCTCGGTTCGAGAGCTCGCGCGTCCACTACGGGTAGCTCACCAAAGCGGTCGAAGTCTGGAGCGTCGACCGCACACCGCGTGACGTGCGACCACGCGAGGGGCGCGTACGCACGGAGCAGACCGGCCGCTTCGCCGGCCCCGAAGGCGGCGACATCGCGCTCCTCGATGCGTTCGATCAAGGCGCCGTCGAGGGAGCGCCAGGCCGCCAAATATGTCGCGGCGTCATCGCTCGAGGGCCATGCGGCGTGCGTTTGCAATGCCGAGGTCCCTCGCCCGACAACGATTTGAAAATATCCGAGCTCTTTCGGTGCAGGTTCGGATCTCTCGACTTGCAATCCAGCGGCGGCAAACAAAGCCGCCATGTGATCCGGGCGTAAGGAGTGAAGATGATCGCCGAACAGTACCTCGCTATTCGGCAGCGTCGCATCCGGACAGACGATCGCAACACGGTCGGCATGCGAGGCGAGTGCGCGTAGAAACGCGAGCGGGTCCGCCGTGTGCTCGATCACGTTGATCGCAATCGCAAGCTCCGTACGGGGCGCCGCGCCTTCTTGTGGTTGTAAATATCCGGTTGTCACGTCGAGTCCGGCGCGCCGTGCCGCGGCGGAGGCGCCCTCGGCCGGTTCGACGCCGCTCATAGCAGTCTTGGGCCAGTGTTCCCGAAGCGCCAACAACAACGATCCGTTTCCGCTGCCCGCTTCGAAACAGGACACCGGTACTGAGATCACCGATGCAAGCCACGAGGCGTAACCGGCTTGCCGTCGCGCCTCCTCGATACGCCCAGGTTCGTGCGCGTATAAATCATAGTTTGCCTCGAAAAGATTCGCGACGCCGCCGGTCGTCCGCCGGCAAATTGCACCGCACGTGTTGCACTGCTGTTTGTCGAGCGGCGAAAGAACGATACGAAGATCGCTCGCAATGCAGCGATCCGGTTGAGGATCGATCAGGCGCTGGAACGCGTTCTCCGAACAAACCACGCATCTCACGCAAATACCGTTCGCGGTGCACGGGAAGGAACGCTGCTTGCGGGCCACCAAACCTTGCGGCCGTGCAATTTCCGGTACAGCGTTGGCAACGTCTCGGCTGCGTCCTCGATCCGACGGATCGCGCACCATGGATGTGTACGCATGCCGCACTGCCGCTTATTACGATGGTTTCAGACGGAAGCGCGCGCGTGCTCGTCGGAGGACGGGACGATCAGGGACGCGGTCAAACGGGATTTGTCGATCTCTCGTTGCGCGACGCGCGCGTCACAGCGGTGATGCCGGATCCGGTCGTGCGAGTGGGAGAGCTCGGCACGTTTGACGACCGGGGGGCTTTGCCGTCGTGCATGCTCAAAGTCGACTCTCGGTGGTTACTCTTTTATACCGGCGTGATGCTGGGTCAGACGGTTCCGTTCTACTATGCGGTCGGCGTTGCAGTGAGTGAGGACGGAGAGCGTTTCGAAAAGATCTCACAAGCGCCGATTCTCGACCGAAATGAAGTGGATCCGTACCTAGTCGCGAGTCCATGTGTTCTCCACGACGAAGGCCGCTATCGCATGTGGTACATGTCGGGTGTGCGCTGGACCATGGAAGACGGGCGCCCGAAGCACTACTATCACATCCGCTACGCCGAGTCACCGGATGGGTTGAACTGGAAGCGCGACGGCCACGTGTGCATCGATTTCAAACCTGGTGAATACGCGATCGCGCGTCCTTCCGTCGTGCGCGACCGGGGTCGCTACCGCATGTGGTTCCCATATCGTGGAGACCGCTATAAGATTGGCTACGCTGAATCGTCCGATGGGCTGACCTGGGAGCGCATGGACGAGCAGGTAACATTCGCGCCCACGAAGCCTGCGGCGTGGGAAGACGACATGCAGTGTTATCCGTGGATTTTCGATGCTGACGGCGAGCGCTATATGGCGTACAACGGGAACGACTACGGTTTAACGGGGTTCGGTCTCGCTCGCCTCGAGAGATAAATGAGCGCTAGCCCTGACCGCGGCGGTAGACGCGCTCGCTTTCCGGGAGATAGTACTCGTCGAGAGACGTCACGACGCGCGTATACCAGCCCAGCAGTTGCTGCGATCGCTCGGGTAGCGCGAGGATCTTGCTGGAACCAACTGCCCGAACGTAGTCGATCTGCTGCTTGAAAAACGATCGCGTCACTTGAACGTTTATTGCGAGCCGATCGCGGCCTGATGCATTTTGACCCGCGGCGTGCCAAAGCGTCGAATCGAAAAGTAGAAGCGAGCCGGCGTCGGCGATGATTGGAACCGCTCGCGCCGTCATGTAGTCTTCGCGCGGCGCGGCCGCTTGTTGATGGCTCCCCGGGACCACGAGCGTCGCGCCGTTGTCTTCCCTGAAGGCGTCGATCGCGAAGAACAAGTTTATCGAGGCCAGATAACCGTTCATGTATCGAGGAAAGTCGCGATGGAACGACTGCTGGAACACGCTCTCGCGGTTTTCTTCACGCTTTGTTGAAGGAAGGATGAAGCCGTTCATGAGGTGCAGGATTCCCGTCTTCCCCACCGTCGCGTCGACGAGCTCCAAGAGCGGCGACAATTCCAAATACTCGAAGAAAACGTCGCTGAAAAGAAAGGGAATACGAACGACGCCGAGCTCGCCTGCGCGCGCGAGCCGTTCGGTGCCGACCGTCTTTTTGACGTCTTCGTACGCGGAGTAAAGGGCCGCCCGCGTGCGTTCGATGAAGTCGCCGTCGAGAACATTCTTGACGATCGCGTAGCCTTCGAGCCTCAGGTCGTCTAGCGCGAGGGCGAGCCAACGCGGATCGGTCGCGTCGTTCATCAGAGCGACGAGTCCGCGCCGCGAGTGCCGGCAATCAACTGCGCCGCGCGAAAGAGCGACTCGAATTGACCTGCGTCGGTCCACCAACCGTCGAGAATATCGTAGTGCAGGTCGCCTTCTTTAATGTAGGCATTGTTGACGTCGGTAATCTCGAGCTCGCCCCGCGCCGACGGCTTCAGGCGCTTACAAAAATCGAAGACGCGCCGGTCGTACATATAGATGCCCGTTACGGCGTAGCGGCTTTTCGGTTCGGAAGGCTTTTCTTCGATGCTGACGATGCGCTCGCCGACGAGCTGCGGGCATCCAAAGCGCTCGGGGTCGTCGACTTCCTTTAGCAAAATGCGAGCGCCTGAATCTTGCTCTTCGAATTTTCGGACGTAAGGCGAAATGTCGTCCTGGATGATGTTGTCGCCGAGAATGACGACGATCCGCTGACCTTCGGCGAAATGTTCGCACAGTTTGAGCGCGTCGGCGATGCCGCCCTCACCCTCTTGATACGTGTAGTAAATGTCTTTGAGGCCGAACTCTCGGCCGTTGCCGAGCAGGCGGAGAAAATCGCCGGCAGAGTTGCCACCGGTCACGATCATGATGTCTTTGATCCCGGCCTTGCACAGCGTCTCGATGGGATAATAGATCATCGGCTTGTCGTAGATCGGCAAGAGGTGCTTGTTCGTGACTTTGGTGAGCGGACGCAGCCGTGAACCGAGTCCTCCCGCGAGAATGACGCCTTTCATGATCGGTGTGCGTACTGCCGTTTATAATAATCGAGGAACTCGCCCGACTTGAGCGGTCGCCACCAAGCCTCGTTCGATTTATACCAATCGATCGTCGCGCGTAGCCCTTCGTCGAAGTTCACGCGCGGCGACCATCCAAGGGCGAGCGCTTTCTGCGAATTCACGGCGTAACGGCGGTCGTGTCCTTCGCGATCGGCGACGTGCCGGACGTGTGACTGCATCGATCGTCCGCATCCGCCCAGGAGAAGCTTCGTGATCTCGATATTGGTGCGCGGATTTCCGCCGCCGAGGTTGTAGACGTTCCCGAGTTGGCCGTGTTCGAGGACGTGCATGATTCCGCGCGCATGATCCTCGACGTGGAGCCAATCCCGAATTTGCAAACCGTCGCCGTAGACCGGCACCGGCTGATCGTCGAGAAGGTTGGTGATAAAGAGCGGAATGAGTTTTTCGGGATACTGATAGGGCCCGTAGGTATTGCTGCCTCGCGTAATGAGCACCGGAGCGCCGAACGTCGCATGATAAGCAGACACTTGTAGATCGCCGCCCGCTTTCGAAGCGGAGTAGGGGCTGCGAGGTTTGAGTAGATCCGCCTCGGTCGATTCGCCTTCGGCGACGTCGCCGTAGACTTCGTCAGTGGAAACTTGCAGGTAGCGCGCGATCCCGCGCTCGCGCGCTGCTTCGAGCAAAACGTGCGTCCCAAGGATGTCGGTGCGTAAGAACTGCTCGGGATCGAGGATCGAACGATCGACGTGCGTTTCGGCTGCGAAGTTGACGATTGCATCCACGCCGTTGCCGATGGCTTCCCGCACGGCCGCAGGGTCGCAGATGTCGCCGTGGACGAACCGGTAGCGCGCGCTGCCTTCCGCATCGCGCAAGTTCGCAGGGTTTCCGGCATAGGTCATCGCGTCGAGATTGACGATCTCGATCGCGGGCCGCTCGCGTAGTGCAAGGCGGATGAAGTTCGAGCCGATGAACCCAAGCCCGCCGGTTACCAGCCACCGCATTCGTTCGGTCATACCTTTTGAATCAGCATATAGACACTACCTTGATCCTGCACGCGCGGGTTTCCCGCGAGATGATTGAACTCGGCGTCGAGGATGCGATATCCCTCGGCTTGGACCATATTGACGAAGGATTGCGGGCTGTAGCGGTTGCCGAACGTCTGCGCAGGCGCCGGGCACTCGTAGTAGTCAGGATCGTTGTTCGCCCCGGTCACGACCGTTTGCACGATCAGGTACCGGCGCGCGAGATTGTACGATTTGCGCAGGACCTCGACCGGGTTTTCGACGTGATAGAGGCCGCCGAGGTTCGCGACGATGTCGTAGGCGTTGTGTTCGACGATCGCTTGCACGTCGCGCTGCTCGAACCGAACAGCCGGAAGCCCCAGGCGCCGCGCGATCTCTGGAACGTCGTTGCTCCAGCCGTCGCGATTGTTGTCGACGGCAACTGCGGGGCTTGCGCCGAGGAAGCCGGCGAGCATTGTATAGTAGCCGTCCCCGCAAAAGAGTTCGACGAAAGAGGGCTTCTCAAAATACTGCTCGCGCGTTTTGCCAATCGCAAGCGCAATATACCCGAGCAGGATCGATTCCTTGCAGAGCTGGTTGATTCTGAACTGCTCCAGCTGGACATTTTCCACGCCGAAGAGCCGGTAGGAGTGGTAAAGCGGGCCGAGATCGTCGAGTACGTGAGGGTCCATCCGAAGAATTGTCGGCCCCGGCGGCGCCCGGATTGAGGCGCCGCCGCCGCCAGGCTAGATCTGCTGGATCATCTTCCATAGCTGGCTGGTCTGCGCGCCCAGATTCGAGGCGTAGGCGGAGCCGTCGTAGCCCCACCAGTCCCAGCAGCCCAGCGTGTTCCCGGCCGAAGGGACGGCCTGCGGATAGAGCACGATGATACTGTTGGTGTCGGCCCATTCGTTGAGACCGGACTTGGTGACAAAGGTCGTCCCGACGTAGTATTGGCCTTGCTCGCAGCCGTGGAGCGCGACCACGAGTTTGCACGCCGATCCGCTTGCGCAGTTCGCCGGCACGAAGATGTACGCGCTCGAGTCCATCCCGGGCGCCGCGTACGGTGATTGGTTGAACTGGATGAGGCTGCCGGTCAGCGTCCCGTTGTTGCGCGGGTTGAGCGCTCCGAAAAACAGCGTGAGGAATTGCTGTTCGGCATCGAAGCCGCAGTTGATCAAGTAATTGGAGTTGAGCGTTCCGCACGCCGAGGTGACGTCGGGCGATACCCAGCCATGTTCTGCGGCGGTTGTGAAGTTCGTGGTTGTGCTCACGCCGTAGTGCGCAAGCATCGTACTGGCCGACTTCACGACGCTTTGCGCGACGACGGTGTCGCTGGTACCGGAGAAGAGCCAACCCTTCGCGCCGCTCAAGTCTTTCGTTGGATCGAGATAGCCCTCGGCAGCCGCGTTGTTCGTGTCGGCTTCGAGTGTCGCAAGGGAAATGGGACCGTATTCCGTTCCTGCGCACTGGTAGAGCGCAATGAGCGAATTATCTTCCGCGCAGAAAAACGGCGCGCCGGCGAAGATCGCTTCGCCCTTGATGTTGGCGGAATAGGAAAAGTGGAGTTGCGTTGCCATGTCGGCGCCCGAAGAGACGCCGGCGACGACCACGTCATTCAAGTTGACGCTGTAATGACCCAGGCTCGGCAGACTGGAGGCGGCCGCATCACGGTGGAGGGACGTTTGGTTCGACGCCGATGGTAACGCCGAAGAACCGGACCCGGTGCCGGAGCAGGCAGTTAGCGTAGCGGCCAGGCCGAGAGCGGCCGCCAAGGCGATTGGTTTCATCCGACTATGGTCGCATCGCTGGCCCAGGGCCCGGTAGACCCAAACGGGTGCCTTCTGGTATACTTTTGCGGCTGCCCCTTGCAGGGCGGTCACTTTACTACGCCCGCCACGGACGGCAGGCGACAATGGCTCGACGACACGACCGCACGCTATGAGGGCACGCGGCTGCGGGCCAGCTAAGGAGAATCCTTGTGTCTGTAGTCACCATGCGCGAACTCCTCGAGGCAGGCGTCCACTTCGGGCATCAGACCCGTCGCTGGAACCCCAAGATGAAGCCATACATCTTCCAGGAGCGCAACGGCATTTACATCATCGATCTCGCGCTCACCGTGCAGAAGCTGCGCGAGACCTACGAGGCCGTCAAACAGATGGCCCGTGAAAAGAAAGTCATCCTGTTCGTCGGCACCAAGAAGCAAGCGCAAGACGTCGTGCGTGAAGAAGCCGAACGCGCGGGAACCTATTTCATCAACCAGCGCTGGCTCGGCGGCACGCTGACCAACTTCTCGACGATCCAGAAGCGCATCTCACGCCTGCGTGAACTCGAGGGCATGAAGATGCAAGGCGACTTCGATCGTCTTCCCAAGAAAGAAGTCGCGCAGCTCCAGGACGAGATGTCGAAGCTCGAGCGCTTCCTCGGTGGCATCAAGGACATGCATCGGCTTCCCGACGCGGTCTTTATCGTCGACCCGAAGAAGGAGCGCATCGCGGTCCTCGAAGCGCGCAAGCTGAAGATTCCGATCATCGCCGTGATCGACACGAACTGCGATCCGGATGAGATCGACTATCCGATTCCCGGCAACGACGATGCGATCCGTGCCGTCAAGCTGATGGTCAGCAAGATTTCCGATGCGATCATCGAGGGCAAGACGGAGAGCGAGAGCGCTTACGATACGGAAAATGCGTATGCGCAACCATACGCTGATGCCGAGAGCTTCGAAGACGAAGCGCCCGTCACGATGGCGCAAGCCGAAGCAACGCTGTAAGGAGAAGCGGTGTCCACTTCAATGTCCTACCAACCCAAAGCCGAAGAGATCAAAGCGCTGCGCGAAGAGACCAGTGCGCCGATGATGGATTGCCGTAAGGCACTTGTCGAAGCCAACGGCGATATGGCCAAGGCGAAGATCCTGTTGCTCGAGCGCGGCGCCGCGCAGGCCGAGAAGAAGTCGGAGCGCTCGGCCAATGAAGGGCTGGTTACCAGCTACATTCACGCCGGTGGCAAGATCGGCGTGCTCGTGGAGGTCAACAGCGAGACCGATTTCGTAGCGCGCAACCCCAAGTTCGCCGATCTCACCCGCGACATCGCGATGCACATCGCAGCGATGTCGCCGCAGTACCTCGACCGCGCGAGCGTTCCCGCGGACGTCGTGGCGAAAGCGCGCGAAGAGTTCCGCGCCGCTGTGCCGGCCGGCAAGCCGCCCGAAGTCGCGGAGAAGATCGTCGAGGGCAAGTTGAACAAGTGGTACGAGGAGCACGTCCTGCTCGATCAGCCGTTCGTCAAAGACGACTCGCTCTCGGTCAGCGACCTGATCAACGCGGCGGTCGGTTCGCTCGGAGAAAAAATCCAGGTTCGTCGCTTCACGAAGTTCGCACTCGGAGAAAACTAAACTCACTTGGATTCATCGAATAGTCGACCCAAGTACAACCGCATTCTCCTCAAGATCTCCGGCGAAGCATTCGCCGGAACCGATACCGGCGTCGACGTCAACACGACGCGCGCCATGGCCGATCAAATCGCCGACGTGAGTCATGCCGGTGTCTCTGTCGCCGTCGTGGTTGGCGGCGGAAACATTTGGCGCGGCAAAGTGCACGAAGAGGCGGGTATGGATCGGGCCACCGCCGACTACATGGGGATGCTGGCGACCGTGATCAACGCGCTCGCCCTGCAGGACGCGCTCGAGCGCATGGGCGTTCCCTCGCGCGTGCAAACGGCGATCGCGATGCACCAAATCGCCGAGCCGTACATTCGACGACGCGCCATGCGGCATCTTGAAAAAGGGCGGGTCGTCATCTTCGCCGCCGGCACCGGCAACCCGTATTTTACGACCGATACGACCGCCGCGCTGCGCGCAGTCGAAATCGGCGCCGACGCGATCCTGAAAGCAACGAAGGTCGACGGCATCTATAGTGCCGACCCCAAGAAGGATCCGACTGCGACCCGCTTCGAGCGCCTGGACTACATGGAAGTGCTGCAGCGTGGGCTTGAAGTGATGGATTCGACCGCGATGGCGCTCTGCATGGACAATAAACTTCCGATCATCGTATTCGATATGACCGTTCCGGGGAACATTCGCCGTGTTGCTTTCGGCGATCCGATCGGCACGATCGTCGAACGCGAATCAAACCTCAGCGTAGGAGGCGTGAGATAGTGGCCGACTTCTTCAAAGACACGGAATCGAAGATGAACAAGTGCGTCGAAGCGACGCGCGGTGATTTTGCGTCGATCCGCACCGGCCGCGCCACGCCGGCTCTGCTCGATCGGCTGCACGTCGAGGCCTACGGCTCGGCTGTTCCGCTCAAGCAGGTCGCGAGCATCAGCGTCCCTGACTCGCGCACGCTGGTCGTTCAGGCATTCGACAAAAATGTCGTTGGCGATATTCGCAAGGCGATTGAAAAGAGCGATCTCGGGATCTCGCCCAACATCGACGGGTCAACGATTCGCTTGGTCGTGCCACCCTTAAACGAAGAACGGCGCAAAGACCTGGTCAAGGTCGTCAAGAAGAAAGCCGAGGACGGCAGGATCGCGGTACGCAACGTGCGCCATAAAGCGCACGACGACCTCAAGGACCAGCTCAAGAAGCACGAGATCACCGAAGACGACAACAAGCGCATGCAGGATCAGCTGCAAAAGCTGACCGATCGCTTTGTCAAAGAGATCGACACGCTCGTCGCGACAAAAGAAAAAGACATCATGGAAGTCTAGCGGCTTCCATGCCAGATACGAACGCCGATCTTACCCTGATGCCCGAAGTACAAGCGCGTGCGGCTCTGGCCGGACGCCGCTTGCGTCTCTGCGTGCTTGCGCCCGTCGGACCGGCTCTCGGGGTCGGGACGCTGCGCGTGCTGCGTACGACCGAACGTGAAGACTGCATCGAACTCGTCTGCGGATATGAATCCTATGATCGCCCCGATTAACACCGCCGTCCCTCGCCATGTTGCGATTATCATGGACGGCAACCGGCGCTGGGCCCGTGAGCGCGGATTACCCGCCCTCGAAGGCCATCGCCGCGGGATCGTTGCGCTGCGTCGTGTCACGCAGGCGGCGAGTGAACTCGGCATCGAGATCGTAACCGTCTACGGCTTCTCGACGGAAAATTGGCGACGCGACACCCAGGAGATCGCCTTTCTTCTCGACCTGTGCGTCTATTTCGCCAAGAGCGAGCTCGCCGAACTCCAACGCGAAAACGTGCGCGTGCGGATCATCGGCGACTGGCAGGCGTTGCCCGAAGGCTCGCGCGACGCGCTCGATTCGTTGCAGAAGGGCACCGAGGCGAATACCGGGCTGATCCTCAACCTTGCGGTGAATTACAGTTCGCGCAGCGAGCTCGAACGTGCCGTTCGCGCGATCGCCTCCGACGTCGCAAGCGGCGAACTGAGCGCGGATCGCATCGACGACGACTTGATCTCGTCCTATCTCTACACGGCCGGCGTTCCCGATCCGGATCTCCTCATCCGGCCGGGCGGCGAACAGCGGCTTTCGAACTTCTTGCTCTACCAGGCGGCGTACAGCGAGCTCGTCATGAGCGAGATATACTGGCCGGATTTTTCGGGCGAGCATCTCGCGCAAGCCGTGCGCGAATTCGCCCAGCGTCAGCGGCGCTTCGGAGAGTAGCGCGCACTATGCGGCGGGTCATCGTCGGCTTGATCCTTGCCGTCGTCGGGTTGACGCTCGTAATCAATCGCTGGACCTTCGACGCACTCGTCCTCGTACTAGGCGTGATTATGCTGTACGAACTCAATGCACTTTGCGAGATCAAGGGCCAGCCACTCGAATACCCGGTCGCAATCGTCGGCGTCGTCGGCTACATTATGCTGGCGATGTTCGACCTCTTGCACAAGTGGGAGGGCGTGCTGCTCGCCGGAATCACGATCGCCAGTTTCTCCATCGGCATGTACGGCGAACAAGTCGGATACTTTGCGCGCACCGCCTACACGGTGCTCGCTGTCCTGTACATCGGCAAGCTGCTGACCTACTTCATATTCCTGCGTTCGATTCCGGAACTGGGCATTTGGTGGACGTATGACGTGATCGTGCTCATCGCGCTCACCGATATCTGTGGTATGGTGGTTGGCTCGCTGATCGGCCGGCATCAGCTGACGAAGATTTCCCCGAAGAAAACCGTCGAGGGTTCGGTCGGTGCACTGCTTATTGTGGCGGGCGTCGGAGCCGCGGCGGCGATGTGGGTCCCGCAACTGCACCTGACGTGGTGGCAGGGGCTTGCGCTCGGGGTCGCAACCTCGATCGCGGCGCAAGCCGGGGATCTCGCCGAGTCGGCGCTCAAACGCGATGCCGGAGTCAAAGATACGGGGCAAATCATTCAAGGACACGGCGGCGTGCTCGACCGTTTCGATTCGTATCTGTTTGGTGGCATGGCCTACTTCGGCACGTTGCATTTGGTCGGCATCCTCGTGGTGCCGCAATAGTGAAGAAGAAGCGCGTCGCGATTCTCGGGTCGACCGGTTCGATTGGAACGCAAGCGCTCGACGTGATCGCTGCGCACCGGGACCGTTTCGAAGTCGTCGGCCTCGCGGCGGGGCGCAACGTTGCCTTGCTTCGCGAGCAACGGAAGCGGTTCGATCCGGAGGTTGCCACCAGCGCCGACGACGGACCGGCCGGTTTGTTGCGGGTGGCGATCGAGACGCGTCCCGACGTCGTCCTCGCCGCGACCGACGGTGCGGTTGCCTTTGACGCGGTGCTCGCAGCGATCGAGCGCGGCACCGACGTAGCCGTTGCCAACAAAGAGCTGATCGTAGCTGCCGGCGAGGTGATGTTGGCGGCGGCGGCGCGCAGCGGAAGCGCCCTGCTGCCGGTCGACTCCGAGCACAGCGCGCTCTTCCAGTGTCTGGTTGGCGAGGATCCGGCAGCGGTGGCGGCGATCGTGCTTACCGCCTCGGGTGGGCCGTTCCGCACCGCCACGGCAGCCGAGATGGCCGAGGCAACGTTGGAGCGGGCCCTGGCACACCCGACGTGGCGGATGGGCACGAAGAATACGATCGACTCGGCCACGATGATGAACAAAGGCCTCGAAGCGATCGAGGCCAGCCGCCTCTTCGGTCAGCCGGGCGAGCGCGTCCTCATCGCGGTGCACCCGCAGTCGATCGCGCACGGCTTTGTGGTCTTCACCGACGGTAGCGTGAAGGGCCAACTCTGCGCCCCGGACATGCGCATACCGATCGGCTACGCCCTAGCGTACCCGCAGAGGCTGCCCACGCTTCGACAAGCTCAGCGTGACACAAGGGAGCCTTGCCACGCTGACAAGGAGCCCTGTCACCCTGACAAGGAGCCCTGTCACCCTGACAAGGAGCCCTGTCACCCT
>Ga0302180_10001991_pt1 | contig 16061 bp, 16 predicted proteins | sample I_Palsa_E3_2_FD_200575 | JGI IMG/M metagenome (GOLD analysis project Ga0302180, IMG submission 200575) | Peat permafrost microbial communities from Stordalen Mire near Abisko, Sweden - I_Palsa_E3_2 | ecosystem: Environmental > Terrestrial > Soil > Palsa > Peat permafrost | place: Sweden... | reverse complement strand
CTCGGCGTACTCGATGGGCAGGGCACCGTCGCTGTTGTCGATGGTGAGCGTCACCTCGGCACGGCCAAGCGGCGGGCGCGAGGTGGTGCCCGCGAAGACGACATCTTCCATCTTGCCGCCGCGCAGCGACTTGGCCCCCTGCTCGCCCATCACCCAGGACAGCGCGTCGACGATGTTGGACTTGCCTGAGCCGTTCGGCCCCACGACGCAGGTGATGCCGGGCTCAAGGCGGAGCGAGGTCGCGGAGGCGAACGACTTGAAGCCGCGCAGGGTGAGGCTCTTGAGGTACACGTGCGCCCCCTCCTCCCTGCTAGCACACACGGGGCTGGCAAACGCGCGGCTCCAGGCACCTTACCGTCCCGCGGCGCCCGGCACGGGGAACTGCGGCTGGATCGCGCGCCGTCGGCTGGATCGCGTGCCCGTCGGCCGGGTGCCGGGGGGTCGATGGGGGTTGGAGCGGGCACGCCAAAAACGCCGCAGGCCCGAATAGGACACTCGGCGTCAATACTTCGCTTTGATGCCCGTGTGACTATTGACATATAACGGGCAGATATACAACGAAGCGGATATACAACGAAGAGGGGCGCCACCGTGGCGCCCCTGATTCGTTCTTTGCCGTTTGCCTCGCCGCCAGCGCTCGTCAGACGAGCGCGGGCTCGCGTTCCTGAACCAGCATGTCCTCGTGAGCAGCCTCAACCGAAAGCGAGTCATTCTGTGCCTGAAGCCGTACAAGCTCGGCTTCCAGGTCGCGTACTCGCTGCTGGAGACGGCGCATCTCGGAAACGATGCGGGGATCGGGACCGCCGACGTGGCCAAATAGAGCCTTAGCCATTGTAAAAGGTCCTCCACGCTGAGTGACCAGAGTGGGCACTTTACTTAGCACGCGCGAGATGACGCGCGCGCAACCAACGACACTTAGTTTCTCACCTCGGCGTTTGCTGGTCAAGTTGAGTGCTCTCATAGGTCTAACTTGGTCCATCTCAGGCCCTCCTGGGCCGTCTGGGGGGCCTCGGATGCCTACTATCCAGCTTACATGCCCGAAAAAACCGTTTCGGGCATTGAGCCGAGCCGACCCCGCTGGCCGCGGCTACCACCGGGCCCGGCGGGGCCGGGGCTGGCAGCGCGGGCAGGTGTACGCGGACCGGTTCATAAACTTCTCGCGCCGGACGGGCGTGCCGCACCGCGGGCAACCGAAGCCTTCCCGCCCGTAGACCGCCAGCGAGCGCTCGAAGTACCCGCTCTGCCCGTTGACGTTGACGTACAAGTCGTCGAACGAGGTCCCGCCGGCGGCCAGGGCCTCGGCGAGCACCTCGCGGATCGCAGCCAGCAGCCGGCTGACCTCCGGGCCGTTCAGGGTCTCGGTCGGCCTGGCCCAGTGCAGCCGGGCCCGCCAAAGCGCCTCATCGGCGTAGATGTTGCCGATGCCGCTGACCAGCGACTGATCGAGCAGCGCGCGCTTGACCCCGGTGCGGCGCGCGCGCAGCCGCCGGGCCAGCGCGGCCGGGTCGAAGGCCGACTCGAACGGATCGGGTGCGATATGCGCGATCGGCGCGGGGAGTTCGGCGCCATCTCGCACCACGCACATGTGCCCAAACGTCCGCTGATCGGTGAACCGCAAGTCAGGACCGGAGTCCTTGAAGGTGAACCAGATCCTGACGTGGGTGGAGACCGGCCGGTCGGGTTCGCCCACGAGCAGTTGCCCGCTCATGCCCAGGTGGGCCAGCAGCGCGTCCTCGCCCACCGATAGCCACAGGTACTTGCCCCGGCGTCTGGCGCTGTCCATGGTGCGCCCGGCCAGGGCGGTCTCGAATTCCCCGGCGCCGGCCGGCTGCCTGCGGACCGCACGCGGATGCAGGACGTGGACGTCGGCGATGGGACGGCCTACGACGTGGAGCTCAAGGCCGCGGCGAACGGTCTCGACCTCGGGCAGTTCGGGCACGGCTTAGCGCTCCGGCGGCTCTGGGGACTCCGGCGGCTCTGGGGACTCCGGCGGCTCCGGGGCGGAGCCAGACGCCTGCCCTCCGGCGTCCTTGGAGTTGTCCCTCGCGTCGGCTTGCGCGGCGGCGGGACCATGGCCAGGTCGCAGGTCGCCGTTCGCCGCCGCCGCGTCGATCTCTGCGGCCACAGGCACGCCGGCCGCCTCGGCAGTGATGGCGTTCCAGGCCGCCTTGGCCGCCTCTTGCTCGGCCGCCTTCTTCGAGCGCCCCTGGCCGGAGCCGAGGACCCGGCCGCCAACCTTGACTACGGCGTGGAAGGACTTCTGGTGGTCCGGCCCGCTCTCCTCGACCACATACTCGGGAACCCCGAGCATGTGACCGGCCGTGAGCTCCTGCAACGACGTCTTCCAGTCAAGCCCCGCGCCGAGCCGGGTCGCCCTGGCGATGACCGGATCAAAGAGCCGGTGCACCAGCGCGCTGGCCTCGGTGAGGCCGCAGTCGATGTACACCGCGCCGATGACCGCCTCGAGGGTGTCGGCGAGTATCGAGGACTTGTTCCGGCCGCCGGTTACCTGCTCGCCGCGGCCGAGCTTGACGTAGGAACCCAGGTCGAGCTCCCGCGCCACCTCGGCGAGCGCGCCCATCTGGACCACCGCGGCGCGGAGCTTGGCGAGCTGCCCCTCGGGGAGGTTCGGGTAGCCGCGGAACAGCGTGTCGGTCACGACCAGGCCGAGCACCGAGTCACCGAGGAACTCTAGCCGCTCGTTGGTGGGCGGGTTAGCGTTCTCGTACGCGTACGAGCGGTGCGTCAGCGCACGATCAAGCGACGCGGGCAAGATTGGCACGCCGAGGACGTGCCGGAGTTCAGCGGGTCCTTTTCCGGCGTTCACACCGCCATCCCATGACCGGCTCACGACGCCCACCGCGTCCTCCTCCTAGCACTCGCTGATCATGCCCGGGCATGGATGGTGTGTAACCCTTCGCATGCCGCCGGGCCGATCAGCTTCCTCAGGATGGGTTCAGGACCTGGCGCCGCCGGTAGGTACCGCACGTCGGGCAGGCCACATGCGGCAGCTTGGGCTCGTGGCACTGCGGGCAGCTCACCAGCGTGGGCGCGGTGGTCTTCCATTGCGAACGTCGTGATCGGGTGTTGCTGCGGGACATTCTCCGCTTGGGAACCGCCACGTCAGCCCTCCTGTAGGTCGATGGCGCGGGCGCGCCGGTCCTGTTGTCTGGTTGCCTGGCTTTGCTTTGTGGCCTGGTCTTGGGTGGCCTGGTCTTGGGTGGCCTGGTCTTGGGTGGCCTGGTCTTGGGTGGCCTGGTCGTCGAATTGCTTCAGGCCGGCCCATCTCGGGTCGGTGGCGTCTTCGTGCCCGTGGTCCGGGCCCGCGTCGGCCAGCGGCGCGCCGCACTCGGCGCACAGCCCGGGACAGTCGTCCCGGCACAGAGGTGACATCGGCAACGCGAGCACCACCGCGTCACGGAAGGCCGGCTCCAGGTCAAGCAGGTCACCGTCGAGATAGCGCTCCTCATCGTCGCGCTCCTCGTCCTCGTCATGCCGGTCGTACTTGTCTCGCTTGTCGTACTTTTCCCGCTTGTCGTGCTTGTCGGAGGCCTCGCGAGATCCGCGCGGCCGGCCGTCGGAGTACAGGTAAAGCTCCTGGAAGCGCACCGTCACCGTCGAGGTCAGCGGGTCCAGGCACCGGGCGCACTCACCCGCGAGCGGCGCGGTCGCGGTCCCGGTGGCCAGAACGCCCTCGGTGACCGCCTCGAACCTGACGTCAAGGGATACCTCGGCGCCGGCGGGCACGCTGACCAGCTCGAGGCGCAGGTCGGCAGGAGCCGGCACGGTCCGCGACCGGGACAGCGCGGAACCCGCCTGACGACCGAGTTCGCGCATGTCGAAGACAAGCGCGCCCCGGGGTGCGTTCGTGCGTGTGTTGGGCATGACAGTTTACTCGTTTGTGACTTAGCGGAACCGAGCGCTCAGCCTACCGGCGCAGCGCGGTAATCCCAACTTGGCGGTCGCCGCTGGTATTCCGGCCGGCCCCCGCGCGGGTGCTTCTCGTCGGCGTTACTGCTCGGCGTTACTCCTCGGCCAGGCGCTTGCGCAGCCGGGAAAGGACGAGCTCAGGAACCAGCCCGCTGACGTCTCCACCGTACCTGGCGATCTCCTTCACCAGGCTCGACCGCAAGAACGAGTACAGCGGATTGGTGGTCATGAACAGCGTCTCGACCTTCGCCATCCGGTAGTTCATCTGCGCCATCTGCATCTCGTACTCGAAGTCGCTGACGGCACGCAGCCCCTTGATCACGGCGGTGATCCCGTTGGTAGCGCAGAAGTCCACCAGCAGGCCGTGGAAGCGATCGATCCTGACGTTGCCGTAGTGGCTGGTGACCTGGCCCAGCATCTCGATGCGCTCGTCGACCGTGAACAGGCTGTGCTTGGTCACGTTGATCAGAACCGCGACTATCACCTCGTCGTAAAGCCCAGCGGCGCGACCGATGATGTCGAGGTGACCATTAGTGACAGGATCGAAAGAACCCGGACAGACTACGCGTCGCACGCGGTCCCACCCCTTTTGCTCTGCGCTGAGTACCTGAATGGGTAAAGGCCGGTCACCACGCTTGGGTCCCAGGGCTTTTGGGAGCGAGTCCGTACCAGAAGGTTGCTTCCCCGTACTTGCGCGCCCGGTCGGGCACGAAGCCGTCAGGCCAGCGCACCGGCCCGGATCGGGTGGCGCGTTCCACTATGACCAGCGCGTCGCGCGCCAGCCAGCCCTCGTCCGCGAGCAGCGAGAGCACTCGGGATATCTCGGCGTCGGCCATCGCGTACGGAGGGTCAGCGAACGCGACGTCGTACCGCTCGTCTCCGGGCGCATCATGGGCATGCTGCGGGCCGCGGGCGAGCAGTCGTTCCACCCGGTCGGAGATCAACGTGGCGCCGGGCAAGCCGAGGGCCTCGATGTTCTGCCTGATGACGGCGCTCGCGCGGGCTCCGGATTCGACCAGCAGCACGTACTCCGCGCCACGGGACAGCGCCTCCAGACCCACCGCGCCTGACCCGGCGTACAGGTCGAGCACCCGGGTCCCGGTCAGCGGTCCCACGATCGAGGCGACGGTGGCGAACAGGCCTTCCCTGGCGCGATCGCTCGTCGGCCGGGTTTCCCGTCCGTCCGGGACGGCCAGCCGACGTCCTCCTGCCTCACCGGCGATAACGCGTGCCACCCCTTAAGTGTGCACGCCGAACGCGGTCCCGCCACACCTGGTGGCGTGTTCTTGATCACGAAGGCGTCACAGAGTCTTGAGCAGCCTTGGAAGGCTTGGGGCTCCGCGCCATATCTGCTGTTGGTCACGAGGCACCCCTGTAGCACCGGACCCGTGATCCCCAGGCCAGCTGGCAAGCTGTCTCCCCCATCGTCCCGCCCGGATCATCCCCAGCCTCTCCAGCCCCGGCCGCCCCGCTATGAACCTCCGCTGCCCCCACCCGGCCCGGACCGGCCGCCGCAGGCCGCGCCGCCACCGGACCGATGGACCATTGGGCCGCATGGGATCGGCCCGATGTTCCATCGGGCCGGCCAGATCACGAGGCGGCAGCATCCGGGTGCGCCTCTTTTATCCATTTTGGTGTAATTTTGACCGTTTTCCGGATAGGCATCTGAGGCCGGGCGGGCCGCGAAACCGCCAGGGAGATGCCGACGGGTGCCACCGGCGCCTGACCCGGTGGCGGCCGCCGAGCCCGGAGCAGCGGGGGCTGGCGTAACCATCACGAGATATGGATCAGAGCAAGTAGCTCACGGGGAAATCCTCCCCGGGAGGCAGCGGAGCTAGGTCTTATCCAGGTATTCGGCCTGGACGCCGAGCAGCTCGTCGATCGCCTCGCGCAGCGCGGGGTGCGCGGCGAGCTGCGGGTCGGCTGAGACCACGGCGCTGGCTTCTTCCCTGGCCCGCCCGATCAGGTCCTCGTCGGCGAGCAGCTGGAGCAACCGCAGGCTGGACCGGCGGCCGGCCTGCGCGGCGCCGAGCACGTCGCCTTCCCGGCGCTGCTCAAGGTCGAGCCGGGACAGCTTGAACCCGTCCTGGGTGGCGGCGACGGCCTCGAGCCGCTCCCGCGCCGGGCTGGCCGGCGGCGCCTCGCTCACCAGCAGGCACAGTCCCGCCGCCGTGCCGCGGCCGACCCGGCCGCGGAGCTGGTGCAGCTGGGACACGCCGAACCGCTCGGCGTCCATGACCACCATCACGGTCGCGTTCGGCACGTCGACGCCGACCTCGATCACCGTCGTCGCGACCAGGACGTCGATCTCGCCCGCGGAAAACGCCCGCATCACCTGGTCCTTCTCCTCCGGGTGCAGCCGGCCGTGCAAGATGCCGAGCCGCAGCCCGGCCAGCGGGCCCGCGTCCAGCGTGGCGGCCACGTCGAGCACCGCCAGCGGCTGCCGGCGGCCTAGGACCACCCCGCGCGGAACGGCGCCCGTCATGTCCACGTGGCCGAAGTCGTCCTCGGCGAAGTCATCCGGCTCGTCAGAATCCGGGCCGTCGCCGATGCGCGGGCACACCACGTACGCCTGCCGCCCCCGCCCGACCTCCTCCCGCACCCGCTCCCAGGCCCGCTCCAGGTACCTCGGCTTGTCGGCCGCGGGCACCACGAACGAGGTGATGGGCGAACGCCCGGCGGGCAGCTCGGTCAGCGTGGAGGTCTCCAGGTCGCCGTAGACGGTCATGGCCACCGTCCGCGGGATCGGCGTCGCCGTCATGACCAGGACATGCGGGCGGTTGTCGGCCGCCTTGGCGCGCAGCGCGTCCCGCTGCTCCACGCCGAACCGGTGCTGCTCGTCGATGACGACCAGGCCGAGGTCGGCGAACTGGACCTGGTCCTCGAGCAGGGCGTGGGTGCCGATCACGATCCCGGCGTCGCCGGTGAACACGTCGGAAAGAGCCGAGCGCCGCGCCGCCGCGCCCGCCGACCCGGTGAGCAGGGCGACCCCGGTGGCGTGCTCGGCGCCGCCGAGCTGACCGCGCTGGGCCAGCGGGCCGAGCATGTCGGTGATCGACCGGTAGTGCTGCTGGGCCAGCACCTCGGTTGGTGCCAGCAGCGCCGCCTGGCCGCCCGCGTCCACCACCTGGAGCATGGCCCTGATCGCGATCACCGTCTTGCCCGAGCCGACCTCGCCCTGCAGCAGCCGGTGCATCGGGTAGGCGCAGGCCAGGTCGACAGCGAGGCTCTGGCCTACCGCGACCTGCCCGGCCGTCAGCGTGAACGGCAGCCTTGCGTCGAACTCGTCCGCGATGCCGCCGTCGATGTGCGGCCGCGGCATCGCGGGCATGGCGGCGGCCGCTAGCCGCCGCCGGGCCAGCGCGGCCTGCAGCAGGAAGGCCTCATCCCACTTCAGCCGGTCCCTGGCCCGGTTCCGGTCGGCCCGGTCAAGCGGCCGGTGGATGGCCCGGATCGCCTCGGCCCGCCCGGCCAGCTCGTACCGCTCCCGCAGCCCGGCCGGCAGCGGATCCTCCCCGACGTCCAGGGTGTCAAGCACAGTCTTGACCGACTTGGCGATCTTCCAGGAAGGAAACTTGGCGCTGGCCGGGTAGACCGGGATCATCTCGGTGGCGAACTCGGCCGCCAGCTCAGGCGTGAGGTCGGCGTTGGGCGCCGCCCCTGGCAGCATCTCGCACTCTGGGTGCACCAGCTGGCGGCGTCCGCGGAAGCTGGAGACGGTGCCGGCGAACATGCCCACCACGTCGGGACGCAGCACGTTGCGGTACCGGTGCAAGCCGGAGAAGAACGTCAGGATCAGCTTGGCGCGGTCGTCGGTGACGATCACCTCGAGCCGACTGCGGCGACCCTTGCCCGGCAGTGCGGGCAGCGGGTGCTCCATCACCGATACGATCCGGGCCAGCACGGTGACGTGATCACCCTCGCGCAGCGAGGAAAGGTCGGTCAGCTCTCCGCGGGTATAAAAGCGCCGCGGGTAGTGCCTGAGCAGGTCGCCGACGGTGCACAGGCCGAAGATCTCCTCGAGCGCCTTGCCGGTTTTGGGTCCAAGCACCCGGGTGAGCGGCTCGCCAAGCGTGGTCACACCTGGAAGCATAGAAGCACCGGCCGACATCGCGCCGGGCTGGCAAGGGGTCGGCAGCACGACGGGCGGCGGCCGGCGGCCAGGGTCGGGGCGCGGCTGTGCGCGCTCGGGTTCGCACGGGCGGCGGGGGATCGGGTAAGCTATGGCGGTTGCCTGATCCGCCCTCGAGGGGACGTGGCATCACCCACAAGACCTGTCACCCTATCAATGGAGCGAACCGTGGCTTCCGTCTGCGACGTATGCGGCAAGCGGCCGGGCTTCGGCAATAACGTCTCGTTCTCACATCGCCGCACCCCCCGCCGCTTTAACCCGAACATCCAGACCGTGCACACCGTGGTCGGCGGCACGCCCAAGCGGCTCAACGTCTGCACCTCCTGCATCAAGGCAGGCAAGGTCACCCGCTAGCGCGGCTAGCTGGGCAGGCCGAGCAGAGGCCGCCCTAGGCGAAGTGATCCCAGCCGGCCGCGTGCGCCCACGGCTGGGAGTCGACAACGATGCCCTGGCCAGGACCTACCGTGCCTATCACCGTCCACCTCGGTGGCAGCCGCACGCCCGGCGGGAACGTGGCGGCCAGGGAGTGATCCTCGCCGCCGGTGAGCACCCAGTCCAGCGCAGCCGGGTGCGGCGTGAGGTTTGGGGTTGGGGTGGAAGCAGGCCCCGTTCCGTCGAAGGGAACGTGACGGCGGGGAGCGGCTACGGTGTGGGCCGCGGCCAGCAGAGGGTCACCGGGGCTGAGCGCGGCGCGAGACAGGTCGATGAGCACGCCGCTGGAGTCCGCGATGTGACCCAGGTCGGCGAGCAGGCCATCGCTGACGTCGATCATGGCCGTGGCGCCGAGGTCGGCCGCCTGCGGACCTGCGTCGTACGGCGGCGCCGGACGCCGCTGGGCGGTCACCAGGGGACCCTCGGTGATCCCCGCGGACAACAGGGCCAGGCCGGCCGCGGCGTGCCCCAGCGGTCCCGCCACCGCGACCACGTCGCCGGGCGCCGCGCCTGAGCGCAGCACCGGGGCGCGCCCGGCCAGGTCACCGAGGCCGGTCACGGCCAGCAACACGCACCCCGCCCGGGCGGTGTCCCCGCCGATAACGCTGGCTCCCGGCACCCGCGCGCATTCGGCGGCCAGCCCGGCGGCCAGTTCGCGGACCCAGCTGACCGGCAGGTCGGCGGGCGCGGCCAGCGCGACAAGCAGGGCGGACGGCACCGCGCCCATGGCCGCCACGTCGGCCAGGCTCCGGGCCGCGGCCTTGTGCCCGACATCGCGTGCGGTCGAGGTGTCCCGGCGGAAGTGCTGGCCCTCAAGCAGGAAATCGGTGGTCGCGACCACCCGGCCGTCCGGGGTCGCCAGCACGGCCGCGTCGTCGCCGATCCCGACCAGCGTCCGCGGGCCGCGCGGCAGCCAGCCCGGCAGCTCCGCGATCAAGCCGAACTCGCCGACGTCTGCAAGCGTCCGCTGGTCGTCGCCTGTGATGGTGTGCCTCCGAACCCGGTGGCCGGGTCATCTGGCCGGCCATCACAACGGACATATGTGTTACAGGTCTGGACCTCTACGGTAGCGTGAGCGGTAGGGGGCGCCTGTCCAGTCATGTCCCCGGGAGGAGACCTCATGGTGGAGGCTTACATCCTCGTCCAGACCGAAGTCGGCAAGGCCTCCGATGTGGCCTCGCACATCGGCAAAATTAGCGGCGTGACGCACGCGGAAGACGTGACGGGTCCCTACGACGTCATCGTGCGCGCCCAGGCGGACAACGTCGACGAGCTTGGCCGGCTGGTGGCCGGGCACATCCAGTCGGTGCCCGGGATCACCAGGACGCTTACCTGCCCCGTGGTGCACATCTGAGCAGCTCGGCCGCGAGCGGGGCGCTGCGCGGGCCCAGGCCGAGCGCGACCGCGCCGCGCAGGTCGTCGGGCGTGTCCACGTCCCGGCGCAGCCCAGGTATGCCGTCCAGGTCGAGCTCGACGGCGCCGCCCGCCGCGTGCCGGGACCGGGACGCGAGCCCGAACGCGGGCCGGAACGGAACTCCCGGCGCCGCGGCGTACAGCGTCGTGCCGTCACCGGCCGCGTCGGCCACGAAGGCCCACGGCCACGCCGCGGCCGCCCGCAGCGCCCGGCCGACCTCGCCCGGGCGCAGCGCGGGCAGGTCGGCGGACAGCGCGGCGGTGCCCTCGCCCGGCCAGCGCGCGGCGGCGTGCGCGGCGCCGTGCCGCAGCGCCGCGTTGAGGCCGTCGCGCGGCTCGTCGGGCACCACCAGAGCCCCGAGTTTCGCCAGTGCAGGGCCCGCGACCTGGTCATCTGTGATGACAATCACACGGGCGGTCTGGTCGCAACCCAGCACCGCGGCCACCGTGTCGCAGGCCAGCGCGAGCGCGAGCTCGCCCCGGCGGGACCCGGCCAGGGCGGCCAGCCGGGACTTGGCCTGCGCGAGTACCTTGACGGGCATCAGCACTGACCAGGTGGTCAGGGCATTATCGGTCATGTAGTTGATCCTGCCTCGACACCGGACCGGAAGAACCAGGAGACTGGCTCCATGAGCACGCGAAACGGCACCGGCCAGCCTACGTCGCGCGACTACAGCTACTCGCGAGCCTGGCGGCAGTTCTCGCGGCTCGTCTTGCACCCCGGGCTGCGGCTGCTGATCAAGTGCCGGTGGCAGGGCCAGCAGAACATCCCGAAGACCGGCGGCATCATCCTGGCCCCGAACCACATGTCCTACGTCGACTGGGCCACGATCGCGCTGTTCAGTGACGGGTACGCGCACCGGTATCCGGTGTTCATGATCAAGTCGCCGATCTTCGAGGTCAAGGTGATCGGGCCAATGATGTACAAGTTCGGCCAGCTGCCCGTGTACCGGGGCCGCGGCGACGCCGGGCTGGTGCTGAAGCAGGCCGAGCAGGCGCTGCGGGCCGGCGCGGCGGTGATCGTCTACCCGGAGGGGACCGCGACCCGCGACCCGGGCCTGTGGCCGATGGTGGGCAAGACGGGCGCCGCGCGGCTGGCGCTTACCACCGGCGCGCCGGTGATCCCGATCGCGCAATGGGGCGCACAGCACATCCTTCCTTACGGCACCTCGAAGCCACACCTGTTCCCGCGCAAGACGGTGCAGATGGTCGCCGGGCCGCCGGTGGATCTGTCCGCCTACGCTGGCCAGCGGCTGGGCGCGAGCACGCTGCGCGCGGCCACGGCCGACATCATGGCCGACATCACCGCTCTGCTGGCCGGGCTCAGGCAGGAGACGCCACCCGCCGTCCCCTACGACCCCGCCGCCGCGGCTCAGCTTCCCGGCAGCCGAACGGACGGTGGTTCTTCCCCATTCGCCCCTTCCGACCCGGCCGCCCCTTCCGACCCGGCCGCCCCTTCCGATCCGGCCGGCCCCGCCGACCCGGCCGGCCCCGCTGGCATTGCATGAAGGCAGCAGTGCTGGGGGCCGGGTCCTGGGGCACCACGTTCGCCCAGGTGCTCTGCGACGCCGGGACCCGCACCACGCTGTGCAGCCGCAGGCCGCAGCTGGCGGCCGCGCTCACCGAACGGCACGAGAACCCGGACTACCTGCCCGGGATCGCGCTGGCGCCAGCGCTCGAGGCGACCGCGGACCCCGCCGAAGCACTCGCTAACGCCGATCTCGTGGCGTTCGCGGTGCCCGCGCAGTCGCTTCGGGCCAACCTGATCGCCTGGGCGCCGCTGATCCCGGACGGCGCCTTGCTTGTCAGCCTGCTCAAGGGGATCGAGCTTGGCACGTGTGCGCGGATGAGCGAGGTCATCAGCGAGGTACTCGACTGCGGCACCGACCGGGTCGCCGTGGTCGGCGGGCCGAACCTGTCCGGCGAGATCATCAGGCGCCAGTTCACCGCGGCCGTAGTGGCGTGCGCCTCGCCTCCCGGGGCCCTGGCGCTGCAGGGCGCGTGCCACACCCCGTACTTCCGCCCGTACACCAACACCGACGTAACTGGCTGCGAGCTCGGCGGCGCCGTGAAGAACATCGTCGCGATCGCGGTCGGCATCGCAGTCGCGATGGGCCTCGGGGACAACACGAAGGCCACGCTGATCACCCGCGGGCTGGCCGAGATCGCGCGGCTCGGCTCGGCGCTCGGGGCGGAGCCGCAGACGTTCGCCGGCCTGGCCGGCCTAGGCGATCTCGTGGCCACCTGCAGTTCGCCGCTGTCGCGCAACCGGACGTTCGGTGAGAACCTGGGGCGTGGCATGTCGGTAGCGCAGGCCGCCGCGGCGCTGAGCCAGACGGCCGAGGGCGTAGCATCGTGCGGACCGGTGCTCGAGCTGGCCCGGGCCCGCGGCGTGGAGATGCCGATCACCGAGGTGGTTGAGTCGGTCATGCGGGACGGGCTGCCCGTCACGCAGGCCGCGTCGATGCTAGCGTCACGCTCAGCCAAACCTGAGTGGTACGGACCCTGACCCGCAGCTCACTCCGGCCGGCCCTGATTGGTTAGGCCCTGATGCCCAGATCCCGGGGAATGACATCGTGGACATAGTGCGTAAGCAAATCGGCGAGAACACGCGTGCGGTGCATCTGCCGGCCCCGCCCACGCCTTCACAGCAACCGCTCGGCACGCCGGTGCACCGCACCGCGGCGTTCGCGTTCGGCTCGGCCGAGGAATACCGGGCCGTCCTGAACGACGAGATTCCCGGCTACACCTACAGCCGGATCGACAACCCCACCGTTGACGCGTTCGCCCGGGCGGTCGCGGCGCTTGAGGGGGTAAACCTGCCGCGCTGGCCCGCCGCGCAGGCTTTCGCATCCGGGATGGCCGCGATCAGCGGGGTGTTCTGGACCTTCGCGCGCACCGGGGCACACGTGGTCGCGTCCGCCGCCGTCTACGGCGGCACCTACGGCTTCCTGCGCAACGTCGCCTCCCGGTTCGGGGTCGAGACCGACTTCGTCGACATCACCAACCTGGACCAGGTCCAGGCGGCTATCCGCCCGACGACCAGGATCGTGTACGCGGAGACGATCGCGAACCCGACCACCGCGGTGGCCGACCTGCGCAAGCTGGCCGAGATCGCGCACGAGGCCGGGGCGCTGCTGGTCGTGGATTCGACCCTGGCCCCGCCGGTGATCTGCCGACCGCTTGAGCACGGGGCCGATCTCGTTCTGCATTCGGCGACCAAGTACATCGGCGGCCACTCCGACACCACCGGCGGCGTCGTCACCGGCCGCATCGAGTTGATCAGCAGCATCCGCAGCGTCCGTGTCGACACCGGCGGCTGCCTGGCTCCGGACGAGGCGTTCCTGCTCCGCCGCGGCCTGGAGACGCTGCCGCTGCGGGTGCGGCGGGCCTGCTCCACGGCGTCGGTGTTCGCCGCCGCGCTGTCCCGGCACCCGGCCGTGCTGCGGATCGACTACCCCGGGCTGCCCGAGCACTCCGGCCACCAGGTGGCCCGGCGGATGTTCGACACGGGCCCCGAGGGCGTCCGGTTCGGCGCGATCGTCACCGTGACCCCGCACGGCGGCCGCGAGGCCGGCATGGCCTTCGCCGACAAGCTGCGGCTCGCTCAGCTGGCCACGTCCCTGGGCGGAACGCACACGGTGGTGAGCCATGTCGCCTCCACCACCCATCGCCAGCTGGATGACCGGGCGCTGGCGGCCGGCGGCATCGACCCGGGGGCGGTGCGTTTCTCCATCGGGCTGGAGGATGCGGAAGATCTCATCTCTGACGCGTATGTGGCCTTGGAGTCGCTGGGCAGGCCGTAGCCTAGGAGCTTGCTTCTCAACCGGATCGGCTCCGGGAGGTCTCGTTGGGGGAGGTCACGTTGGAGGAGGTCACGTCCGGGAGGGTCGCGTCCGGGGAGATCGCATCCGGGGAGATCGCATCCGGGGAGATCGCATCCGGGGAGATCGCATCCGGGGAGATCGCATCCGGGGAGATCGCATCCGGGGAGATCGCATCCGGGGAGATCGCGTCCGGGCAGCGGAAGATCCGGGTCGCGGTGGTATTCGGCGGCCGGAGCACGGAACATGCCGTTTCCTGCGCGAGCGCGGGCTTGGTCCTGTCCGCCATTGACCCTTCTCGGTACGACGTGCTGCCGATCGGCATCGCCACCGACGGACGCTGGGTGCTCACCTCGGGCGATCCGGCCCGGCTGGCGCTGTCCAGCGGCACGCTGCCCTCGGTCGAGTCGGTGGCGGTGACCGGAGCGGAGATCATGCCGCGGACTGGGCCGGGCGGCGCTGCGCTGCAGGTATGCACCCCGGGCGAGGTGCCACGCGACCTTGGCGAGGTGGACTTGGTGCTGCCGCTGCTGCATGGCGCCTACGGCGAGGATGGCACCCTGCAGGGACTGCTTGAGATGACCGGCACGAGGTACGCGGGCGCGGGTGTGTTCGCAAGCGCGGCCGGCATGGACAAGGAGTACATGAAGCTGATCATGATCGCACGCGGCCTGCCAGTTGGCCGGTACGTGGTGGTCAATGATCGCGAGTGGCGCAGCACCGCTGGCTTGGATGAGCGCAAGCGGGTGCTGGACGAGATCGCCGAACTCGGCTTTCCGGTGTTCGTCAAGCCTGCCCGCGGCGGCTCCAGCATCGGGATCTCCCGGGTCACCGATCCCGGCTTCCTCGAGGATGCGATCGAGGCTGCCCGGGCGCACGATCCCAAGGTGCTCGTCGAGGCCGGGGTGGACGGGATGGAGGTCGAGTGCGCGGTGCTCGAGGGCATCGACGGCGGGCCGCCCGAGGCCAGCGTGCCTGGCCAGGTCCTGGTCGACGCGCATTCGGACTTCTACGACTTCGAGGCCAAATACCTGGCGTCGGCGGCTACCATGGCGATTCCGGCGCCGGTGCCCGCGGCGGCCGCGGCGGAGATCAGGCGGCTGGCCTGCGTGGCCTTCGACGCGATCTCGTGCGAAGGCCTGGCCCGGGTCGACTTCTTCTACACCCCGGCTGGCACCATCCTGGTTAACGAGATCAACACGATGCCGGGGATGACCCCGGCCTCCGGGTTCCCGATGATGTGGGCTGCCACCGGCCTACCGCTGCCGCAGCTCATCGACCGGATCATCCAGACCGCGCTGCGCAAGCGGTCCGGCCTGCGTTAACCCAGCAGGGGTGAGCCCGGTCTGGGGGTGAGCCCAGGTCCGGGGGTGAGCCCAGGTGCTGAAGACGCCCGCGGGCGGCGTCCGGGGAAATCCCGGACACCGCCCGCGGCCGTTAGCCTGGCTCAGGGCTCCTACTTGCCAGCAGGCTTGTCGCCGTTGACGAGAGCCTTGAAATCGGCACCGGCGCGGAACTTGGGCACCGAGGACTTCGGCACCTGGATGGTCGCACCCGTGGCCGGGTTGCGAGCCGTGCGAGCGGGACGCTCGCTCTTCTCGAAGACACCGAACCCGGTGATTGCCACCTTGTCACCGCTCGCGACGGCCGACTGGATGGCCTCGAGCACCGCGTTCACGGCTTCGGTTGCGGATTTCTTGTCTCCCAGCCGTCCCGAGATCGCGTCGATCAGATCACGCTTGTTCATGTTCACTCCTGCGCTTCCCCCACAGGTCGCGTGGGCTCCGCTACTGGGATCGCGACCTCTGACCTGCCCGAAAGTAGGCGATGCAGCGCCGTTACACAATAACCACGGCCACATTGGCCGGCGTGTCGGCCAATATCACACGCCCGAGCATCCATCCGGTATACGCAAAGTACGCAAATGACGGCTATCTGCTGCTTCATGCCTCCGCCCGTGGTCAGCGCGCTGAAGGACGGCCCGTAACCCGCCTGAACCACGCCCCGGCTTCCCCAGCGCTCCCCTGCGCCTCTTGCGCCCCCTGGCGGAGGGCCACTCATGTAATCGTGTGTAGCTACCCCCCGTGCGGCGGGGGGTAACTACACACGATTACCACCGGCAACCGAACTCCCCGGAGCCTGGCGGCCGTCTGGGCACAGATTGCCGGAACTTGGTGTCGCAGTGACTACTGGTTCGCGTGAGCATGAGCCGGGGCGGTCGCACATGACCGTGGATCGCTACCACGCTGTGGCGGTGGTAGCGATCCACGATGTGGTCAGCTGCGCTTATAGCCTCGGGCGGCGGGGTGAGCGACGAGCATCGTGGCGTT
>Ga0302180_10001989_pt1 | contig 16069 bp, 11 predicted proteins | sample I_Palsa_E3_2_FD_200575 | JGI IMG/M metagenome (GOLD analysis project Ga0302180, IMG submission 200575) | Peat permafrost microbial communities from Stordalen Mire near Abisko, Sweden - I_Palsa_E3_2 | ecosystem: Environmental > Terrestrial > Soil > Palsa > Peat permafrost | place: Sweden... | reverse complement strand
ATGCAGCTGGCCGCGATTTCGCCGGGACCGCTGCACACCATGGCGACAGGAATGGGGGACGTCATCGCCGCGCTCGAGGCCGCCGACGTCCTGTCGCCGCTCAGCCCGGTTCCCGGCCGGCTCGCCGCGGTGTGCGCCGGCATGCGGGTCAGCGGGCACGGGATCACCGCGCCGCCCGCGCAGGACCTGCCGGAACCCTGGCTCAGCCTGCTCGCCCACTACCAGCGCAGGAAACCGGACACCGCGCCGGTGCACGACGGCTACGCGGCCGTGGCCACCGCCCTGCCCGAGCTGGACGGTATCCGGCTGGCCCTGCTCGGCCTGCTCAACACCGACGGCGGCAGCTGGCTCCAGGTGCTGGCCCGGGGCCTGGACCCGAAAACACCGGAAACCCCCAGGGGACCCTTCGGTATCGATACTTACTTCCCGCTGTCGGTCTGGATCCGGGACAGCGGCGGCCGGTGGCACGCCTGCCGCCCGGCCGGCTGGCACCGCCACAACGGCGAGTACGTGCTCAAACTGCAGCTCGTGCCGCCGCTTACCCGGTCCACGGACTGGATCGAGGTGCTGGCCGCCGGGCCGTCGGCACAGGTCCGCGTCCGGCTGCCGCTTCGCTGGGGGTACCTGCATTGACCAATACGCAGAACGATCCTTGGTACAGCTGCCTGCCAAGCTGCGAGACTCAGGTGCCGTGCGGCCAGGGCCGGCACATCGTCCGCTGGGACGCCGGGCAGCTCCGGCTGCCCGAGCATCCCGACGCCGAGGCCGAGCTCGTGCTGGCCGCCCTCGGCGGGGAGAAAGCCGGCTGCGTGGTGCTCGCCGAGACGTGGGGACGGCACACCAGCGACCTGTCCGTGCTGGCCGTCGGGTCCCGCGGCCCGGCCGACGAGATCGTGGTCAGCTGGGAGGACGTCGAGGCGGTCGCGCAGGCAGGCCAGCGCGGCGGTGCGGCCGGCTTCGCCGGCCTCCGGCGGCCCGCGCTCCGGCGCCTGGCCGTCCCGCCGGCGGCCGCGGCCGGCCACAGCGCCAGGCAGCGGCAGATGGAGCAGGAGATGGACCGGGCCGCCGAACGCAGGAACGACATCCTGTCGCTGCACGCGCTGGGCTACGGCTTCGCGGTCCGGCTGGCCGGGCAGGTGGCCGCGGCGCACGCCGACTCGGCCGACGCCACCGCCCGGCCCGCGCTGGTCGCCGCGATCACCGGCCGGCTGGCGCTGGTCGCCGAGCAATGGCTCGGGATCGATCCGGATCAGGTGGACGAGGTGTCGTTGCACTACGGACCCGGGTGGGGCCGGGCGGAGCTGACCGGGAAGGAGGGCGGGCGGCGGCTGCGGGTCAGCCTGCCCGCGAGCTGGCTCGCCCGGGTGTGGGCCTGCGGCCTGGCCCTGACCGGCGGGCACCTGGTCGTCGCGGTGGACCGCGCGGGCTGGCCCGACGCGCGGGTGCTGGCCCTGCGCGCGCCTGGAGATGAGCCCGTCCTGCTTGACGTGCACGCCCACCATTACGACGGCCGGGATGGTCCGGCCGATGCTCCACACTGGGAAGTGTGAGCGTGCAGCCTCCCGGGTCTAACCCGGCGGTCGAGGCCCTCGGCGTCGCGGTGGCGGCCCGGGTGCCTGTGCTGCTCTGGGGCGCTCCCGGCACCGGCAAGACGTCGGCGATCCGCGCGATGGCGCAGGCCATGGGCCTGCCTTGCGAGACGGTGATCGCCTCGATCCGGGAGCCTTCCGACTTCGCCGGGCTGCCCATCGTGGTCGGCGGTGAGGTCCGGTTCGCCCCGCCCGCGTGGGCGCGGCGGCTGGCGCAGTCCGGGCACGGCCTGCTGTTCCTCGACGAGCTGTCCACCGCGCCGCCCGCCGTGCAGGCCGCCCTGCTCCGGGTGGTGCTCGAACGGGCCGTGGGCGACCTCACGCTGCCGGACGAGGTCGCCGTGGTGGCGGCGGCCAACCCGCCTGAGCAGGCCGCGGACGGCTGGGACCTGTCCGCGCCGCTGGCGAACCGGCTCTGCCACCTGGACTGGCAGACCGACCCGCGGGCGGTGGCCGACGGGCTGGCCGGCGGTTGGGCCGCTCCGGTGGTCCCGGCGCTGCCCGCGGGCTGGCAGGCCGAGGAGATTCTGTCCCGCGGCCTGGTCGCCGCGTTCCTGCACGTCCGGCCCGCACTCGCGTGCGCTCCCCCGCCGGACGCGGCGTCGGCGGGACGCGGCTGGCCGTCCCCGCGGACCTGGGAGATGGCGGCCCGGCTGATGGCCGCCGCGGGAGCGGCGGGCAGCGGCGACGAGGCCCGTTCGGCCCTGGTCAGGGGAGCGGTCGGCGACGGGGCGGGGGTGGAGTTCCTGGCCTGGCTGATCGAGATGGACCTGCCCGATCCCGAGGAAGTGCTCGCCGACCCGGCCTCGTTCCGGCTGCCAGAACGCGGGGACCGGGCCTACGCCGCGCTCGCCGCGGTCGCCGCCGCGGTCGCCGCGAACCCGACCCCGGAACGCTGGACGGCGGGCTGGCAGGTGCTCGGCCTGGCCGCGGAGGCTGCCCCCGACGTGGCCGCCGTCGCCGCCCGGGTCCTAGCCCGGTGCCGCCCTGAAGGCACGGCCCTACCCGCCCAGATCCACCTCTTCGCCCCCGTCCTCCGCGACGCCGGCCTCCTCCAAGCCTGACCCCCGTTGACTGACGGCGGCGGGGAGGATCGCGGCGCTAGTCCCCCTGGCAAGCCCGAGGAAACCCAACGCGGCGCCAATCCCCCCCAAAGGGGGGGCCGGGGAGACAGGGACGCTCCTCCCCCCCAAAGGGGGGGCCGGGGAGACAGGGACGCTCCTCCCCCCCAAAGGGGGGGCCGGGGGGCCTGGGGGGAAGGTTCCCCCCAGAACGGGGGGGACAGGGGGGGTCGTCCCCCCGGGGCCAGCATCACAGCCGCCAGGCTGTGGGCGGCGACCCGGTTTCCTTACCTGGCTACTGGGGTGTTCGGGGCTCAGGTGCTCGCCGAGCCGGATAGCGGGACCGTATCGGTGGACCAGAACTGGCGGCTGCGTGCGGACCCGGAGCTGATCGCGGCCTGGACCCCGGCGCAGCTGGGCAGCGTGCTGATCCACCACGTCTGCCACCTGCTGCGCACCCACGGCGAACGGGCCCAGGCGGCCGGGGTCGGCGACGACGAGGCTCGGACCTGGATCCGCGCCGCCGACGCCGAGATCAACGACGACCTGGTGCCGGCCGGGCTCGACCTGCCCGGGCGGCCGGTGCTCCCCCAGGACCTCGGCGCCGACGACGGCCTGCTGGCCGAACAGTACTTCGAGGGCATTCGCGGTGGCCGGCGACCTCCCGCGGCGGGCCCGGGCGGTGGACGTCGGGGCGATACCGGCGTCCGTTCTGATCAATCTGAATGGCTTGACTGCGGAAGCGGCGCGGACGGGATGCCGCGGGCCGGGGAGCGCCCGGGCGGGCTGGCGGGCTGGCAGGCGGACCTGCTGCGGCGGCAGGTCGCGCAGGACGTCATCGCGCACGCCAAACAGGCCGGGACCGTGCCGGCCGGGCTGCTGCGGTGGGCGGAGGAGATCCTGCACCCCAAGGTCAACTGGCGCAGGCTGCTCGCGGCCGAGCTGCGCCGGGCCGTCGCGCAGGTGGCCGGGGCCGTCGACTACTCCTACCGGCGGCCGTCCCGGCGCTCCACCGTCGCGGCCGACGTGGTGCTCCCGGCGCTGCGGCGGCCGGTGCCCGAGGTCGCCGTGGTCTGCGACACCTCGGGCAGCATGACCGAGGACCTGCTCGCGATGGTGCTGGCCGAGGTCGAAGGACTGCTGCGGGCCCTCGGGCTGGCCCGGCAGGTCCGGGTGCTCGCCTGCGACACCGCGGTCGCGCCCGCCCAGCGCGTCAGCTCTGCCCGCCAGGTTCAGCTGATTGGCGGCGGTGGCACCAACATGGGCGCGGGCATCGCCGCGGCGGTCGCGCTGCGGCCCCGCCCGGCCGTCACCGTCGTGCTCACCGACGGGTACACCCCCTGGCCCGATCGGGCGCCTCAGGGGACCCGGGTCGTGGTCGGGTTGCTCGGCGCGGGCGCGCCCGCCGCGCCGCCCTGGGCCCGCGCCGTCCGGGTCGAGCCCGACTGAGGCTCGGTCTTCTCGGGATCGTGTGTCATGGCTGCCCTCATAGGGGTGGCCAGGACACACGATGATGGGCGGGCTTGAATGTCACTGGGTCGTGTCAGCATGTGGGTGTGAGACCAGCGTTGAAGGCCGGGCTGCTGCCGTTGTGGCGGGACCGGGACACGATCCAGTTCGGGACCGATCCTCGGCGGGCGGTGGCGCTCGGGGGGCTGGGGCAGGCCGCGGCGGTGATCAGCTTGCTGGACGGGAGCCGGGGCCGGGAGGCCCTGATCGCCACGGCGCAGGAATACGGCGTGCCGCCGGCGGCGACCAACCGGGTACTTGCGACGCTGGCGGCGGCGGGGGTGCTTGACGACTTCCCGGCCCGGCTGCACGCGGCGCTGCCGGACCAGCTGCGGGCGCGGCTGGCGCCTGAGCTGGCTACCGCGTCGCTGGCCTACGGCGACGGGGACGGCGGGGCCCGGACCCTGGCGCGCAGGCGGGCCGCCTTCGTCCGGGTGCACGGCGCGGGCCGCACCGGCGCGTGCGTGGCCAGCTTGCTCGCCGCCTCCGGGGTGGGCCACGTCACCTGCACCGACCCGGAGCCTGCCGGACCCGCGGATCTGGCGCCCGCCGGGCTGATCCGGGCGGACCTGGGCGCACCTCGGCAGGACGGTGCCGCCCGCGCCATCTCGCGGGCGGCGCCGGAAGTAACGACCCGTGACGACGACGCCGTACCTGACCTGGTGGTCCTGACCGAGCTGACGTTGCCCGACCTGATCGAGCATCTGATGCGGGATCGCGTCCCGCACCTGGCGCTGCGGGCCGCCGAGGCGATCGGGGTGGTCGGGCCGCTGGTGCAGCCGGGCCGTTCGGCGTGTTTGCGGTGCGTGGACCTGCGCAAGGCTGACGGTGACCCGCAGTGGCCGAAGGTGCTCGCCCAGGCTACTTTCACCAGGGCCCAGCCGCAGGCGTGCGACACCGTGCTCGCTGCGATGACCGCGGCTGTCACGTCCGCGCAGGCGCTCGCGTTCGTCGACCGTCCCGGGGTACTTGGGTCGCTGCCAGCGACGGCAAACGGGACGCTGGAGGTGGTGCTGCCCGACTGGCAGTGGCGGCGCCGGACGTGGGCGCCGCACCCAGCGTGCGGGTGCGGCACGCGGTCACGCACGGAAGCGTCAGCTGACCGCCTTCATGGCGTCCCCTAGCGGGCGCCGCTCCGGACCCACCCCGCTCCGCGAAAGTCATCTTCGTCCCGGAAATGCAGAATTCCGGGACTCTTGCGCCCGTCGGGCCCGAGAATGTTGAATTCCTTTCATGGGGGCGCGCACACCGCACAGTTAACTTCGAAGCGGGCCAGTACGGCAGTGACATGGGAGGCGGAGACGATTAGGCGATCAACACTCACGGCCCAGATCTCGGCCCTGACACTGGAAATGGAGCAGCTTAGCCAGACAATGGCGGCGCTGGGCCGGATTTCCCCGGGGATGGAAAAGGCCGCCGGCCAGCGTTTCGCGGACTCCATCGCCACCCGCCAGAGCGAGCTTGGCCGACTCGCCCTGAGTGTCAATGCCGAAGGGCCGCGGCCGAAATTCTGGGCGGACTTCCGGCAGACGCGGCAGCACTGCGCGACACTGGCACGCGAGTACCTCGCATTCGCCCTGGGGGGATTCGCGCGTCAGGCGAATCTCGACGGAGGTCTGCTGCGGATCGCGGATGCGTTGCTGGCCGAATTGAGCGAGCGAGTCAAGGTCAGCTGGGATCCGCTGACGGTGCTCGCCGAGACCGAATGGTACGGCGAGGAGGCACAGATCATCAGGCTGCGGTTCCCGGAGACAAGCATCTGGAACCTCCCGGTCGCTGCCCACGAGTTCGGTCATTTCGCCGGCCCCCGGCTGACCGTGCGCGCCGACAACGGCCGTGTCTGGGAGCTGACCTATCCGGTCTCGGCCATCTTGCGGCGTGAGGCCGATCGCGGGTCGGTGCACTGGTCCCGGATGCACGAGTTCTTCGCGGACGCCTTCGCGGTCTTCCTGACGGGCCCGGCCTACGCGTGCACAAGCCTGCTGCTACGGTTCGACCCGGCCGTTCCCGACTCTGACGGACCGACCCATCCCGGTCACGCCAAGCGCGCCTACCTGATGGGGCAGATGCTCGAGAAGATGGACCAGGCGGGCGCCACCACTTCCTACGTCGGCGTACTGCGGCAGCTCAGAGAGCGCTGGCGGGCCAGCGTGACTGAAGCCGGCGCGCTCGACGGCCGGACCGCCGCTGAGCTCGAGGCCAAAGCGGCCGCCGAGGCCGAGCCGACGGCAGAGGAGATCTGGGCGCTCCTGCAGGAAACCATCCCGACGCAGCGCTACCGCGGGATGCCGGCCGCACAGGCCATCAAGCCCGCGCTGCTGGGCGGTCCCACGGCCCAGCCGGGGGCAGCGCTGACTCTCGCTGATGCGCTGAATGCGGCCTGGCTGTGCCGCCTGGATCATTGGGACGACGATCGCGATGTCACGGCGACGGTCGCGGCCCGGGCCCTTGAGCTGTGCCATCGGATCGCCGATCGCAAGGCGAGCGGAGCATGATTATGCTGCTAACACCAGATGGACGGGCCTGGAACGTCCAGGGGGGAATCCAATGGCTGACCTGATTCTGAAGACCCGGCTCGACGTCCTGCGGTCAAACCTCAAGCGGGTGACCGAGGTGGGGTCCAATGAGGCCGGCTCGGTCGAAAACCTCCGGGCTGAGCTGCAGTGGCTCCTCCGTATGCCGACCGACGAGAAAATGACACAACTGCTGAGCAGCATCTATCTATCTGTGGCCGAAGCCAAGAGGGCCCTTCTATTCAGCCACGACGAAAAAACGGCGTTGTCCTGGCTGGCGACGATCGGACAGGACGTCGAAGCTATCACCGACTATCTCACTCAAGCCCAGGACGTCGCCGAGCTGATCCAGTCCCGAACCCTGGTGCTCCGGGGCGAAGGCGGCTCACCTTGGAACGCGCTGCAGGAGGGTCTGGTCGAAAAGGCCGAGGAGCAGATCAAAGCGCTCAACCAGATCGAGGACCACTTGCTCAGCCAGGCGACCGCCGCTGACCGGCAAGGCGACGCCGCCACAGCTATCAAGCTGAAGAAACTCGCCTGGAGACAGTACTCGGGCGCGGTGTATCACGAGACCAGCACGGTCTTCTGCGAGTACCTCGATTTCCTCAGCGGGCTCGCGCTTCGCGATACCGGCCTCGACCAGGGGATGTGCCGGATTGCGGACAAGCTACTTCGCGACTGGGGCCGGCTGCCCGGTAATTTCACCTGGGACTCGCTGACCATCCCGGCACAGCGCGGGGCAGTGGAGGTTACCCTGGCCAGGATCGTCCGGCTCGGCTTCCCCGAGTGGACCATCTGGGCCCTTCCGCTGGCCGTGCACGAGTTCGGGCTGGTGGCCGTGACCATCGAGAAGATCGAGGAGTTCGTAGCGCAGCAGGTCTCACACGAGGATGACCGGCATCGTCTGCAGGTTTGCCTGGCCGACGCCTTCGCGACCCACATGATGGGTCCGGCCTACGCCTGCGCGGTCATCTTGCTCAGGCTGGATCCCTGCACTGCCTTTGAGCCGGGCGACCATCGCCTCACGGAGATGCGCGCCCGGGTGGTGCTCGCCATGCTCAAGGACATAGACGGGCAGGGAGAGCCTACCGAGGAAGGCGCGTACGGTGCGATCCACGACAGGCTCGAGACGGAATGGAACGACGCGCTCCAGCAGGTCGGATCCAGCGATGCTCTGACGCCGCAGGAGAATGCGGACATCGAGAGCTGGGTGAAGTTGATCAGCGAGACGATGGGGAGGGTTCGTGCCCTGTCTCCTCAGCTGTGGCCGCGGATCGAAGAGCTAGCCGCATGCCTCGATCTCGCGCAGGTGGGAAACATCAGGTTGCGCTACGACGACGAGCTGCGGAGCGTTCTGAACGCCGCCTGGAAACGACGGATCGACGAGGACGACCTCAGCCGGGTGGACGAGGTCGCCAAGGCCGCGGTGAAGCTCTGGGACATGATCGAGAAGAACAAGAGCCAGGACAAGGGTGATCGATTCTCGCCGCCTCGGCAACCCATAGGCAGGGCTTCCGCTCCGGTATCAAAGCCAAGTGCGCCTGGCCGCTTTGATGAGGGGACGTAGCCGTGGCCGAGACGAGAGGTGATGATCAGCGTTTGCCCAAGCCTCCTGTGCTAGGGCATATCGGCTCCCCGGCCAGTCGCTGGAGACCGGCCCTGGAGCAGGGGGGCGACGAGCTTCGCAGGCTCAGGTCCGAACTGACCCGGGCGCGCGAGGATTACCGGCGGGGCGAGTACGCGGCGGTAGTCAGCCGTCTGGAACGGCATGTGCACGGGGCGAGAGGGTTGCCGTGGTCCCGGTCAGCTACTGCGACCGCCGCGGCCATCACGCTCGGGCGCGCGCTGGCCGAGTTGGGGCGAACGGACGAGGCTGGGCGAGTGCTGGAAGACGCCGTGACCCAGTTTGACGCCGATGCGGATCTTCAGGGCCAGGACCTGAGCGATTACGGGGTAGCGCTCTACCTGACCGGTCGAAACGGGCGGGCCGCCGCGGCTCTAGAACGAGCCTTGCAGCACGAGGGCATCGCGCTGGCGGACACCTATTACAATCTCGGCCGGGCCCTGGTTGCCGATGGACAGTACGGCCAAGCCGAGGACCGGCTACGGTCGGCAATCGAGCTGAGCCCAGACGACCCTCGCCCCCGGCTGGCGCTGGCCGAAACCCTCCGGATGCTGGACCGTCCCGGCGCAGCAGCAGCAGAGCTGCGGGACGGGGCCATCAGGCTGGCCGCTTCAGGCCGGCTGGCGGAAGCGCTGCCGCTCGCCTCAAGCGCGGTCTCGATGCAACCGGACGACCCCGACCTCTTGCAGCTCCAAGGCGAAATCCTGCGCGCGACGGGCAAGTACTCCGAAGCATTGCAGTCGATAGAGCGCGGTCTTGCGCAGCGACCGGAGTCTGTCCCTCTGCTGATCATCAAAGGGTCGCTGCTGACCGCGTTGTCTCGTCTCCCGGAAGCCGCCACAGCGCTGGACCGGGCGCTGGAGCTCGATCCTGGCTCGGCCATGGCGCTGGGCACCAAGGGCGTGGTGCTGCGGGCACTTGACCGCAGCGAAGAAGCCCTGACCGCACTGCAGCGCGCCACCGCACTAGACCCCGACCTGAGCTGGATCCACAGCGAGCTGGGAGAGACCCTGCGCCTGATGGGCCGCAACGAAGAGGCCCTGACCGCACTGGACCAGGCCCTGTCGCTCGACCCGGACTCCGCCTGGGCGCTGGGCACCAAGAGCCTGACGCTGCAGGCACTGGGCCGCAACGAAGAAGCGCTGACCGCACTGGACCAGGGCCTGTCGCTCGACCCGGACTCAGCTCCGATGCTGGCCGCCAAGGGCGTGGTGCTGCGGGTACTGGGCCGCACTGAAGACGCCCTGGCCGCACTGCAGCGCGCCACCGAACTCGACCCCGGCATCGGCTGGATCCAGGGCGAACTGGGAGAAACCCTGCGCCTGCTCGGCCGCTACGACGAAGCCCTGACCGCACTGGACCGGGCGCTGGCGCTCAACCCGGACTCCGCCTGGGCGCTGGGCGCCAAGGGCCAGGTCCTGCGGGTACTGGGCCGTACCGACGAGTCCCTGACCGCACTGCAGCGCGCCACCGAACTCGACCCCGGCATCGGCTGGATCCAGGGCGAACTGGGAGAAGCCCTGCGCCTGCTCGGCCGCTACGACGAAGCCCTGACCGCACTGGACCGGGCGCTGGCGCTCAACCCGGACTCCGCCGGTGCGCTGGGCACCAAGGGCCAGGTCCTGCGGACCCTCGGCCGCACTGAAGAAGCGCTGACCGCAGTGCAGCGCGCCACCGAACTCGACCCGCGCATCGACTGGGTATGGCGTGAGCTGGGAGAAGCCCTGCGCCTTGCGGGCCGCAACGAAGAGGCCCTGACCGCACTGGACCGGGCGCTGGCCCTCGACCCGGACTCCGCCTGGACGCTGGGCACCAAGGGCCTGGCGCTGCAGGCACTAGGCCGCAACGACGACGCGCTGACCGCACTGGACCAGGCGCTGGCGCTCAACCCGGACTCCGCGCCGATGCTGGCCGCCAAGGGTCAGGTGCTGCGGGCCCTGGGCCGCAACGAAGACGCCCTGACCGCACTGCAGCGCGCCACCGAACTGGACCCCGGCATCGGCCCCATTCACGGCGAGCTGGGAGAAACCCTGCGCCTGCTCGGCCGCTACGACGACGCCCTGACCGCACTGGACCAGGCCCTGGCCCTCGGCCCGGACTCCGCCTGGACGCTGGGCACCAAGGGCCTGGCGCTGCAGGCACTAGGCCGCAACGAAGAAGCGCTGACCGCACTGGACCAGGCGCTGGCGCTCAACCCGGATTCCGCGCCGATGCTAGGCGCCAGGGGTCAGGTGCTGCGGGCCTTGGGCCGCACTGACGAAGCCCTGACCGCACTGCAGCGCGCCACTGAACTGGACCCCGGCGTCGGCCTGATGTACGGCGAGCTGGGAGAAACCCTGCGCCTGCTCGGCCGCTACGACGAAGCCCTGACCGCCCTGGACCAGGCGCTGGCCCTCGAACCGGACTCCGCCTGGACGCTGGGCACCAAGGGCCAGGTGCTGCAGGCCCTGGGCCGCACTGACGAAGCGCAGACCGCACTGCAGCGCGCCGCCGAACGCGACCCCGCCCTGAACTGGGTATGGCGCGAGCTGGCAGAAACCCTGCGCCTGCTCGGCCGCTACGACGAAGCCCTGACCGCCCTGGACCAGGCCCTGGCGCTCGAACCGGACTCCGCCTGGACGCTGGGGGCCAAGGGCCAGGTGCTGCAGGCCCTGGGCCGAAGCCAAGAAGCCCTGACCGCACTGCAGCGCGCCGCCGCGCTGGACCCCGCCTTGATCTGGGTCAGGCGCGAGCTGGCAGAAACCCTGCGCATGACGGGCCGCAACGAAGCGGCCCTTACCGTACTGGACCAGGTCCTGGCGGTGGACCCGGATCCCGCCTGGACGCTGGGCACCAAGGGCCTGGTGCTGCGGGCCCTGGGCCGCAACGACGAAGCCCTGACCGCACTGGACCAGGCACTGTCGCTGGAACCGGACTCAGCGCAGATGCTGGCCGCCAAGGGCCGAGTGCTGCAGGCACTGGGCCGTAACGACGAAGCCCTGACCGCACTGGACCAGGCCCTGGCACGTGACCCCGGTTCAGCCACGGCGCTGGGCACCAAGGGTCAGGTCCTGCGCGTACTGGGCCGCTACGAAGAGGCCCTGACCGCACTGCAGCGCGCCACCGAACTAGACCCCGGCGTCGGCTGGATCCAGGGCGAGCTGGGAGAAACCCTGCGCCTGGCGGGCCGCAACGAAGAAGCCCTGACCACCCTGGACCAGGCACTGGCGCTCAACCCGGACTCCGCCTGGACGCTAAGCGCCAAGGGTCAGGTGCTGCTGGCCCTGGGTCGCAACGAAGAAGCCCTGACCGCACTGCAGCGCGCCTCCGAACTAGCCCCGGACTCCGCCTGGACACTTGGCACGAAGGGCCAGGTGCTGCGCCTAATGGGCCGCAACGAAGAAGCGCTGACGGCACTCCGGCGTGCCGCCGAGCTCGGCCCGGCCGTGAGCTGGGTGCAGAGCGAACTCGCCGCCGCCTACTTTGGGGCCGGGCAGAGCGAAGAGGCGCGTGCTGCCGCAGATCGCACGCTCGCGCTGGATCCCAACGACAGTTTCGCGCTGGTGATTCAGGGGCAGTTGCTCATCGACTCCAGGAATTACGAGCGGGCCGCGGCTGTTCTCGACCGCGCGCTTGCCATCGCGCCCGATTACGTGTTCGCTATCCAGACGAAGGCCGCGGTCCTCCGTGGCCTCGAGCGATATCAGGAAGCGCTGGCGCTCCTGGACAAGACGCTCGAGATGGAGCCGGATAATCAATTGTCGGTTAGCACGAAGGCCCTGTTCCTCTGCGTCCTGGCAAAGTTCGACGAGGCTCTCCAGACGCTGGCTGTGATCAGCGAGGCTGCGCTAGAGCCATGGAGCCGAGCCGTCAAGGGTTTGGCGCTGCTGCACTTCGGCCGGGACAGGGCCAGTGCGGCCAAGCACGAATTCGAGGTGGCCCTGGCCGCGGACACGAGCACTTTGTGGTGGCACGTCGGGCTCGGTGATGCTCTGTGGCTGCTGGGCGACCCGGTCGCGGGGACGCAATTCGAACAATGTATTCGTTTCGCCGACGAGCAGGGGCTGGCGGACTCCGACAGCCTCTCCAGCGTCGGGTGGTGTCAGTACCGGCTTGAGCGTTACGACGACGCCGCCCGCTTGTTCACGCAGGCAATATCGCTCGATCCATCCGATGCGTCCAAACAGTTCAACCTGGCCCTGGTCCTGCTCTGCGGCGACCAGGGATCGCTCGCGGCCGAGGAGTACGAGCGCGGGTTCCGCATAACAGCCAAAAAGGCCGATCCGCTATTCCGGCAAGGGCTGCTCATGCTGGCCGCCTTCGACCTCGAAGAGGCGATCGTCGAACGCGATCACCCCCGGCTGGCCCCGGAGGGCGACAGCGCGGGACGGCCGGTGCCCGCGGCGGAAGAGACAGACCTTTGGCGCTCGCTGCTCAGCCGGATCGAAGCGAACGCAGCCATCGAACCCGGTCCAGAATCGCCGGCCCTCGGCTCCTAGGCCGGCCCTGAGCGGCCGGCGCGAGATCTCGGCTAGATGCCGAGCTCGGCAAGTATCGTTTCAGGCTGGTAGCTTTCGGCCGACGCGGTAGCGGGACTACGTTCGCCGGTTTCGACTGCCGTCCGCAGGTCAGCCTCGCTGAGGGCGGACCTGGGTGTCTCCTCGAAGCCCTGCTTCCCGCCTTCTTCGTCGAGAAGTTGCTCGGCGGCAGTCTCCTCTTCGAACTTCTTCAGGTACATCGCCAGCAGTCGTTTGCGATGAGGTCCGGTGATGTCCTGGCAGCCAGCAAGGCTGGTGGCCAGGAGCCGGAGCGTCTTCCTGGCTGCCTCCGGGTTGCCGTTCCAGATGTGATCCACCACTTTCGGCCAGTAGATCTTGTGGAAGTCGAAGGTGGTGTAGTCGGGCCGGGATAGCAGCGGGACCATCTCGAATAGCAGGAAATCAGCCTCCCTGAATTCGGCAAGTCCGCCGCTGTCGTCACAACGCCAAAGTATCCCGTCCCGGACCCTGAGAGCCTGCCGCTCGCTCTCGCCGACCGCGCCGATTAGAACCTGAAATCCAGGTTTCAGGACCGATCCTTGGTAACGCTGAGCGGTCTCACCGGATGGGTTGGCCAGCTGATGGTACATCGCCATCCGCAGCTCGACGTCACGCATGCCAAGCAGCCCTTCAATCCCGCTGACAAGCGGCTCGGCGACGCTGACGAAGCTGCTCAGCTTGCTGAGGTCGAATGCCTTGGTCATCGTCTCAAGCAACGAGAGCACCGGACCTGCCCAGTCGCTGGTGACGACCCGGAACAAGCCGGCGAAGAGTTCAAGATCATCCCCCGCGTACGGGAACGGCCCGGCGACCCGGACGTTCCGGAACTCGACGTAATTTCGCTTGTCGAGCTGCGAGACACTGGCCAGCAGCTCCGGGCCGACCAGGAACGGGACAGTCCGGCGTTCCCCGGCATAGAGGAACTGGGTCATGAGCGAGGCGAGCGGGATGAACTGCCGCCAGTACTCGCGCCCGTACTGCAGGTGCAGCTGGCTCAGCCTGATCTCGAAATAGGTCTCCTCGGGAACGAAACCGGCGCCCTGGCCAGCAGTACCGGTATCGAGCACGCAGTCCTCGGGGATCTGGAAACTGGCAAAGGAGGTAGATGGCGTGCGCGTAACCGAGTCAAACAGTTTCCGCAACTGCATTGCGGCCCCCAGCGTGTTTGTCATACCGACGAATAACGCCAGCCTAACATTCGCCAACGCGCCGCCAAGGCTAGAGTCGCCCGAACCTATATCGCGGTGCTATTTCAACGAAACGGTAAGCACACCGTGGAAGGGCGGCCAGGGCCGAACGCGCTGCCATCCCTTAAGCGCGCCCCCTCCGGCTAGCGATGGCGGCGCTCGGCCCCTGGGCGCCGCCGCACCCGGCGTGCGGCGGGTTCGGCGCGTTCCCGGCCACGGCCGGTACCATCCGCTCCCGGACGTGCGGGACAATGTCAGAGTGAGCGATGTCCCTCAAAACCCCCTAACCCGGGCTGCCAAGATGGCCAGGTTGCCGATCGGGCTGGCGGGCCGCACGGCCCTCGGGGTCGGGAAGCGGATCGGCGGCCGGCCGGCCGAGATCGTGGCCCAGGAAATACAGCAGCGCACCGCCGACCAGATCTTCCGGGTCCTCGGCGAGCTCAAGGGCGGCGCCATGAAGCTGGGCCAGGCGCTGTCCATCTTCGAGGCGGCGCTGCCGCCCGAGCTGGCCGGGCCGTACCGGGCCACGCTGACCAAGCTGCAGGAGTCCGCGCCGCCGCTACCCATCCGCAGCGTGCACCAGGTGCTGGCCGACGACTTGGGCGAGGACTGGCGGGACAACTTCGCCGAGTTCAGCGACATCCCGGCCGCCGCCGCGTCGATCGGTCAGGTGCATAAGGCGACCTGGCGCGACGGCCGGCAGGTCGCGGTGAAGATCCAGTACCCCGGCGCGGGCCGGGCGCTGATCGGGGATTTCAACCAGCTGAGCCGGGCCGGGTGGCTGTTCGGCATGCTGATGCCCGGGCTGGAGGTCAAGCCGCTGCTCGACGAGCTGCGCGACCGGATCACCGAAGAGCTCGACTACCATCTCGAGGCCGCCTCTCAGCAGGCGTTCGCCGACGCCTACGCGGGCGACCCCGACATCTACGTGCCCGGGGTCATCATGGGCACGGACCACGTCCTGGTCACCGAGTGGATGGACGGCACGCCGCTGGCGAAGATCATCAGCGACGGCAGCAAGGCCGAACGTGACCGGGCTGGCATCTTGCTGGTGCGGTTGATGTTCTCCGGGCCCTCGCGGGCCGGCCTGCTGCACGCGGACCCGCACCCGGGCAACTTCCGGCTGCTGGACGACGGCCGGCTCGGCGTGCTCGACTTCGGCGCCGTCGACCGGCTGCCCGACGGGCTGCCGCCGTTCTTCGGCCGGCTGCTGCGGATCATGCACGACGACGACGCCGACGTCGGGGCGGTAGAAGCCGAACTGCGCGCGCACGGGTTCCTTCGGCCCGGTATCGCCGTGGATCTGGACGCGCTGCGCGCCTTCCTGGCGCCGCTGGCCGAGCCGTCCAAGGTGGAGTGCTTCAAGTTCAGCCGGGAGTGGCTGCGCGAACAGGCTGCCCAGGTCACCGACATGCGGGCGAGCAATATCACCCGCCAGTTCAACGTGCCGCCGTCGTACGTGCTGATTCACCGGGTGTCTACGGCGGGCATCGGGGTGCTTTGCCAGCTGGAGTGCGAAGGGGAGTTTCGGGCCGAGGTGCTGAAGTGGATGCCGGGGTACTTCGATCCCGCCCCGGTAGGTTCGGGGGGAACGGTGGCGGCCTCCGGGGTTGCAGAAGCCGGGTCCGGAGTTGCGGAGGGGTCCGGAGTTGCGGAGGGTTCCGGAGTTGCGGAGGGTTCCGGAGTTGCGGAGGGGTCGTGAACTCATCCGACACCCCAGACTCATGGGATCAGCGTTACACCAGCATGGAGCGGGTCTGGAGCGGCGAGCCCAACGGCGCGCTGGTCACCGAGACAACCGGACTGCCGCCAGGGGCGGCCCTCGAGGTCGGCTGCGGCGAAGGCGCCGACGCCGTCTGGCTTGCCAGGCACGGCTGGGACGTCACCGCTCTGGACGTGTCCGGGGTGGCGCTCGAGCGCGCCGCCCGCCACGCCGAGCGGGCCCAGGTTCTGGTGCGGTGGGTGCACGCCGGCCTGGTGGAAGCCGCGCTCCCCGCGGGAACCTTCGACCTGGTGTCCGCCCAGTACCCGGCCTTGCTACGGACCGACAATCACGACGCTGAGGCCGC
>Ga0302180_10001987_pt1 | contig 16072 bp, 11 predicted proteins | sample I_Palsa_E3_2_FD_200575 | JGI IMG/M metagenome (GOLD analysis project Ga0302180, IMG submission 200575) | Peat permafrost microbial communities from Stordalen Mire near Abisko, Sweden - I_Palsa_E3_2 | ecosystem: Environmental > Terrestrial > Soil > Palsa > Peat permafrost | place: Sweden... | reverse complement strand
TGAGTACGAACGTAACTTCTGCTGAAGTGCCTCTTCGCCGCAGACTGAAGAAGCGCCAGACCGACCCGAAGCTAGCTCTCCAGAAGGGAAACGTATATTTCTTGCATACTCTGAGGTCAATCGAATTAGGTGACAATTAAAGATGAGAAAGACGCTGCTGATTGCCGCACTTCTGTGGGCTCTTCCCATGCTTTCGCAAAGCACCACTGGGGAATTGCGTTTAACCGTCACCGATCCCGCTGGATTGGGCCTGAAGAGCACGGTTGAACTCGTCAGCCAGGGCAACGAGTATCGCCATACATTCACCACGGATGATCAGGGCAACTTGGACGCCAAGCGCCTGCCCTATGGAATCTACCGGGCCCAGATCCGCGCGCAAGGCTTTGCCGAGGTTTCCGAGCCGGTTGAAATACGTTCCGCAATTCCCCTGGATCGCACGATACGGCTGAAAGTGGCTTCCGTTTCCGAATCGGTCAACGTCAGAGCGTCGCGCACGTTGGTCGATCCATATCGCGCAGGTTCGGTCAATGAGATGGGCTTGCAGACGATTGAGAATCGATTGACCGCGCTGCCCGGCCGCTCCATGCAGGACTTGGTGAATTCAGAACCCGGCTGGCTTTATGAGGGCAACTCGGTGCTCCACCCGCGCGGATCGGAATATCAGACGCAATTCGTCGTCGACGGCATACCGCTCACCGATAATCGTTCGCCGAGCTTTGGCCCGGAAGTCGAAGCCGACGACGTTGATTCCCTCAAGATTTATACCGCCGGCATTCCCGCGGAATTTGGCCGGAAGATGGGCGGAGTCGTTGAGGTGAATACTCTCAAAAGCGCAGATCCGGGGTTCCATGGACAACTCACTCTTTTCGGCGGCGCCTATGATACCGGCGGAATCAATACCCAGGACCAATACACATGGAATAAGAACACGTTTGGCCTGAGCGCCTCCGGCAACATGACGGGCCACTATCTCAACCCGGTGGTCCCTCAGAATTACACTAACGACGGCACTACCGGCAGCTTCTCGGTCAGCTATGAGCGGGAACTCACGCCGAAAGACCGGCTCACTCTGATTGTCCGCCATGAACTCGCGCGCTATGAAATCCCCAACGAATTTGTGCAGCAGAACGGAGCCTACGTGCCGAACGCGGACAACACCGTGGGCTGCCCACCCGTTCCTCCGGCAGATGAGCTGAGCGATTGCGTGTTCATTCCTGGGACCCAGTTACAGACGGGCGACAACTTTGAAACCATAGGGAGCGTCGCCTACCAGCACATTTTTTCCTCCGAAGCGATAGGCTCGCTGCGCGGAATGGCCCGCGATAACTCCAATGATTTTTATTCCAACCCCTCGTCATGGCCCCTAATCGCAACCCAGCACAATGACTTCAAGGAGATCTATTTCAACGGCAACTTCTCCGTTCATCACGGCAGCCAGGAATGGAAGGCGGGCCTCGAATCCGACGCGATATTCCTGCACGAAAACTTCAGATACCTGATGCCCGACTGCGCCGATCCTTCAGACCCTCAATGCCCTATCAATTTGGGGATCTTAGACGCTGGTGCCACAACCTTTGCCTTTACCGGCAGCCGTCCGGATCTCGAACAATCGGCTTATGTTCAGGACTTAATCCGTCTCGGCAACTGGACGGTTAACGCGGGGCTGCGGTGGGACCACTACCAATTGCTGTTGAACCAGAACGCGCTGAGTCCGCGTGTCGCCATCTCGCGTTACTTCCCCTCTCTCGGCGTGAATCTTCATGCCTCCTACGACCGGATCTTCCAGACGCCGTCCTTTGAAAACATTCTCTTGGCCAGTTCTCCGGCCGCCGAGGCTCTGGACACCAGCGTTCCTGCAGTGCAACTGCCGGTCCAGCCTTCTCACGGCAACTATTATGAATTCGGATCGACAAAAGCATTCTTCGAGAAACTGCGACTGGACGCGAATATGTTCCGCCGTGAGGTGAACAATTACGCCGACGACTCTCAAGTTCTGAGTACCGGGATCAGCTTCCCCATCGCGTTTAGGAAAGCCATTCTCTATGGTGCGGAGGTGAAGCTCGAAGTTCCACACTGGGGGCGCTTTTCCGGTTTCGCCAGCTACTCCTACATCGTAGGGAATGTCTGGAACCCGGTAACGGGCGGTCTGTTTCTTGGGGATGACGCCTCCGGCGCCACGTCCCAGCTAACCGGACATTTTCCCGACTCGCAGGACCAGCGGAACACGGTGCGCGTCCGCGTCCGCTATCAGGTTGCCCCGCGCTTGTGGGTCGCCGTGGGCGCCGATTACAACAGCGGACTGCCCTTTCAACCTGATTTAACTCCTCAGCAATACGCCACGGAATACGGTCAAGTGGTGATTGATCACCTCAATTTTAATCTCGGCCGCATCAGTCCATACTTCACGCAGAATGCTTCGGTGGGAGCCGATCTCTACCAGCGGGAAAAACGCTCGGTGCGCTTGCAGGCTGACGTCCAGAACCTGAGCAATGAGCTAGAAGTAATCGATTTCGGAGGGCTGTTCTCCGGCAACGCACTCGGCCCGTCGCGCCAATATACCTTTCGCCTTGTATCGACATTCTAGGGGCCGGAGCGGTTCATGGAGGGACAGCCGGGGTTCATGTGGGGACAGCCGCCCTCGGCTGTCCGCAGGGCGCAGCCCGGCCCCGTGATGCGTATCAGGGTATGCCTTCAGGCGTGCCAAAGAGCCAAGCGATGGACCCCCTTGAGCCGCTGGCGCCTAACGACACCCCTCACGCTCGCTTGAAGTACTGCACTGCGCGCTCATGCTTCTGCGCCGCCGCGCGCGATGAAAATGTACCGAGGTTCTTCCGTTTCCCAGTCTTAGAATCTTTCTTGCGGGAATACAGCCGATACTCGCCGGATTGTAGTTTGCGAATCATGCAGAAGAAGATGCTCAACCTGCGTTCGCCGGTTGGCAAGGAAATAGGACGCTGGCGCGCCCGACTCCAAAATCGTCTCGAACCTTAACTCCCCGCAACCATCTCCTTGGGAGCACCACCGTCCACGTCGGCCTGATTGAATACGACGTTCGCTCCCATATGTGCTGGCCGTGAGGCCAGCATCTGCTCCTTGCGGTAAACCAGATTACTGGCGTTAAACGTAGCCAGCTCAAACCCATGCCCATGCGTAATTGCGTCGGTCGGACAAGCCTCCACGCAATACCCGCAAAAGATACATCGATTGTAATCGATGTTGTAGACCTTCGCATAGCGTTCGGCGCCGCTTACGCGGTGTTCGGCGGTGTTGTCGGCGGCCTCGATGTAGATGCAGTTCGAGGGGCAGTTGGCGGCGCAGAGGAAGCAGGCCACGCATTTTTCCAAACCGTTTTCGTCGCGCTGGAGGACATGAGCGCCGCGGAAGCGGGCTTCGAACCTCGCCCCTTTCAACGGACCTTCGCCGTCGGGATAATTTTCTACCGTGGTGGGCTGGAACATCTCCAGGAAGGTGATGCTCATGCCCTTGGCGATGGCGGCGATGTTTTTCAGGACCGGCATGTGCTCTTAGTATACCGAAACCAGGGCTGGTATTCACTTTCCTAACATTATTGGGTAGTGGTGCAGTTTGGTAAGGAAGCGAGCCAAATGCGCGATTATTGTGTCGCAAAGAACGCGATACTTCGCGCGGCTCGCCCAGATTCCCTCGGCAAGCTCGGGACAGGCTCTTCGCTGCGCAAAGAACGCTTGCTCAGGATGACAATCAAACTGCACCACTACCCATTATTGTGGACGTTCATTTGGGAGCTTCGGCCCTACTTGTATGGAACGAGGGTCTTCACGTTGTCTTGGGGCGAGATGCGGCTCACATACCCGATCGCGCCTGGAGTGGCGGCCACGTATTCGATGAGTGCGGCTTCGGAATCGCAGGTCTTGGGCATAGCGCCCTGTCCGGTAAAGACCGCCTTCTGCCATCGCAGGCGGAATTCCTGGGGACTCTCGCCGAGGTAATTTTTCAAGAAAACCTCTTGCGCTGGCCCTCCTCTTAGAACGACTGGCAGGGCATGGAATCCATCGGCGAATCTGGTTTTGGCCCCTAGAAATATGGCGCGCAGATCGGCAGGGCTGATGGCGGAAATCTGCACGCCCTTATTAGCCACCAACACGACATCCTGAGCTCTGGCCGCGGACCAGACACTCATGAAACCCAACAGCAGGATTAAACAGCGAGTTTTGCTCATGGCGTTTTATCTCCCGATACGGCGCTACACGGACGGCCCCGCAGCTAGAAGGTGAAACCGATCTTGGCTGCCAACATATTCGAGTTTGGCTTCAGGCCATTTGGGTTGGTGCTCTCGTAGTAGCCAAGTCCGGTTCCATGCAGGAAATGGCCCTCGATCTTGCCATAAAAATAAGCGTTAAAGTCGTAGCGTCCGGACACCACCCAGTCTTTCGAGTAATTTGCAGGCAGAGCCGTGTCCAGCGCTTTGTTGACATAGTGGCTGTAATAGCTTCCCGCCTGAAATCTTTCCGTGATTCGATAACTGCCCATCACAAACCAGGAGCGCTGATCCTCAGGAAGTGGAATCACCTCGGGTCCGATGGCCAGAACGGCATTCGCCGGCGTCCTTCGGTATTCTCCCGCGACGTAGAATTTTCCTCTCTCGAACTGGGCATACGGTGAGGTTACGAGAAGCGAAGGTATTTGCAGGGTGCCCACAGAGGCCGTGCCACTCAGGGCCTGGACAACCGCGCTGGCCCCAACGGTCAATCCCCGCAACGGAGCTTGCCAGCGCAAATCGCCGCCATAGGTCTTGCCCTGCGGCGGGGTTGCGAACGTGAGCCCATCCTCGGCGAGTTGTTGGACGTATCCGCCATTTGAATCGAGGATGCTCTCTCCCGCGAACCCGCGGTAAAGCAGCTTGCCGCCGCGATCCCCAAGGGGCAGTTCGCCGTATACCTCGCCGCCAAGGTGCGCCAGCAGAAAACTCTTGTTGTCGGCTGGATAAACGGATTGTGGCAGGAGTATCCAGAGGAAGATGGCGTCTACATCCTGGGAATCGTTGAACAAACCAAGAGCGGTCTTGACCTTGCCCGCTCGAAAGCCAAAGTAGTCGTTGACTTTGTAGTCTCCCGATGCCCAATCGACCTGAACATTCGGGCCGCCGAGTTCTCCCAATTGGTACATGTGCAACTGGATTCCGACTCGCAGGTTATTGGTGAGGGGTCGGAGAAGCTGGCAGCGCCGTCGGTCCACTGCAGGCTGCCAGAGGTCGATTGCATGGTTAAGTAATTGTTATGAGAGCTGAAGAGGAAGCCCTGGGTGACAAACCCGTGGATCTGAATGCCCGATAAGTCCTGTGCGTACAGAGTGCCCGTCCAGATGCAGACGAGAAGGAACAGCGACATTCGTCGAGGCATAGAGTGCCCTCCTGACGCTTTCCAGATCGGCGGTGCTCTTCCACCTCTATAGCTCGCAGACTCGCACGAAAGGGAGCGCCAAAATGAGGGGGATATAAGGCTCTGGATTCGGCACGGAAGTGGGCGAAACGACAGATTACCGAGCGAACAATCTTGAGCGAACAATGTCGAGCCGAACAACAAAGCACAACGCCGGATGGATACGATCGCGTTAAACTGGCTATCAGCTACTGGCAATTGTTCCCATGCGCGTGCGCGTTCTCTTTTTTGGGATGTTGAAAGATTTCGCAGGCGAATCCAGCGATTTGCTGGAGCTGCCTGAGGGGGCGCTGGTGCGCGATGTGCTTGCGCACTACTCGTCGGAGGTTCCGCGGATAAAGGAGTCGCTGGCTTCGCTGGCCGTGGCGGTTAATCAGGAGTATGCCGGAGCAGAGACTGCGCTGAAGCCGGGTGACGAAGTGGCATTGCTGCCGCCTGTAAGTGGTGGGTCGGAGGGCGAGACGCCCTCCGGACAGCCGGCCGGACGCCGGCGCTACTCCTCACGCTCCTCGATTGTTCGTGATGTGATTGACACGCAGGACGTCGTTAGGAACATCAAGAGCAGCGAGGACGGGGCTGCCGTGGTGTTCGAGGGCGTGGTGCGCAACCAGACGCGCGGGCGCAAAACGCTCTATCTCGACTACGAGGCTTATGAGGAAATGGCGCTGGCGCAAATGGAAGGCCTGGCCGAGCAGGCGCTGAAGCAATTCCAAGTGCGCGAGGTTGCGCTGATACACCGGCTGGGGCGGCTGGAGATCGGCGAAACCAGCGTGCTAGTCGTGGTGGCCTCGGCCCACCGCGCGGCCGCGTTCGACGCTTGCCGCTGGCTGATTGATACGCTCAAACGCACGGTTCCGATCTGGAAGAAAGAGTATTTCGAGGATGGAGCGGTGTGGGCGGACGGCGAGGCATTTCCCGAGGAAATTCCCCGCGCTCAAGGCAGCCCCGGAGGGGAGGGTGCATCTAAGTGAGCGGGCTGGGCAGCGGTGGCGCAGAGGAGTTGCAGAGTTTTCCTTCGCTTCGCTCAGGATGACCAAGTTCTTTTCCCAGACGCTGGTCCGCGCGGGTGAGGTTACAGACTCGCGAAGGTGTACTTCCTTATACTGAATGAGAAAATCCGCCACTGTGATTTTGTTGTTGCTGGCCTGCGCTGCGTGTGCGCAGCAGGCTCCGGCGCAGAAACAAGCGACGCCCGAACCGGAAACCACGCTCAAGGTCGACGTGAAGCTGGTCAATGTGTACGTGACCGTGACCGACGCTCACGGCGCGCCGGTTGCCGGGCTCAAGAAAGAAAATTTCGTGATGCAGGAAGATGGGCGCGAGCAGAAGATTTCGGTGTTCGACAAGGAATCGGCGGTGCCGCTTTCGATTGCGCTGGCCATTGATACGAGCCTGAGCACGCGTCACGACCTGCCGCTGGAGCAGGCTTCGGCCAAGCGTTTTGCGCATGCGATCCTGCGGCCGGTGGACGCGTTGTCAGTGTATGGCTTTAGTGAGAGCGTGTCGCAGGCCACCTCTTACACCGCAGATTTGAAGCGCATCGACGAGGGCATTGACCACATCCGGCTGGGCGCGGCCACGGCGCTGTTCGACGCCGTGTATCTGGCGTCGCGGTCGCTCGACCGCCGGCAGGGACGGAAAGTAATGGTGCTGATCACGGACGGAGGAGACACCATCAGCCGAGTCGACTACAAAGAGGCAGCCCGGGCTGCCGAAGAGGCCGAAGCTCTGGTCTACAGCATCATCGTGGTGCCTATCGAGAACAGCGCGGGCCGCGAAACCGGGGGCGAGCATGCGCTCATCCAGCTCTCGGAAGACACGGGAGGGAAGTACTACTATGCGACTTCGATCTCGCAGCTCGACGATGCCTTTCGCCAGATCAGCGACGAACTCCGCACGCAATACTTGCTGGCCTACTATCCGTCGCAGCGCACGTCGAACTCGCAGTTTCGGCGCATTCAGGTCGGGGTTACAGGACCGGCCGAGGCGGCGGCATACCACGTGCGACATCGGGCCGGTTATTACACGGTGAAGTCGGACTTCTGAAGGGTAGTGGCCAGTTGCCAATAAAACCGGCATCTGATTGACAAGGATAGTGGATGGTTTGGTATTGTCGGGACTTGCTCAGACATGACTAAAGGATTGCTTCTCCATCCCAAGAGTCAACTTGGCTTCGCGGGTACTTGCTTTTGAGCCGAGATTGCCAGCGCCAAGTTGAGATGCGCAGGTTCTAGTCCCATCGAACGGCGATTGCCGATCCAACATCCGAGTTTTCTTGAAACGGGAACTTTAAGAGAGGTTCAGTGAATAGTCCGAATGGAAGGTTTACGATCTTGAACTGCAAATCCTCTCGCTGTTTAGCCGCGCGAGTCGCGGTGTTCGCGATAGTGACCTTGCTGGCCTCGCCGTTGCTGATGGCTCAGACGGTTGGCACGGGGAGCATTGTGGGCATTGTCTTCGATCCGTCGGGTAAGGCGCTCGCCGGCGCCAGGGTGGAGATGACGAATAAGGCGAGAGCTGACGTGATCCATGTCACGACCTCGGCGGCAGGATTGTACTCGTCGGGACCGATTCAGCCGGGAGATTATGTGGTGCGGATCGAGGTCAAGGGATTCAACCCGACAGCGCTGCCCGTGGTGGTTCACGTCGGCAATACAACGAGCTGCGACGTGAAGATGCTGGTGGGGCCGGAGAGGCCGCAGAGGCCCCAGGTTGAGGTTCCGGGAGGTACGGCCGTCAACATCGAACAAGCGACCGTGCAAAGTGTGGTCGACGGGGACAAGATTGAGAAACTGCCGATCGGCGGGCGAAATTTTCTTGACCTGGCCCAGCTTGAGCCAGGGATCCAGATGCAGGACGGCAGCGTCTTTGGTGCGAGCAAGAATGGGCTCTCCTCGATTTCATTTCTCAACCGGTACGGCCGCGGGGAGAGGATTGAAGTGGATGGGGTCGACGTCAGCGATGAGACGGTGGGCACCACGACGCAGAACATTCCCGCGAGCGCGATCGAGGAATTTCAGCTTGGCCAGTCGATGCTCGACCTCTCAACGGGACTGACCTCCTCTGGTGCGGTGAATGTTATAACCCGGTCCGGAAGCGATCAGATACACGGAGCGGTGTTTGGGGTGTACCGCGGCGATCAGGGTGCGGCGGCCCTGCCTGATTCCTCGACGTCTTCTTTTCAGCGGGAACAATTTGGCGCAAATGCGGGAGGGGCGATCATCAAGGACAAAGTCTTCTGGTTCGCTGACGCCGAACGCACGCAGCAGAATCTCACTGCGACCGAGCCGTTTAGCTACCCTTTTAATGGGCTGAACACGACCCTCGCGCAGCCCTACCGCGAGTTTGACACGGATGAACGTGTGGACTGGAACATGAGGGGCAGCACGCGAGCGTTCTATCGTTTCAATTTCTTCCAGAACAACGATCTGCGCCCCAATGGCACCGCCAGTTCCACGCAACAATTCCGTAACACTAATAACACTGCAACGAACGCGTTGGGCGTCGACTTCAGCACTGGCGTGTACGCGCACAGCTTGCGCTTTGAATATCTCAAGCTTCGTAATGCTGTGGCGGATGCCACGAGTAGTCTCAGCGGGGCCGATAATCCCATACCTGGGATAGGTATCAATGTTGGCGCGTCAACCGCGGGGAACTGCATTCTCAGCAACGGCGGCAGCTATTGCGCAGGGCCAAGCTGGCTGGCGCCACAGCAAACGATTCAGTCGGACAAACTGGCGAGGTACGACGGCAGCAGGGTGATGGGCGAGCACATCATTCGATACGGGATTGCGTTCAATCGCATCGACGGCGCCCGCTTGGCGGCCTTCTCCGCGTTTCCGCAGGTGGGAACGACCTCGCTGGCGGGATCGACTTCGTCCGATCCAACCTCTTATCCTGCGGATTGGGTGAGCTTGGGGAATGGGATTGGATTCTCCACTGCGAAAGCATCGTTTGGCTTTCCTGGTGGAGGACTTGGCCCGGACAACCGGGTGGAAATGTACGTTGGGGATGCGTGGAAGTACAGCCCGAGATTGACTTTGACGTATGGCGTGCACTACGTGCGTGACACGGGGCGCACGGATAGCGGCCTAGGTACGTTGCCGGACCTGAATCAGTGGTTGCCGGGGTTGGGCGCCAAAGTACGCAATCCGAACCTGAACTTCGCGCCGCAATTCGGCTTTGCCTGGGATGCGGGGGGCGACGGCAGGACTGTAATCCGGGGCGGTGCGGGGTTGTTCTACGCGAACACGATCTGGAACAGCACGCTACGGGACAGCCCGGCCCGTTCTACGAAGGGAATTTTCGCCGATGCTCCGGAAGTTTGCTCTGGAGGGGTGGCTGCACCATTCGCCTGGCCTACCAGTCTGGCAGGGGTGACTTCCATTGCCGGAGGTGCGGCTACGGTTGTGACTACTCCGGCCGGTCCGCAGGCGCGACCCACCTTCTGCGGACAGACCATCTCGAACGTCGCGCCTGAAATTCTGGCGCTCAGCGGCGCTTACCAGGCGGCGGCCGCGACCGTTGCCGGGAGCCAGCCGAATGGCAACTTCGTGGGTACCGCACTATCGGCACTGAATCCCAGCTATGACCTTTTCTATCCGAACTACCGCACGCCGCGTTCGTGGCAAATGAACCTCGGCATCCAGAAGGAAATTCGCCAGGGAACGGTGCTCAGTGTGGATTACATCCGCAACATCGGCGAGCATTACCTGATCGGCCAGGACGTCAACCACAGCGGAGCGGCGCGCAGCTTTAATCAAGCCAATGCCGTTGCCGCCCGGGACGCTGCCCAAACGGCCGCTGGCTGCCCCACCGGGTTTGGTCAGGCTACGTGCATGATCGTAGCGTTGGGCCAAGCGGGGGCTCAGGCGGCTTACTCTATGGCGGGGCTCGATTCGAACCTGCAGGCGGCGGGCGGCGGGCCTTGCTCCTACTGCGCGTTTCCGGGAACGACCCCGATCACTAGCAACAGCGGAGCGGTGGGCGGGGTCGACATACTTTTTCCTGACGGGCGCTCCGTCTACAGCGGGGTGCTTGTGAAACTGGTGACGCGGATCGATAATCCGCTGCGGGGCGTGAAGGCTGCGAACCTCCAGGTCTCCTATGCGCTCTCCCGGTTCGTCAGCCAGGCCCAGGACGAGGACGCTATCAACCTGGCGACGGACAACGACAATCCGACCAGGTTCACCGGACCGGACGCCCTGGACCGGAAACAGCAAATCTCATTTGGTGGAACTTTCGATCTGCCGTTTTACACGAAGCTGAGCATGGTCGGACATTTCTACAGCCCGCTTCCGCAAAACCTGCTGCTCCCGGAACTGACCAACGGGGGCGAAATCTACGCCAGCGACTGGCTGGGAGCTGGGCTGGGTTCCGCCGGGGCACCTGAGCCTTTGCCGGGAACACAGATCGGCCAGTTCGAGCACAGCACCAACATCGACAATCTGCAAGCCGTACTCAACAGCTACAACCACACTTATGCCAACAACTTGACCCCTGCCGGCGCGTGCCTGGTCGGAAACAACATGCCTGCCGGCGACCACTTCACATGCCCGGGGCTACTCTCCGGTACGCCGGTTATGACCCCTGGCGATATGGTCGCTCTCGGCTGGGTCATGCCCACGGTGGGTTCGGTTGCTCCCTACGCGCTGGGAATTCCATGGTTGAAGTCAATGGATTTAAGGGCCTCGCGGCCAATCAAGATTAAGGAACGCGTGGTTATCGAGCCGAGTGCCAGCGTTTTTAACGTCTTCAACCTGGTCAACACGTTCCTGCCGGGCAACCTGCCAGGAGCTTCGTTGCTCCCCGGCCAGAACGGTCTGTTGGCGCCGAATGTGTTGGGCGGAGTCAGTTCGATTTCCGGTTTTGCCCCGTTCCGAGCGGGTTTCCGGTCGGGAACCTATGCCATGGGTGCTCCGCGCGTGTTTGAATTCGGATTGCGCATCAGTTTCTAGTGTCGAGTTGCACAGCTGGCGGACAACCGGGCTGTGGCGCTGTGTCGCCCCAGCTTTTCCCGAATGACGGCGAGCCAGGCAGAAAGCTGCTCCCGTGTACAATGTTCGGATGCCTTTCCGCGCGCAGGGAAATCCCAACGCCGCCAAGCACGGCCGCACCCCGCCCCCCGAAGAGACCTTCGAAGAGGCCAGCTTCCTGAAGAGTCTGGGCGAGAAGCAGAAGCCAGTCAGCGTCAAGCTGATGGACGGACAGACGGTCAGCGGCTGGATCGAGTATTACGACAAGCACATGGTGCGTCTGACGCGCGAAGGCGCTCCCAACCTTTTCATTTTCAAGCACGAGATCATGTACATCGCCGAGGACGGCGGGAAGAAGAAGTAGCTTGGGTCTTAGGTGTTAGGTCTTGGATCTTAGGATTTTTTGACTCGCTGACCGTTTCTAACGCCGCTGTTTGATGCTGCAAGACCCAACGCCTAGGACCTGACACCTGAGACCTGAGACCCAACCAGTGCCTAACTCCAACGACAGCTTTCTTCCTGCCATGTCGGGCATCGCTCGCGAAGCGGGCGCATTGCTGATGCATTATTTCCGGCAGCACTTGAAGATCGAATACAAGGGCGACGCTGACTTGGTAACGGCGGCCGACCGGGCTGCCGAAGTGTTGATCCGCGACCGCATCCGCGAGCAGTGGCCCACGCACGACGTTCTGGGTGAAGAGCAGGGACTTAGCGATCAGGGCAGCGATTATCGCTGGTATGTAGATCCGCTGGATGGCACGACGAACTTCGCGCATGGGTATCCTATGTTCTGCGTCTCCGTGGGATTGGAACATAAAGGCCGGCGCATCGCCGCAGTGATTTACGATCCTACGCGCGATGAACTGTTTTCCGCGGAGCACGGAAGAGGCGCCCATCTCAATGACGAGTGGATCCATGTCTCGAAAACGGCTGCGCTGAAGGAATGCTTGCTGGCCACAGGCTTTCCCAGCCATAAGCGGCACAAGAATCCGAATATTTACTTTTATCACCAGATCACACTGCATACCCACGGAGTGCGCCGGGCGGGATCTGCTGCACTCGATTTGTGCGACGTCGCCTGCGGCCGTTTCGACGGTTTTTGGGAGTTCAATCTCAATCCGTGGGACACGGCAGCAGGAGTGTTGATCGTCGAAGAAGCGGGCGGCAAAGTGACGCGCTTCGACGGGTCGCCATTTGAACTCAACAGCCGCGAGACTGTGGCTTCGAACGGGCTGATACACGATGCGCTGCTGCGGGAGTTCGAGGACATTTTTGCAGGGCGGGGACTGGAGGCTTTGCCCGATCCGCGCTTGTACGAGAGATAGTGCTCCTATTGTGGTTTGGACCTTGAAACATAGAAGACACAGGGGAGCGCAGAGGTCGTCAGATCGATTAAACCCACTTACTCCCGCCGCGTTACAATAATTGGGGAGTAGCTGCGTCCGCACACGGCTCCCCCATATTTCCTAAGCTCCTACAGGTTCAACGTGATCAACTCTCTTCTGGAACGCAAAATCGGAAAGCGGCCCGATAAGGTCCGGCTACAAGGGCGCATTCTTTTTCTCACCGAAGATCCGGAACTCATCAAGCGTCAACTCGCGGGTGAAGACCTGGCCTGGGATACGAAGAATCCGGCCAACAATCCGAAGCTGCGCGACGACATCTCGACCGATGAGATCACTCCGGCGCACTACTGCTTTTACTTCGATGAGACGCTGGGCGAGATTCCTTATCTGGGGCTGAAGTGCGGCAGTGTGACGCCGATTGGGCGCGGCGACGTGAAGCGCGGCGGGTTTGTGTGCGCGGTGAGCGGAAAGCGGCGCGGTAAAGGATCGAGCCGCGAGCAATCGCCTTATGCCGAGATGTGCGCCGGCATCCGGTTGGTGATCGCGGAGAACATTGAGCGGATCTACAAGCAGAATTGCCAGAACCTGGGCGTGCTGACTTCGACGGACTTTTCGCTGATCGACAGGATTCGCAGCGGGGAAGAGATTGCTCTTGCAGAGTTCACCGCGGGGGAGGATGAGATCACGCGTCAGGTAATTGAATACGGCGGACTGTTTCCCTTCAATGTGGCGCGGATGCAGGGGAAGGTATTTTTGCCGCCAGTCAAGACAGGCAAGCATCCCATGACCTTGGCCGAGAAGATATTCGCGCGGCACATGATTAATGAAAAAGGCGAGGTCGGGGTTGCAAGCGTGAAACCGGGCGATACTGGGTTTGCCCGCGCCGACCTGCGTTTCAGTCATGAGTATGTCACGCCCATGGCGGCCATTTTTTTTGAGCGTTACGTCGGCAAGGACGCAAAGGTCAATGATGCGCCGAGCATTCTCTTTTTCCGCGACCATCTTACGTTTCTCGATGAAGTGATTTCGGAGGAAAAGAAGAAGCTTGGCCTGCTTGATCTGGCGACGCAACTCAAGCTGAAGCAGCAGGACTTCGCCACGAAGCAGGGCATCAAGTTGCACGGAGAATTGAAAGACCGAAAGGGCTCGGAAGGCATTTGCCACGCGATCGTGCTGGAAAGCTACGCGCTGCCCGGGCAGTTGAACATCGGCTCCGACTCGCACACGCCGCACGTGGGCGCGATTGGCTGCGTCGCTTTTGGCATTGGCACCACGGACGTGTTCAATAGCTGGATCACGAAAGATGTGCGGGTGAAGGTGCCGGAGTCGGTGAGGATTGTGATTCGGGGCAAGAAGCATGCGAATGCCACGGCGAAGGACTTCATTCTGAAGATTCTGAGCCTGGATTATGTGCGCAGTGGCAAGGCGCTGGCCAAAGTAATGGAGTATGCGGGCGAAGCCATCGAAGAACTCAGCGTGGACGAGCGCGCCACCATGACCAATATGGCAGCCGAGATCGGCGGATTCACAGGCATCGTTGCGCCGGACAAGAAGGCGGTGGACTTCCTGGTGGAGCGGCGCGGGATGGATCGAAAGAAAGCCGAGGCCATGATCGAAGGCTTGTACAGCGATGCCGATGCGCAGTATGCGCATGTCATCGAACTCGATGCGGCGGAGATTACACCGATGGTCGCGACTCCGGGTGATCCGGGCAACGGGAAATATGTTCGCGAGCTGAACACGCCGGTGCCGGTCGAGATCGCTTACGGCGGCACCTGCACGGCGGGAAAGAACGAAGACATGGATATGTATGCTCTGGTGCTGGCGGATGCGCTCAAACAGGGCAAGCGCGTCGCCGATTCGGTAAAGTTCTACATCCAGTTCGGATCGCAGGAAACGCGTGAGTATTGCTTACGCAAAGGCTACATCGATGTGTTTCAAAAGGCCGGAGCGATTGTGATCGAGCCGAGTTGTGGAGCTTGCATCAACGCCGGGCCCGGAGTTTCGACGCGTCCCGATCAGGTTGTGATCAGCGCGCAGAACCGCAACTTTCCCGGCCGCAGCGGTCCGGGACAGATGTATCTGGCATCGCCTTTGACGGTCGCGGCCAGTGCGGTGGCCGGATACATCGTGGAGTACGAGCCGAGCGAGAAGAGGGAGTTGGTGGGAGCCTAGCTACACCGGGCGCTTCGCGAGGGCAGCGTGCTGCTGGCTGGAGGGTATCCGGACAACGATCAGGCCACGGCGCAAGCCTGGACTTACAGGCCATAAACCGGGCCTGGAATGTCCCGGCATGACGCCTATGGGAGCACGCATTCCGCGCTGTCCTTGCAAGTGGTTGAATTCAGGCAGGGTGGCCGAAATCAGCCACTGCCGGACCTGCAACTTTTTTTCGGGATCCGAGTTCAAATACATAGGCGCTTCGGATAGAAACAAGATCTAGAAGACCTGGATTCGGTGGGTTTCGCGGTTGGAACACGGATCTGAGACAAGGGGGAACACCATGCGGTATATGAAATATTTGGCTTTGGTCGCGGTTTTGATGCTGCCGTTGACCTATTCGCAAGCGCAGGTCGCGGTTGGCGTGGGAGTTGGTGTACAGCCGGCGTGCGCGTATGGCTACTACGGATATTACCCTTACGCCTGCGCGCCTTACGGCTACTACGGTCCTAGCTGGTTTGCGGGCGGACTGTTTATCGGTGCTGGCCCATGGTATGGCTGGGGACGCGGTGGCTGGGGCGGTTGGGGCTACGGTCGTGGATTTGTAGGCGGTCGCGGGTTCGTGGGTGGACGTGGGTTTGTAGGTGGCCGCGGCTTTGCGGGCGGACGCGGATTTGCGCGTGGCTCGGCTGGTGGATTCCACGGTGGCGCGGTTCACGGCGGAGGCGGCTTCCACGGAGGTGGAGGGTTTCATGGCGGAGGCGGCTTCCACGGTGGTGGCGGTGGACATGGTGGCGGTGGACACCGGTAAGTTCGTCCGCAGCTTGGCCTGAAATGAGTCAACCTGCAAAGAAAACAACGGCTGGCAGCCAGGGCTGCCGGCCGTTTCGTTTTTTGTCCAGGCATAAAGCCTGTACCGCGGCCCGCATTCTTGCTAGAATGTGCGGTTCGCGGAGCCGCCGCTGAAGTAGTAAAATACCGGTATAGATCTAGAGGAGACTCACACCCTTATGACTTACGTAATTGCAGAGCCTTGCATCAACACCAAAGATACTGCGTGTGTGGATGCGTGTCCGGTGGATTGCATTCATCCCAAGAAAGATGATCCCAAGTATGCGACGGAGCCGTTGCTATACATCGATCCAGTGGAGTGCATCGACTGCGGTGCGTGCGT
>Ga0302180_10001980_pt1 | contig 16119 bp, 13 predicted proteins | sample I_Palsa_E3_2_FD_200575 | JGI IMG/M metagenome (GOLD analysis project Ga0302180, IMG submission 200575) | Peat permafrost microbial communities from Stordalen Mire near Abisko, Sweden - I_Palsa_E3_2 | ecosystem: Environmental > Terrestrial > Soil > Palsa > Peat permafrost | place: Sweden... | reverse complement strand
GACGTGAGGGGGGAGGTTCTTGATGATCTGGCCGATGTCGCTGTACTCGTCGACGACGCCTTGGCAGTAGCGGCAACCGTCGAGATGGCGGCTGAACCAGACGGCATTACCTGAGGGCAAGTTGCCGAATACGAAGTCGAAGGCCTCCGGGTGGGCGAGCTCGACGTCCCGTTCAGAAAGCATCGTCGCCGCCTCGCACGCTGGCCAGCTCCGCCCGCAGCGTGTCGGCTGCCTTGGCCATCCGGGACTTGACGGTGCCGATCGGGATGCCGAGGCGCCCGGCGATCTCGGAATGGGTGAAGCCGTCTCGGACCAAGCGCATCACATCAGCGTAGATCGACGGGAGCTTATCGAGAGCCTGATCGACGGTGAGCACCGTGAGTGCCTGATCAACGGTGTCATATTGGGGCGGGAGCTGGAAGTCCTCAACGGGCAGGAACGGCCGGGACGAGGGGCGCCGGGCGATGTCGTAGGCGGTCGACCGGGCCATCGTGAACAGCCAGCCTCGCACCGGGCCCCGGTTGGCGTCGTAGTTCCGTGCCTGCTGGCAGAACTTGATGAAGGTCTCTTGCACCATTTCTTCGGCTATCCCCTGGTCGTGGAGCACATGGAAGCCGAACCTGAACAATTCCATGCGGTATTTGCGGTAGAGCCTTCGCGCCGCATCGTCGTCGTTCTTGGCGGCGATCTTGGCGATCAGGCCAATCTCGTGAGGGCCGGTCCGTGCCCCGCTGTCGCTCCACGACACAGCCAATCCCCACCCATGTTCCACGAGATTCCCAGCTGACCGGTTCACCACTCCTCCTGGACCGGCTTGCCCTGATTCTCAGTATGACGGCCGGGCCGGGAAAAAAACATGCCGACCGAGCGAACCGATCCGCCCCCTGGCCCCGTAAGTGAAGCACGAACGACACGAAGCGACGGCAAGGAGGGGTGTCGGAATGCCAAGCCGGATGGCCGAGCTTAACGGATCGCTTCGGCCCGGAGCGCGCACGGACGTCAGCTTCGCCGGCCAAGTCTATGCCTGGAACTCTCGCCACTGATCACAGGAATAAGGAGCGAACAATGTCTTTGGCATGCCCTAATTGCGGCTCATCGCCAGATCCGAGGGACCTTTTCTGCGGAACATGCGGGCATCCGGTAAGGGTCCACGCTGCGCAGACCGCCGAATCGACGGCGACATCGGCTAATGGCCGGGCTCAATGGCCAGGGCCGGGAACAACCCGCATCAGCCAGGCCGCCCCGGCCGATAAGGCTGACCAGCCCGCCTATCCCCAGCGGTCCGTTCGTGACCATCGCCAGGAGCACCCGGACGTACCGGAACCTCGTGGCGCGCACGAGGACTGGTGGGAGGGCTGGCCGGCGAAGGCCAAGACGAGACCGGGGCCTGCCCCGGCCGGCGCGACGCCGGGGGCCCAGAGGTCAGCACGGGCGTCAGCCCGTCCCGCTGAATCCGTTGCCTCAGTGGCGAGCGGCAACGCTCCGGTGCACGTCGTCAACCCGCGGGACCGCTCCGAGAGCGCCGCCGCAGCCGCCGATCCGCAGTCGTACATCACGGCCGATGACCGCCGGATGGGCTTCGCGGACCTAGACGTGTCGGCGACGCTCGATCCGCTTTCCAACAGCCGCTTCCTCTGGCAGCTGGCGCGCCGGTTCGGCCTCTACTTCGCGGTGTCCAGCATGATCGACTTCGCCCTCTTCGTGCTGGCCTTCATCATCACCGTCTCGGATGGAGGCTTTGCTGGCCTGGCGAACGGCGGCGGTGCCTTCAGCGCCGTGGAGATGATCGACTTGCTCATCACGGCCGCGCTGATGGCGATGTTCCTTTTCATGCCGGTCCCGGCCCGGCTCGGCCAGTGGAGCCGGGTGCTGTCCTTTCAGGGGCCGGCGGCCGCCTCGGCCCTGGAACTTGTCCGGCAGGCCCTGGAACAGCATGCAACCCCGCTCGACAAACTCGGGCTGCGCCCGCTGGCCCCTCCGGGTGAAGGGCGCCGCGACTACCTGGAATTGCGCCGCGGGTATTTCGCCGGTTACGTCTCCTGCTTCCCGCACGGTCATGATCTTTATGCCGGGTGGACCTTCTGGATCTACATTTCGCCGGCCCGGCTTTTCTTGATGCGCATCGGCCGACGATTCCAGGATTACACCGGACGCGGAAACGACATGTACCAGACCCTTCGCTACGAACCAGCCCGGGCCACCATCGCCGCCCTGCATACCTGCACCCTCGAGGGAGTGAGTGCCGCTACCGGCAGGACCCCTCCGCCCTACGGAAACGAATGACCCCAACGAGCTTCTACACGAATGTCGGCCATCCCCCTGAGTGCCTCCAGCCGGTTCTACACCTGTTGTGGCGCCCTGCGGCCGACGAACCGTCACCTCCCTTGTAGCGGTCTGCGTCGCCTCCTGCAATCACTGGCGGGACGGCAGTCGCTCTCCCGGGCGACGCCGGGTCCCCTTCCCCACGGCACGCGGTGAGGGGTCCCGGCGCTCCCTTCTACTGTGACCTGCGCCGCTACTTCAGGACCCGGGATTAAATCAAGGAGGAACCATGAACAGGAGGATCTTTGCAGGACTCGTCATGCCCGCAGTCGCAGGCTGTAGGAGCACTGCCGTCAGCACGGCCGCCTCCCGGCGGTCAGCACGTCACTCCGACCTCCAGCACGCCCGCTGCACCAGCCTCCGCCACGGCCTTGCGTGCCGCAACGCAACCTGCGGACCTGCGAAGACAGGCGATGGTAGCAGTGCTAACCTGTCGCTTGTCGGCGAGTGGCTATCCGAGACCAATAGCGCGGTAGTACACGGCGGCCGGTGACTCGTACTCCTCTGGCGGAAGGTGCGGGTAATTACGGGACTACGGAAGGTTTGTGCGACCGAAGTGACGACGCATGGCCAAACCTAGTCGACGCGAATAATCCCGACACAGTACTCAAGGCGAATCGAGCCTGCTCTGGCGCCGTCGCCATCAACCTCCTGATTCAGGGAGTCGAGGCTAATGCCATGGCAGTGCCTCATTTGCGCACTAGATAACGATCATGCGCCGACCAGGCCGGCCAACGACTTAGCACTTTGCGTGAATGAGTAATTGCAAAGAGTGATTATAGCGATACAGAGCCGTCCGAGGGGAGCAAAATGCCGCCCTTTCATGGCGCCGCCTAAGATGTATACAGCCGAGCCAGGCCGCTCCATTGAACCTTTGCCACCTCATTGTCGTAAGAAAATTGTAAAGATCCGGTTGTGCGCCGGCTGCCCAGGAGCCACCATTGACTTCTGGGGAGGAAAATTAATTGGCTCGCACGTCCCTTCGAGAGGGCGATCCCGCGCGGATCGGGCAATACAGGCTGACGTCTAGGCTGGGCTCGGGCGGCATGGGGGTCGTGTATCTCGGCGTAGCCTCGGACGGCAGCCTGGTCGCGGTCAAGGTACTGCGCCCGGAACTGGCCGATGATCCGGAATTCCGGCGCCGCTTCGGCCGCGAGGTGACCGTGCTGATGCGCGTCAGGGGCATGTGCACGGTCCGGGTCATTGAGGCCGATACCGATTCGCACCAGCCATACATGGTCACCGAATACGCTGACGGCCCTTCGCTGGCCGAGTACATCGACGAGTACGGGCCGCTGAACGACAGCATGCTGTATGGCCTGGCGACAGGGCTGGCGGAAGCGCTGACCGTCATTCACGCGGCCGGAATCGTGCACCGGGACCTCAAGCCCTCCAACGTCATCCTGGCGCAGGACGGTCCCAAGGTCATTGATTTCGGAATCGCCCAGACGCTGGACGCGACCTCGGTCACCAAGACAGGCATGCTAGTCGGATCCGTGGGTTTCATGGCGCCTGAACAGGTCACCGGCCGCCCGGGCCCGGCAGCTGACATCTTCGTCTGGGGCGTGACCATCGGGTACGCGGCCGCCGGCCAGTCTCCGTTCGGCACCGGGGATACCAATGCGGTCTTGTACCGGGTCCTGTACGCCGATCCCGACATCGCCGCCGTACCGGACTCGCTCAAGCCGCTGGTCGAAGCCGCCCTGGCCAAAGACCCGCAGAACCGGCCGGCCGCGCACGAGCTTCTCGACCGGCTGACGAGCTCCCCGGCGCCGCGGCCAGAGCCGGTCGTCGACCGGCTCTACGACGCTCCGACCCAGAAGGTGCTGGCGCGGACCTGGCAGGACACCGGCCCCCGGGCCAGCCAGCCCCGGGTCAGCCAGCTTCCGGTCGCCCCGCCCCAGCGCCCGGCCAGCCGCCCGCCTGCGAACGGCTCCCTGCTGCTCGACCCCCAGCCGCCTGGCTCCCGGACGGCCCGCCGGAGGGTGAGCCGTCGCACGACGATAGGCGCCACGGGGGTCCTGGCCGTGCTCGCCGTCATCGTCGCTGCCGTCCTGATCGTCCTGCCGGGCCGCAACCCCGGATCTGGTCACCTTGCTGGCAGCCAGGGACTGCCGAAAACGCCTTCCACGACCGCCCTGCCCACCTATCCGGGACAGCAGCAGCGTGGCGTGTTCCAGGCGATTTACCGTATCGCCTCCTCAGACAACACGATGGTGACGACGGGCTCCCAGAGCACCGATGGCGTCGTCCGGCAGCAGTTCTTCGCCTCATCAGACGGCGGAGCCAGCTGGCACCTCGCCCCGGTTCAGCTGCCGGGCGGCGGCCAGCCCCCGCTCGGGGAGGTGGCCACGCGGATAGCCGGCGGCCCGGCCGGATGGATGGCGGAGGGCCCGCAAGCGATCTGGACGAGCCAGAACGGCACCTCGTGGACGCTCGCGGCCGCGCACGGGATCAGCCCGCAGGACCCTGGTGACAGCATCGAGGTGGTCGCCAGCACCGCCGACGGATTCCTGGCGGCCGGCGACGGGAAGGCCAGCGGTGGCGGGAACCAGGCGGTGATCTGGGTCTCGCGCGACGGCGTGACCTGGCAGCGGATGACGGCCGCGCAGCTGGGCCTGGCCGCGGGCGGTGCCACCGCGCAGAACATCTCCTGGGCCGCCACGCACGGCAATGACACGGTGATATCCGACGGCGGATCCGGCGTCTGGCTCAGCACCGACGGCGGGACCTCGTGGACGCCGGTGACCGTCCCCGTGGATCACCGGGCCCAGGCGCAGATCAGCGGCGTGAGCTTCGACGGATCCGGCCTGATCGCGATCCGGCCGGGTACCACCGCGAGCGGCGCCCCCGACGGGGTGGCCTATTTCTCGCCCAACGGGCAGAGGTGGACCTACGCGGGCACCATCGATCCGGCCGGCGGGTTCAAGCCCGCGGAAGTCAAGGGGGGCAGCGACGGTTTCGCCGTGACCGGGACCGTCGTCGGCCAGGGGATTTACGTGGCCTACACCAGCACGGGCACCGGCACCACCTGGCGGGAGACCGGGTCGCTCGGCGATATCTCCGGCGAGCCGACTCCCATCCCCGCGGCGGGCCCGGCCGGCACGATCGTGGCGGTCGGGACACAGAACGGCACTAACGTCAGCCAGCAGCCGGTCTTCCTCAGGGCGGACGCGGCAGGAAGCGTCAGTCCCGTCTCGCTGACCAGCATCCCGGGCGGTCTCATCCCCGAGGTCGCGGTGCACAGCACCGCTGTGTCCGATGACGGCGTGCAGGTGGCCGTGGGCAGCGCGGACGGGTACCCGGCGGTATGGCGGAAGGCGCCGGACGGATCGTGGATCCTGGCCACGTCGCTGTCCCTGGTGTCCGGCCTTCCGGGCCGGGCCTCGCTGTCGAGCGTGACGTACGGGTCGGCCGGGTTCGTCGCGGCCGGAACGCCGGGGCCGGTCATCTACGTCTCAGACGAGGGCGCGAGCTGGCAGTCGGCGGGCGGGAACATCCAGCAGGACCTGGCCGGCGTGGCCGCGGTCACCACGGCCTGGGGCCCGGCCGGGTACCTGATCGACGGCAAGCTGGTGGCCAAGGGCGGCGCGTGCGTGGCCGACGACTGGTGGTCCAAGGACCTGACCAGCTGGACTCGCGCGCATACCGCGGAACCGGCGACCGGCTCGAGCCAGGTGCTCGCGGTCGCCGCCGGCCCGCACGGCTTCGTCACGGTCGGCTCGCACAACGACGTGCCCGCGGTGTGGACCACCGTCAACGGCCGGCTCTGGGAGCTCGACGTCCTGCCGCTGCCCACCGGTGCCTCCAGCGGCGTCCTGGATCAGGTGGCCATCAGCGGGAAACGCGTCGTGGCCCTGGGCCAGCAGACGACGGCGGCTGGCACCGTACCTCTGGCCGAAGTGTCCACCGATGGCGGGACGACCTGGCAGCAGGTGGCGTTTATCTCCGCCGGACCCGATACCGCCGTCACCGCGCTGACCGCCGCAGTGGGCGGGTTCACCGCGGCCGGCCAGTTCGGCGCGGCCGGGCAGCAAAGCGCCACGGTATGGACCTCGGCCGACGGGACGAACTGGACGCAATCGCAGCTCAGCGGCCTGACCGGAGGCGGGAACCATACCATCTCCACGCTGGCCAGGTCCGGTTCCCACGTGACCGGTATCGACTCGGTCCAGACTCAGGAAAACCAGCAGTACATCACCCTGTCCCTTCCCGCGCGCTGATCTGGCCCCGGGTGAACGCGCTCATCTGACGCCGCCGAGGGAGCGACTCTCAGAATTCTCGCGGCCTGTAAACGTCGGAGCGGTGTTCGATGGCCAGGACGGTGACCAGCTGGCGCTGGTCGTCGATGCGGTAGATCACGCGGTAGTCGCCGCGCCGGGCGCTGTGCAGCCCGGCGAGGCCGAGCTTTAGCTGCTGGCCGACCCGGTCGGGATCGGCGGCCAGGGAACCGTACAGGAATTCCACCGCTGCCGTCGCGGCCTTCTCCGGGAGCCGGGCCAGCGCGCGGCGGGCCGGGGGCTTTCCATGCGATCGCGAAGTCGCCGTCGCTCACCGGTCGGCGATCAGGCGCAGCGCATCTTCCTTTGCGCCAGTGTCCGGGCGGGCACGCCGTGGTCATGGTCGAAGGAGAAGACCGGCGGCCCGTCCTGCGTCCGGGTTTGAAAGGATTCCGGGACTGACGCCATCGACAGATCCTCCGCTCGGGGATGGGGGTCGGGGATGGACGTCGGGGATGGGTGAACGGACGCTCAGGCGACGCCCGCGCGCTCGCCGATCTTGCGCGCGATGTCCTGCCGGAGTAGGTGCTTCTGGATCTTCCCGGTCGCCGTCGTCGGCAGCTCGGTGACCACCTCGAGCCGCTCCGGTGTCTTCTGCCGGGCTATCCCTTTGTCCTGCAGGTACGCCTTGATACCGTCCAGCGTGGGCGGGCTGGTGGGGTCGGCGGCCACGAGGTAGCAGCACACCCGCTCGCCGAGCCGTTCGTCCGGCATCCCGACGACGGCGGCGTTGCGTACGCCCGGATGAGCCGCGAGCAGGTCCTCGACCTCCCGGACACTGATGTTCATGCCGCCGCGGATGACGATGTCCTTCGTCCGGCCGGTGACGCGCACGTACCCTTGCGCGTCCATCACGCCGAGGTCACCCGAGCGCGAGTAGCCGTCGGGGGTGAACAGCTCGGCCGTCTCGTCCGGCCGCCCCAGGTAGCCCAGCATGTGGGTAGGCCCGCGGTAGGCGATGTCACCCTCGGACCCCGCGGGGACCTCCGCGCCTAGCTCGTCGACGACCTTCACCGAGGCATAGGGAAGGGCGGCGCCGTCCGAGGTGAGGGCACGTTCCGGATCATCGTCGACGGTGCAGGTGGTGGTGGCGAGGTTCTCGCTGCGGCCGTAGAGGCTGAGGATCTTCGCGTTCGGCAGGAGCGCCTGCGCCCGCTCGACGACCGCCCGGGGGATCGGAGCCCCGGCCGACACCCAGACCCGCAGGCTCGACGCGTCGTCGCGGCCGGGGTCATAGGCGTCGAGCAGCATCTGGATGAAGGTGGTGGCGGTGACGCTGACCGAGCAGCGGTAGCGGGCAATCTCGGCCAGCCCGCGCCGCGGCTCCCAGTCCGCCATCAGGTGCGTCGCCGCGCCAGCGACCATCGGCAGCAGGATGCTCGTCACCAGCCCGGTCGTGTGGGTGACCGGTGACGGCCCGAACTGGACGTCGGACTCGCGGTAGCCGAAGGCGACGGCGAGCGCGTGCGCGCCGCTCACGTAGGTGTTGAAGGTGTGCACGCAGCCCTTGGGCCGGGCGGTCGTCCCGGAGGTGTAGACGATGACGAACGGGTCGTCCGGCCCGACGGGCACGCCGATCTCGGCCTCCGCGGCGGCCGGGTCGACGTCCGCGGTCGTCGCGGCGAGCGTCACGACATGGCCTGACGTCTCCGCCTCATCGTCACGAACGACCACGACCGAGTGCAGCGCCGGTCGCTCGGCCTGCAGGGCCCGGTACATCCCCAGGTAATCGAAGTCCTTGAACACCGAGGCGGTGACCGCGACGCTCACGCCGGCGTCGTCGAGGACGTACCCGACCTCGTCGCGACGGTAGATCGGCATGATCGGCACCATCACCGCGCCGAGCCGGGCGATCGCCACGGCGCTCACGGCGAACTCAGACCAGTTGGGCAGCTGCACCGCTACCCGGTCACCCGGGACGACCCCGCGCGCACGCAGCCCGGCGGCAAGCCGGAGCGAGCGCTCGTGCAGCTCCCGGTAGGTGAGGGACAGTACGCCGTCGGTGACAAACGTCTTGTTCCCCCGCTCATCAGCCTGGCGTGCGAGCAGTTGCCCCAGCGTGTCCGTTCTCCAGCAGCCCGCCGCGTAGTACTGGCTGATCTCGGCGGGAGAGTAACGGTCGCCGACGGTGGGAATCTTCATCGATGCCATCCTGGGAACGTCGTAAGTCGCGCGATCGGTTTGTCACGAGACGGCGGTCCGGCGTCCGCGACGTGAACAAACGTGACGTGAACAAATCTGTGTCTTCGGTCCGAAGTTACAATGGTCGGACCGAAAGCGCAATGGAGAGTGCATGTCCAAGCCCGGCCCGCAAGCGGCCCTGCCGTGGTCGCCCGAGTCAACTCACCGGAACGCGCCGGGCGCCACCGGCCGGCCACGTAGACGTCGTCGATCAGGTCAGGATTCATGGCGGTTCCTTGACACGGCGTGAGCGAGACCACATCATACATGTATCGGTCGGACCATTAATACGATCGACCATCTCGCCAGGGGAAAAGTTGTCAACGGAGACGCTCGTCGGAACCGGCATCAACGTCTTCACGTCGGACTCGAGTGACAGACATAGCCAGACCTCGCCCGGCCGCGTCCCGCTAGCGGCTAATTTGGTCTGACCGTTAACATACAGAACCTAAGGACTGCGGAGAGCTTCGATGGATCTTGCCGACTCGCCGGAGGAAGCCGCCTTCCGGGCGCGGGTGCGGGCGTGGCTCGCCGAGGCGCTGCCGGCCCTGCCGTGGCCCGAGCCGTCCGAGCTGGCCGCCAAGCTGCCGTTCTGGCGCCAGTGGCAGCGCCTGTTGTTCGAGGCCGGCTTCGCGGGTATCTCCTGGCCACGCGAGTACGGCGGGTACGGGGCGGACGCGAAGATCCGCTCCATCTTCACCGGGGAAGCCGACCGGGCCGGGGCCCCCGAGCGGCTCAACACGGTGGGAGAGGACTTCGCCGGGCCCACGATCGTTGCCTTCGGCACCGAGGCGCAGAAGGAGCGCTTCCTGCGCCCGATCCTCACCGGCGAGGAGCTGTGGTGTCAGCTGTTCTCCGAGCCGGAGTCCGGTTCGGATCTCGCTTCGCTGCGCACCAGAGCGACGCGGGCGCAGGGCGGGTGGCGCCTGGAGGGGCAGAAGATCTGGACCAGCCGGGCCCACCTCGCGGCGAACGGCATCCTGCTCGCGCGCACCGGAGGCGGGCCGCGGCACCGCGGCATTACCTATTTCGTGCTCCCCATGGACAGCCGCGGGGTCACCGTGCGGCCGCTGCGGCACATGCTCGGGGAGGCCGAGTTCAACGAGGTCTTCCTGGACGACGTGTTCGTTCCGGACGAGCTGGTGGTCGGCGACGTCGACGGCGGGTGGGCGGTGGCGATGGCCACGCTCGGCTTCGAGCGCGTCGGCATCGCGACGGGACGGGTCAACACGAAGCGTGCGGTGGACGACATCGTCGCGGACGTGCGCGGCATGACCGGGCCGGACGGCCGCCCGCTCGGCGCCGACCCGCTCATCCGTCAGCAGCTGGCCGACCTTTACGGACGGGCGCTGGTGCACCAGGCCATCAGCCAGCGGGTGCTGACGATCGCGGCGGACGACGGCCCGCCCGGTCCGGTCACCTCCATCGGCAAGCTGTACTTCTGCCCGCTCGTGGAGGACCTGGCCGACTTCCGCATGGCGCTCGCGCCGCTGGGCGGCCAGCTCGCACCGGAGGAGCAGGCGGCGGCTGATGCGCGCTGGACGCGGCTGGCCTATCAGGCCCGGGGCACCGCGATCGCGGGCGGGTCCACGTTCATCCAGCGCAACATCGTGGCCGAGCGGCTGCTCGGGCTACCCAGGAGCTGACCGGGTGCCGATCTCAGCCGATCTCGGGGACCGCGATGGCGATGCGTTCCTCCACGGCCAGTGCGGCGGCGGCGTAGGCGTGCACGTGCCTGGTCATCCGCCGGGTGGCGGCGTCGGCGTCCCTGTCCTTGATGGCCCTGGTCACGGACCGGTGGGCGCGGACCGTGATCCCGCGGACCTCGTCGTTGACGAAGCCCTCGTTATGGGTGACGGTATAGATGGCGCGCGACAGGGCGACCATGATGCCGGTCAGGATCTCGTTGTGGCTGGCCTTCGCCACCCCGATGTGCCAGTCCAGGTTCGCCTGGAGGAACTGCTCAAGGCCGCCGCTGACGGCGATGGCCACATTAGCCGCCTCCAGCCGTTGCAGGTCCGCCGGCGTGCGGTTGAGCGCGGCCAGCCGAGCGCAGGACGGCTCGATCGCCTCGCGGGTCTCATGCACCGACGCGAGGCGGATCTGCCGCCCGCGGATCATCAGCTCAAGGGAGTTCGTCACCGACTCCTCGCCGGGCCGCTGGACGAACGCGCCCCCAGCGCGGCCGGCCTTGATGCGCACCAGGCCCTGGACCTCCAGGACACGCAAAGCCTCACGCACGGTGCTGCGGCTCATCCTGGTCTGGACCACGAGTTCCCGCTCAGGGGGCAGCGGGGTGCCCTCGGGATAATCTCCGGAAAGGATGCGCTCGCGCAGCTCGTTCGCCAGCACGTCCGAAGCCTTCGGAACGTCCATCGGCGACAGCCTGATCGCCGACCGCGAGTTGTCCGCCGTCATTCCGCTCTCGCTTTCTGGTCTAAAGGTCTGACCCAAAATAGCATTATCGACGCGAGACGGCGGCCGTCACCACCCTGACCGCGCGTTTACCAGTAAGGAGCAGGGCCATGCGATGGGAACTGTCGGAAGAGCAGGCCGACTTCCGGTCCGTTCTTCGCGACTGGCTGCGGGAGCGGTGCGCGTCAGCCGCGCTGCGCGGCTGGCTCGACACCGGTGACCCCGGTCCCTTCGAGGAGCAGTTCGCGGCGGAGGGCTGGTGGGGCGTCGGCTCTCCCGAGGAGCTGGGCGGCCAGGGCGGCGGCCTCGTCGAGCTGGCGCTGGCCGCCGGGGAACTAGGCCGCGCCGCGGCGCCCTCATCGGCATGGATGGGATCGGTGCTGGCCGTACCCGCACTGGCGAACGCCTCCGACGCCGCGAAGGCGCTGCTCGCCGACGGCATCACGACCGTGCTGGCGGTGCCGTCCGGTGCGGTGGCGACGGGTCCGGGCTCACCGGGTCGGTCGGCTCGGTGCTCGGTGCCGACCGGGCCCGCCGCCTGCTGGTCCCGGTCCAGCGGCAGAACGGCACCGCGCTCGTCCTGGTCGAGGCCGGCTCCGCCCGCGCGGAGGTCCGCCCGCAGGCGCTGACCGACCGCACCCGGACCATGGGCGACATCACCTTCCGCGACGCGATCGGCACGCCGGTCGCCGCGGACGTCGACGCCGTGCTCGATCAGGTCGCGCTGCGGGCCGCGGTCCTGACGTCCGCCGACGCGCTCGGTGTCACCGAGCGGATGCTGGAGATGACGGTGGAGTACGTCAAGCAGCGTCACCAGTTCGGCGTCCCGATCGGGTCGTTCCAGGCCGTCAAGCACGCGGCGGCGCAGATGCTGGTGCAGGTCGAGTCGGCGCGGTCGATCGTCTACCTGGCGGCGGCGTCTGTGCAGGCGGGCCACCCGGACGCGCACCTGCATGCCGCGGCAGCGAAGGCGCAGGTCACCGCCGGTGCCGCGGAGGCCGCGGATACGGCGCTGACGCTGCACGGCGCGATCGGCTACACCTGGGAGTACGACCTGCAGCTGTACTACAAGCGGGCCATGCTCGACCGTGTCCTGTACGGTGCGCCCAGCGCGTGGAATGAGCGCATCGCCGCCGTACTAGACCTCGTGCCCGAGAGATGACCAGGCCAGCTCGTGCCGCCTGGTTCCGCGGACGACATTGCCACCGAGCTCAGAAAGGACATCTATGACCTCCAGAACGGCCTTCGTCACCGGGGGCGCCCAGGGCATCGGCCAGGGCATCTCCACCACGCTGGGAGCCCAGGGCTTCAAGGTCGCCGTCGTCGATCTCAACCTCGAGACCGCGCGGGCCACCGCCGAGTCGATCACGGCAGCCGGCGGCACCGCGCTGGCCGTGCAGGCCGACGTCACGGACACCACGTCCGTGCGGGCCGCGCTGAAGGCGGTCACGGCAGAGTTCGGGCCGGTCGAGATCGCGATCAACAACGCCGGGTGGGACGACTTCATGAACTTCGTCGACACCACCGAGGAGTTCTGGGACCGCGTCCTCGACATCAACTTCAAGGGCGCGCTCCGCGTCGTTCACGCGGTCGTTCCGGGCATGATGGAACGCGGCTGGGGACGCGTCATCAACATCGGATCCGACGCCGGCCGCGTCGGCTCGTCGCTGGAGGCCGTGTACTCCGGGGCCAAGGGCGGCATCATCGCGTTCACCAAGACCCTGGCCCGCGAGGTGGCGGCCAAGGGCGTGACGGCGAACACGGTGTGCCCCGGGCCGACCGACACCCCGATGCTGCGCGCGTTCGCCGACAAGTCCGGCGACGGCGCGAAGGTGCTGGCCGGGATGACCCGGGCGGTACCGATGCGCCGGCTGGCGGAGCCCGCCGACATCGCTGCCGCAGTGGCGTTCTTCGCCTCCGACGCTGCCGGCTACATCACCGGCCAGACGCTGTCGGTCAGCGGCGGCCTGACGATGGCATGAGGCTCTCGGGAAGGAACCTTCGATGCGCTACACGATCCCGGCGCTGGAGACGCTCCGGCTCGACCGCCCGCGCGACGGCGTCGCAGTCCTGAGCCTCGCCCGTCCTGACCGGTTCAACGCGATGACGGACCGCATGTTCGGCGAACTCGAGACGGTTGCCCTGGCCCTTGACCAGGAGAACTCGTTGCGCGTGCTGATCCTGACCGGCGACGGACGGGCGTTCTGCGCGGGTTACGACTTGGCCGACGCGGAGAAGCTGACCTCACTCGGTGCGATGGGCATGCTCGATCTCCAGGAGCGGGCGGCGAGGGCGTTGGCCGCGATCCGGTCGATCCGCGTCCCGGTGATCGCGGCGGTGAACGGGCCTGCCGCCGGCGGCGGCCTGTCGCTCGCCCTGGCCGCCGACATCCGCCTGGCCTCGCCGGCGGCGAAATTTAACGCGGCGTTCGTGAAGATCGGCCTCTCGGCAGGCGACCTCGGAGCGTCGTGGCTGCTCACGAGGCTCATCGGGCCAGCCGCAGCGGCCGAGCTCGCTTACACCGGCGCGATGATGGGCGCGGCCGAGGCCGAGCGCACGGGCCTGGTCAACCGGGTCGTCCCGGCTGAGGAGCTGATGCCCGCGTCCCTAGAGATGGCGGGACTGATCTGCGCGAACTCGCCGGGTGGGGTGCAGCTTTCCAAGCGGGCGCTGCAGGCCAACATGGAGGTCACCTCCTACGCCGCGGCGCTGGAGCTGGAGAACCGCGGCCAGGCTCTGCTGACCCGCGGCGAGGACATGCCCGAGGCTCTCGACGCGTTCCGCACCGGACGCGCGCCGCAGTTCACGGGGCGCTGACCGATGGCCTTCGACGCTCCTGCCCTGCAGACCCTCGGGCTCGATCTGCGCCGCGACGGCGTCGCGGTGCTGACCATGAACCGGCCCGACCGGGCGAACTCCCAGACCGTGACGATGTTCGAGGAGTACGCCACCGCGGCCGTCGCGCTGCGGGACTCTGGTGCCCGCGCGCTGGTCGTGCGCGGGGCGGGGGAAAAGGCCTTCTGCGCGGGCTTTGACCTCGCCGAGATCGACGTGATCACGAAGATGGGGGTACGGGAGTTCCTCGCGTTCCAGGAGCTGGCGGCGAACGGGATCGGCGCTCTGCGCGCGCTGCCGTTTCCTGTGATCGCCGCGGTCCACGGCGCTGCCGCGGGCGGCGGCCTGTCGCTCGCGCTGGCGGCCGACATCCGGCTCGCCGCGCCGACGGCCAAATTCGCGTGCTCCTTCGTCAAGGTCGGCCTGTCCGCGGGGGAGCTGGGCACGTCCTGGACACTGCCACGCCTCATCGGCCCGGGCCGCGCCGCCGAGATCGCCTTCACCGGCCGGGTCGTCGGTGCCGAGGAGGCGGAGCGGATCGGGCTCGTCAACCGCGTGGTCGCCGACCCGGTCGAGGAGGCGTTCGCGGTCGCCGCGGCGATCTCGGCGAACTCACCCGGCGGGATCCGGATGTCAAAAAGGGCGCTGCAGCGCAACCAGGAGGTCTCCTCCTACGCGGCGGCGCTGGAGCTGGAGAACCGCGGGCAGGCCCTGCTGACCCGGGGGGAGGACATGCCGGAGGCTCTCGCGGCCTTCCGGGAGCACCGGGCCCCCCGCTTCGGGGGCAGGTAAGAGCCGCCTGGCGCCCGCGGCTCGCGGTGGCGTGGTCATGGTGCCTTTTGCGGGTTGAGGGCGAACGTCTCGATGATCGCGCGGGTGTTCTCGGCCACCCGCTCCGCGGGGAGGGTGAAGCTGGGGGAGTACAGGGCGGCGTGGTCGTAGCGCTTCTCCAGCGCGGGCAGGGCGTCCCGCACCTCGGCGGCGGTTCCCGCGACGGCCATCTGCCCGAGCATCGCGTCGGAGACCGCCTCGGTCATCGCGCGGTGGTCCCCCGCGCGGAAGGCGTCCCTGATGGCGGCGGCCTCCCGGCCGAACCCGGCGGCCTCCATGGTGGGCCCGTAGGACTTGGGCGCGGCGTAGAAGGCGATCTGCGCGGCGGCCTCCCGCCGGGCGGTGGCGGTGTCGTCCGCGATCGAGCAGATGATGATGCCCATCAGCCGCACGTCACCCGGGGACCGCCCGGCCTTCGCGGCACCGCGGGCGATGGCGGGCAGCGCGACGTCATCCAGGTACCGGCCGGTGATCGTGGGGTGGCAGACCAGCCCGTCCGCGACCCGCCCGGCGGCTTCGATCATCCGCGGATTCACCCCGGCCGTGTAGACCGGGATATCGGCCCGCAGGGGCGGCGCGACCTCGGCCGTGGGGGCGATGCTGACGGAGTAGAAGCGGCCCTGGTGCCTGACCGGCCCCTCGTGCAGCCGCCATAGCCGGCGCAGCAACGGGACCAGTTCCTCGATCCGGCTGGCCGGGCCGTCCGGATCCGGCACCCCGTGCCAGTCCGTCATCATCCGGCGGGTACCCGTACCAAGGCCGAGGATGAACCGCCCGTCGCTCATCTCGTCGAGGAAACGGGCGTCGTTGGCGAGCACCAGGGGCGAGCGGCCGACGGCATAGGCGATCGCCGTCCCGACACCTATGCGGGTGGTGACCGCGGCCATGGCCGCCGCCGACACTATGGCCGAGCGGTGCAGGAACTCTCCCGACCACGCTGCGTCGAAGCCGGCGACCTCGGTGCGGCGAGTAATCTCCTGGGTCTCCTTCAGGCCGCCGGCCAGCACCGTGATGCCCCGGGTAGTCATGGCAGCGACCCTCCGTCCTCGGGTTGGGGCGTCTCGCCGCTTGAGTAACCTCCGCGATGAATTTGGCCATACCATTGTACCTATCTCTGGACGTCGGGCGGATCGGGGGCACACTATGACGGCGGTCTTTCCCGACGTCCTGGTCGCGCCGGGCGCGCCCGGCCTGCCCGAGCGGTTCTTCGACCGCTTCGTGTTCAACCTGCACGCGCCCGACGGGTCAGCCCCGT
>Ga0302180_10001972_pt1 | contig 16149 bp, 17 predicted proteins | sample I_Palsa_E3_2_FD_200575 | JGI IMG/M metagenome (GOLD analysis project Ga0302180, IMG submission 200575) | Peat permafrost microbial communities from Stordalen Mire near Abisko, Sweden - I_Palsa_E3_2 | ecosystem: Environmental > Terrestrial > Soil > Palsa > Peat permafrost | place: Sweden... | reverse complement strand
CTGGTGGCGATGTTTTATGCGCTGTCGCGGAAGCCTAAGAGTACGGTTACGCACGCTTAGACGTCTACTTCCGATAGAGAAACAATTCCCATAGGGAAATCATTCGCAACGAAGACCCTTAAAACGCATAAAACGCACCCTTTTGTGCACCGCGAGGAAGCACGGAAGACCCTTACCGCGCATACCGCGCATATCGCGCAGTATTTCCGGGACGTTAATCCGCTACCATCAGCTGGCCTGGAACAATCGGCCTGGTGCGGGGAAGCATTCCGAAGGCGGCAGCCGCGCCCACTCCGCACAGGCACAACACAAAGGCCGCTAGTTTTAGCTGGTCGGTTGCTGGTGACCTGGGCAAGGTCTTCCACAACACCAGAAGGACCGTTTGCGAAATGACCGCGGCCCAGACTGCTCCGTAAAAATAGCGGCGCTCAATTCCCTCCCCCTTCGTCGACCTTCCTACCCTGGGCAACCAGCCAAAAAATCCCAGCAACAGCACCACGGCGCAAAGGGGAAAATACGCCTGCAGATAGATCTGCTTCATGACCCACTTGCCGGTGACGACGGCAATCACGAGTCCCGCAAGATTCAGCAATGCGAAGTTTAAGACCGCGTTCCACGCGAAGGTGTAGCAGATCTTGCGGTAGAGAGGATTGGGCCTGTCTTCTGTGAAACGAAGAATGTAGGGCCGGGGCTCTACTCCCGGAAGCCGGCCGTAAAAGCCGGCCACTCCGGTCGCGGCCATGACGAACAATAACCAGGCTACGTTATTGCCGCTTCCGCCATGGGCAAATAGATCAAATGTGAGCGGGCCGGGTGCCAGGAAAAAGACCCAGATCCATATCGGCCAGTGAGCCAGCCGGTAACGCACCTTGTTGCGCTCGCGGATCCTGCGGGCTTCCGCGTATTCCACCTTCATTGAGTAGGCCATCCACTGCTATTTTGCATCTTTTTTCATCAACCGGGGGCCGTTCCGCATCCATTCACATGTTTGTGTTAGGTTCGATTGGGAGGGTTCCGCATTGGGCAAAAGCATGATCCCGAAGCGTCTGTTTTTGACCAAGGGCGTCGGGAAACACAAGGAACGGTTGACGTCTTTCGAGATGGCTCTTCGAGACGCCGGCATCGCTGCCCAGAACCTGGTTCGGGTTTCTTCGATCTTCCCGCCGCAATGCAAACTCATCACCCGTAAAGAAGGCCTGAAGTATCTGTCGCCCGGTGAGGTGGTGTTCGCCGTGGTGGCGGAAAATTCTACCCGCGAGCCCCATCGGCTGGTGGTTTCAAGTATCGGGGTGGCGATTCCCACAGATCGCAACACTTACGGTTACCTGAGCGAACACCACAGCTTCGGCGAAGCGGAAGATCAAGCCGGCGAGTACGCAGAAGAACTGGCGGCAGAGATGCTCGCCACCACGCTGAACGTCGACTTCGATCCGGATAAGAGCTGGGACGAAAAGAAAGAGATTTATCGCATCTCCAATAAGATTGTCCGCACGACGAACGTCACGCAGTCGGCCATTGGAAATAAGAACGGCCTTTGGACGACCGTCATTGCCGCGGCAATCCTGATTTTTGAGTAAGAGAATGGCTAATAAAAATTATCGCGTTGGAATTGTGCAGATGTCCTGCTCGCCCGATCCTGACGCCAATCTCGATAAGGCCGCGGACCGCGTGCGCGAAGCGGCGCGCGGCGGAGCGAATATCGTCTGCCTGCCGGAGCTGTTCCGCGCGCAGTATTTCTGCCAGCGGGAAGACGCCGAGCTGTTCGATCTGGCGGAGGCGATCCCCGGGCCTTCCACGGAGCGGTTGTCAGCCGTGGCCCGGGAAGAAAAGGTGGTGGTCGTCGCTTCCCTGTTCGAGCGGCGGGCTGCCGGGCTCTACCACAATACGGTGGCGCTGTTGCAGAGCGATGGAACGCTGGGCGGGATCTATCGCAAAATGCATATCCCGGACGATCCCCTCTACTACGAAAAGTTTTATTTCACCCCGGGCGATTTGGGATTCAAAGCGTTCGACACTTCCGTAGGACAAATAGGCGCGCTTATCTGCTGGGACCAGTGGTATCCGGAAGCGGCGCGCATTACTTCTCTGCGTGGAGCCAACCTGCTGTTTTATCCCACGGCGATTGGCTGGCATCCGGCGGAAAAAGAGGAGTTTGGTAAGGCGCAGTATGATGCGTGGCAGACTATCCAGCGGTCCCATGCTATTGCAAACGGCGTGTATGTCGCGTCGGTCAACCGCGTTGGCCATGAGCATGGGGACATCCGCGGCAATCGCGCTCCGGGCGTAGGACTTGAGTTCTGGGGCGGGTCTTTCATTGCTGACCCCTTCGGCCGCGTGCTGGCGCAGGCGCCTCACGACAGCGAGGCTATCCTGATCGAGGAAGTGAATTTGAAGACCATCGAAGATACGCGGCGGAATTGGCCCTTCCTGCGTGACCGGCGCATCGATGCTTACCCGCCGATTTCGGCTCGCTTTCTCGACGATGCCAAATGAATCCGTAACCCCGCGCAGCCTGGGCTATCGCATGCCGGCGGAGTGGGAGCCGCACGCTGCCACCTGGCTGGCGTGGCCCCACAACGCCGCTGACTGGCCGGGTAGATTTCATCCCATTCCCTGGGTTTATTGCGACATCGTTCGCCACCTTACGCGGGTGGAAGATGTGCATCTGCTGGTCGAGAATGCCGCTGCGGAACAGCGCGCGGGGGCCCTACTGGGAAAAACAGGCGCGCGGCTGGAGCGGGTGCACTTCCACCAATGGCCCACGGACCGAGTGTGGATGCGGGATTCCGGACCGATTTTCGTGAAGCGGGCGGAAGGGGTTGGGATCACCAACTGGCGGTTCAATGCGTGGGCGAAGTATGACGATTGGCAATCGGATGATCAGCTTCCTTCGCGGGCTACCGAACTGCTTCATCTGCCTAGCTGGACTCCGGAGTTTCGAGGCCATCGCGTGGTGTTGGAAGGCGGCAGTATCGATGTCAACGGCCGCGGCACTTTGATCACTACCGAGGAGTGTTTGCTGAGCCAGGTGCAGCAGCGTAATCCGGGCCTCAGCCGCGAAGATCTGGAGCGGGTGTTTCACGAGTATCTCGGCATTGATCAGGTGCTGTGGATGAATCGCGGCATCGCGGGAGACGATACCCATGGCCACGTTGACGACATCACGCGTTTTGTTGGTCCGCTGACGGTTGTCACTGTTACGGAGCCTGATCCTGTTGACGAGAACCATTTGCCGCTGGCGGAAAATTTGGAGCGGCTGCACCACGCTCGCAATCCTGAAGGGCATCCGTACCATATCGTTGAGTTGCCGATGCCCGCTCCGGTTGTGTTTCAGGGCCAGCGATTGCCGGCTAGCTATGCCAATTTTTATATTGCGAATGGGCTGGTGCTGGCTCCCACCTTCAACGATGCCAACGACCGTAAGGCGCTTAATGTGCTTGCCGAAGTGTTTCCTGACCGCAAGGTGGTTGGTATCCATTGCGGGGATTTGGTTTGGGGCCTGGGGACGCTGCACTGCATGACCCAACAGCAGCCGGCACGATGACCGACGCGGAAGCACTGGCGCTGGCTCTTAACGAGGCGCGTGATGCGGCTGCGGCTGGCGAGGTTCCGGTCGGCGCGGTGGTGGTCCAGAATGGAGTGGTCGTTGGGCGGGGACAGAATCGGGTGCTGCGGGATGTGGACCCCACCGCGCATGCAGAGATTGTCGCCATGCGCGAGGCTGCACTCACCTTAAAGAATTATCGGCTTATGGGGTGCGAGCTTTTTGTCACTTTGGAGCCTTGCGCTATGTGTGCCGGCGCTATGATCCACGCTCGGCTGGACCGGCTTATCTACTCCGCGGCCGATCCTAAGGCTGGTGCGGTTGGTTCGGTGCTGGAAGTGCTGAATCATCCTTCGCTCAATCACAAAATGGTGGTGAGCAGCGGAGAGCTGGCGGAGGAAAGCGCTGAGTTGCTGCGTTCGTTCTTTCGGGAGAGACGGACGTAAACAAGTGCGTCCCGGATAAACGAGTCCCCCGGGTAACACAACTCCCCGTACCACAACTCCGTCCGGGTGCCCTACGTTCGCACCGGCGTACGTGGGCCGAAAACGTGGTTTTTTTTCGAATGCTTTCTGTACCGGAAGTAAGGGCTGTCGAAGGGCTTCGCCCATCTTATTCGGCCCACGTACGCTGGTGCGAACATGGGGCACCCCGACGGAGTTGTGGTGCCCGGAAGGATTTGCTTTTTCGGACGGAGTTGCGTCCCTTCGGGGCTTGAGGGTAGCCGTGGTATCCCGGCGGTTGTTGCTGGGCTACAAAAAGCCCTTACTGGACTTTGCCCTGGGGACGCAGTTTTCGTAGTTCCTGCGCACACTCTACTGCGTTCATTACGGATAGCTCGAGGTTGTCAGCGGAGGCCCAGAACCATAGGCGACGCGACTGCGACACCTCCGCTTCATCGAACCTTGCCCTGACGGATACTTCCTGATCGCCGATGGAGTTTAGATTCCCCGGTGCATCCATATCACTCAGGATCAGTTCCATGTGGGCCCCGGAAACCGTGGCTTCGATCTGCTCCAACGTTACGGGGCGCTCGTACTCCACCGCGATCGAGAAGGTGTGGCCGTGGAACGCCGGCACATGAATCAATTGCAGGGAAAGCTGCGGTAGACGTCCGCCGGAAAGTAATGCGTAGTGACGGCGGATGCGTGCTTCGCTGTCTGCCAGGCTGATCTTGGCCCCTTCGCCGAATACACCCACCGTGTTGAACGCGACCTGGACGTCGTAAACCTGAGTGGGGATGCTCTGAAACGAAAGCAGCGCGACCGTCTGCTGATGCAACTCATCGAGAGCCGCCTTACCGTACTCTGACGCTGGTTCGAGCACAGTGGCTGATACGCTGCGGATGGCTCCCAGATGCTGCAAGCGCTCCAGTAACAACGCGAGCACTAACGCTGCAGGATGGGCGGAAACAACGGCCGGCGTATGCAGACTGGGCGCAATGGCCACAGCCGCTTCGCCCATCGCCTCCTGCAGCCATGGGGCGCAGACCAGCACGCCCGGTTCTCCCTCTAATCCGCCGGACAGATCCACGATGCTGGAGCCGGCACGGTGCGCGGCTTGCCAGTGCCGGCGAGTTAACTCCGGGCCCCCGGCGAAGAAGGTGAAATCGACGCGCTCAAACGAATCGGCGGTAATGGGTTGAATAAAGGTGATCTCGTCGCCCACCGTTTCCAGTTGTCCCAGAGCCTCCTGATCATCCATCAGCAGGAACTCTGAGGCGACAAAGGTAGATTCGGAAAGTGCTTCGTTGAGCTGTTTGCCACGGATAGACGCGGCGCCGACAATTGCAATGCGAAAAGGGGTACTCATCTGTCGATGGGATGCACGGGGGGTTGCAGGGCGGGAGATTGTCCTGGCAGGCGCCGGTGGCGGCGCTGCCAGGAGTAGGCTGCGCGGGCAAAGATGCCGGAAAACATGTAAATAAATGCCGCCGCGAGCAGAACGTATTCCGAGAAGAAGACGGTAGCGTAAATCGCAAGCCCCATCAAAACAATGAGCCGAAAGGGATGCCGATCGGCCAGGTTGATTTCTTTGCCACTCCAGAAACGCCAGGTACTCACCATCAGTAGTCCAACGATTAAGACCAGCGCCATCCACATGATCGCGACGCGCCAGTTGGGCACCGGTGTTCCAGAGAAGAAGTGAACCACCGCCGCGATCACGCCCGCAGCCGCTGGAATGGGCATGCCGACAAAGTATTTTCGGTCCGGCCGGCCAGGATTCGTGGGCGTGATATGAGTGCCGATGTTGAAGCGCGCCAGACGGCCGGCGCCGCAAAGCAAAAACAGAAAGCAGACAAAGGCGCCCCACTCCATCACGTGCTGACGCCGTACAGCATCCATGGCGGTGGGCAGCGCCTGAAAGCCCCAGGTGTAAGCGAGCAGGCTGGGAGCGACTCCAAAGGTAATGACGTCGGCCAGCGAATCAAGCTCTTTGCCAAACTCACTGGTGGTCTTGGTCATCCGCGCGATACGCCCATCGAGCGCGTCAAACGGAATGGCGAAGCCGATAGCCAGGGCGGCCCAGTTGAAATGGCGCGGCTCCTGCACCGAACCCTGCAGGCTCTGGGTAATCGCGTAGTAGCCGGCGGCGATATTGCCCGAGGTAAACAGCGACGGGACGATGTACATGCCTCGACGCAACCGGCGGCGCTGCTTCGGGTCGGGCGGATCAGCCGGTCCCAGGGCATCGGTCTTCACGCGAAGCTCTCCTCAAGAACATCGAGCGGCGGTTGGTCCTGCAAGGGTTGGATGACGGCTAATACCGAAGCACCACCCTTGACCCGCTGCCCCTTGGCGACCCGCAGGTTTGCATGTCCGGGCAAGATAACGTTCACCCGGGAGCCAAACTTGATGAGCCCGACGCGCTGCCCGCGACCGATGGAATCCCCTTCTTTAAAGTTGAAAACGATGCGGCGAGCAATCGCCCCGGCAATCTGGCTGAAGGTCACACTGAAGTCGTCACCTTGTACGGTGATCACGTTCTGCTCGTTCTCAGCAGACTTGGGATCGAGGGCGTTGAGGAACTTGCCTTTCTGATAGCGGACCTCGCGTATAGTGCCGGCGATGGGCGAGCGGTTGACGTGAACATCAAAGACGCTGAGAAAGATACTCAAGCGGATGCGCTCTCCAGACGGCGTTTGAATGCGGGCGACCTCTGTGATCTTTCCGTCTCCCGGCGAAACCACCAAGCCGGCCTCGGACGGCACGGTGCGCTGGGGATCGCGAAAGAACCACAAGAAGAAGCAGGCCAGCAGGACGGGGACAACGGCCCAGACCGAATGCCCGGTTATCAGGAAGATCAGAACGCCGGCCGCAAGAAAGCCGAAACCATAAAAGTATCCGTCACGAACCATGTGTGCGCTGAAACCCTTGGAGAATTATAGAGGTACGGGGGCCTCAAGAAGCAGGGCGTCTTCGACTGGTACCGAGTAGTAGGCACGGCGGACCCCTGTGGTCGAGAAGCCGTACCGATGATACAGAGCCAGGGCGGGGGCGTTCGATGCCCGCACCTCCAGCCGGACTGTTGTGGCTCCGGCGTTGGCCGCCCAGGCTATGCAGGCTGCAACCAGCGCGGATCCTATGCCCTGGCGGCGGTAGGCGCGGTCCACAAACACGCCTTCGAGTTCGGCTGAGGTTTCCGGCCGCAACCAACTGGTTAATGCAAAGCCCGAAAGGTCGCCGTCGCTCAGCGCAACCAGCCCGGAGCGCTGCAGCGGGTCAGACGGCTCAGCCAGCAGGATTCCTTCGTAGTCGGAGCGGGTCCAGCGGGGGCCCTCTGAGCCGGCGGCAAGGGCCAGCACGCGATCGAGGTCCTCAGCAGCCAGGGCGCGAATCAAGAAACTCACACCCCGACCCTGGCCGCACGCACCACCTCGGCGTCGGAGCGGCGCAGGTAATTCGCGTCCAGCGTTTCGGGGTCATCGAAGTCGCGCGCGTGGAAGCGGGTCATGGCAAAACGGAGAGCTTCGGCAGCATCGGGAGGCTGCACGTAAATCGGCCCACAGAGAGCGAGGGCCGTGCAGGCGCTGGCAGAGGCATCCCCAGCGCGGCTCTCATCGCAAACCAGCACCCCGGCGCCGGGCTGCGTAGCCGCCGTCACCGTTTGCTCAGCGGTCATGAGGGTTTCTCCCAAGCTGGTTCCGTTGCGGTATTCGCCAACGTAGAAGTCCCCGCGGCCGGCGTCCACTGCGGCAAGCACGTGAGGCAAGCCGCTGGCATGGGCCAGCAGCGCCAATCGCGAGACGGCGATCAGCGGAATGCCTGCACCTTCAGAAAGTCCTTTGGCGGTACTTACCCCTACCCGGATGCCGGTAAAGCTGCCTGGCCCGTTTACGACCACAACGGCCTCAATGTCGCTCATGGTTGCTTGCTGCTTCTGGAGCAGTGCGGCGATTTCTGGAATGAGACGTGCCGAATAGGTGCGCACCGCGAGCTCGGCGGTGGCGAGGATTTTGACGCCGTCTTTCTGGGCCACGCCAAGCGCTACGCTGGCGGTGTTTCCGCAGGTATTTAAGGATAGAAGCATGGGGTCTTAAACAGCAGCAATCGGATCCTGGCAGATTTCCAGCGATAGGCCGTGGGAGTCTCCTGGATCGACCAGAAAGTGTAGGCGGCCGCCGGCGCCGATCTCGATCTCATCCGAGAGCAGGCGGATGCCCGCTTTCTTCAACTGTTCGAACGCGGCGGAAATGTCGTCGACATGGAGGGCCAAGTGGTTCAGACCTTCCTTTTCCTCTTGCTGTGGTTCCTTCTTTCCTGTTTCCTTCTTTCCTGATTCAATGAGACGCAGGCGGCTCTCTCCCAGTGGGATCATCACGCTGCGCACGCCTTCGTCCTCAACTTTTTCTTCGAGCACCGTGAGACCGAGAGCCTCGTACAAGCGCCGGGCCTGCTTTATGCTACTGACCACAATGCCCACGTGGTCGATGTTAGCCATCGTTGTCTCCTTGCCGCAGTAGTTGTTCTACCAGTTGCGGCACGAACTGGTAGGGGTTATGTTGGCCGCGCGCGACCTGCTGGCTGATGGTCAGCAAATCCTGGTCGCTGAGGCCGTGTCCCCGTAGAGCGCGCAGCAGTTCGTGTCTCACCATTTCTATTATCCGTGTGCGCCAGTGGGCTTCTCGCCGGGCAAGGAGCCTTCCGTCCTCGGCCAGCCACGCCCGGAAGTGGTCTATTGCCTGCTCCAGTTGTTCGATGCCGGCGCCGGTGGTGGCGACGGTTTTCACCACCGGCGGGATCCAGGTTCCGTGTTCCGCAGCCAGCGACTGCATGGATCGCACTTCTTTTTCCACCCGGTCGGCGCCTTCGCGATCGCTTTTGTTGACTACGAAAATGTCGGCGATCTCCATGATGCCGGCCTTGATGCTTTGTATATCGTCACCCATGCCCGGCATCAGTACCACAATGGTGACGTCGGCCAGGCGCACGATGTCGATCTCATCCTGGCCTACGCCGACGGTCTCCAGCAGCAGGCGCTCTTTACCGCTGGCCTCGATTACCATGGCGACATCCGCTGTGGCGCGGGCCAGGCCGCCTAAGGAGCCGCGGGTCGCCATGCTGCGCATGTAGAAACCTGGATCGGAATCGTGGTCCCGCATGCGGATGCGGTCACCCAGGATGGCTCCTCCGCTGTATGGGCTGGTCGGGTCTACTGCGATTACGCCCACGGTTTTTTGCTGGGTACGGTAGCGGCGGGCTAGTCGGTCTACCAAGGTGCTCTTGCCGGCTCCTGGTGGTCCGGTGATCCCGATGCGGAGTGCGTTGCCGGTGAGCGGGAAGCAGCTGGATAGGATTTGCCGGGCGGAAGGAGCGTCGTTTTCTACCAGGGAGATTGCCCGGGCCAGTGCGCGCACGTCTCCTTGGCGTAGGCGCTCGATCAGCTGCGGTACTTCCATTACCTGATCATACGATTGGGTGGAAATGACTGCAGATCCCTCCACTCGTAGGAACAGGTAATAGAGCAGAGGCTATTTATTCAAAATCTCGCGGGCGATGATCAGGCGCTGAATTTCGCTGGTTCCTTCGCCTATCGTGCAGAGCTTTACGTCGCGGTAGAACTTCTCTACTGGATAGTCCTTGATGAAGCCGTAGCCTCCGTGCAGTTGCACTGCCTCGTCACAGACCTTTACCGCTACTTCGCTGGCCATCAGCTTGGCCATCGATGATTCCAGCGTGGTCTTTTGCCCGGCATCCTTCATGACGGCTGCTCGCAACGTGAGCAAGCGCGCGGCGTCCAGGCCGGTCGCCATGTCGGCTAGTTTCCATTGGATGCCTTGAAACTCCGAAATGGCCTTGCCGAATTGATGGCGCTGCTTCACATATTTGCGCGCCGCGTCATAGGCGCCGCGCCCAATGCCCAACGACAGAGCAGCAATCGAAATTCGGCCACCGTCAAGGATACGCATGGAGTCGATAAACCCCTGCCCCTCCTCACCCAGCAGATTTTCGCCCGGAATCTCACAGTCCTCAAAAATCAGCTCCGAAGTGTCGCTGGCCCGCAGCCCTAGCTTGTTCTCCTTCTTGCCGGCGCGAAATCCCGGAGTTCCCTTCTCCACCACAAAAGCCGAAAGACCACGGGTGCCCTGGCCCTTATCCGTAACCGCGATGATGACAGAAATATCGGCGTAGTGGCCGTTGGTGATGAAGGTCTTGTTCCCGTTCAATACCCAGTTGTCGCCGCGGCGAACAGCGGTGGTCCGGGCGCTTCCCGCGTCCGAGCCGGAACCCGGCTCCGTCAGACCCCAGGCACCCAGCCATTTCCCGGATGCAAGCAAGGGAATGTACTTACGCCTTTGCTCGTCATTGCCGGCAACGAAAATGTGATTGGTGCAGAGCGAGTTGTGCGAGGCCACGATGATGCCAATCGACCCATCGACAGCCGAAAGCTCCTCGACCGCAAGCGCGTAATCCACGTAGCCGAGGCCCGAGCCCCCAAGTTCTACCGGGAAGATGGCGCCCATCAGGCCCATCTCGCCCAACTTCTTCACCACTTCGAGGGGAAACTCGCTGGCTTCATCCCAGCGCATGACATTGGGAGCAATCTCGCGCGCCGCGAAATCACGGATTTCCTTGCGCAGCTGCTCCTGCTCGTCCGTAAGGACAAAGGAATGGTTGGGAACGGTATCTGCCGCTTGAGGAGTCATAAGTGAACCGCTAAGTTTAGCACTGTGGGCCTATCCGACGCTGAGCGCCTGATCTATAGCACGCTGAGCCCTTGCTCAAGGTCTTCCAGCAGGTCATCGGCATCTTCAATACCAACCGAGATTCGGACCATTCCGTCCGTGAGCCCAATGGCAGCACGGCCTTCTTCGCCCAGCGCCGCATGGGTCATGGTTGCGGGGTGAGAAATCAGCGTCTCCACCCCACCCAGGGACTCGCCGACCGTACAAATCTTAAGCCGGCGCAGCATGGAGTTAGCCCGCTCTAAAGAACCAGTCTCGAAAGTAATGAGCGAACCAAAACCCGACATCTGCCTTTGCGCAAGCTCATATTGAGGGTGATGCGGCAGTCCGGGATACATAACCACCGGAATCTTAGGATGGCCGGCCAGGTAATTGGCAACCGCGTTGCCGTTTATCTCGTGCTGCTTCATGCGCACGGCCAGCGTTTTGACCCCACGCAAGACCAGAAAGCACTCGAAAGGGGAAAGGATGCCCCCGGTGCACTTCTGCACGAACTCAAATGCTTCTTTCTGCTCCGGAGTCGTCGCCACCAAAACACCTCCGAGACCATCGCTGTGGCCATTCAGAAATTTAGTGGTGGAGTGCATCACGATATCCGCACCAAACTCCAGCGGTCGCTGAAAATAAGGCGACATAAACGTGTTGTCAACGCTCAGGTCAATCCTCTGACCGGCCGTTTCATGACAGACATCCGCAATGGCGCGAATGTCGGTGATCTGCATCATGGGGTTGGTCGGGGTTTCAATATGCACCAGCCTGGTGGCTGGCTGGATAGCTTTGCGTACCTGCTCCGCGTCCGTGGTGTCGACGTAGGTAAACCGAATGCCGTAATGAGCAATAATTTGGTCAAACAGCCGCGGAGTTCCTCCGTAGACATTGGAGCCGCAGATCACATGGTCGCCGGTCTTGAACATGGTGACCAGGGCCGCAATGGCAGCCATGCCGCTTGAAAAAACGTGCGCCGAGGCGCCCCCTTCGAGCGAAGCCAGGTTTTCTTCGAGCGCCGTACGCGTGGGATTGGACACCCGCGAATATTCGTATCCGCGATGCTTACCGATTTCCTCCTGGGCGTACGTAGAGGAGGCGTAAATGGGCACGTTGACGGCGCCGGTCAGCGGATCAGCAGGCTGGCCGTCGTGGATTGCCCTGGTGGAAAAGCCCTGACCGCTCAAAGGCCGCCCTCGAAGATGGCCTTCGAAAGGTAGCGCTCGGCGGAATCGGGAATGATCGTAGCCACCCGCTTCCCTTCTCCGAGGCGAGACGCAATCTGTACCGCTGCCGCCACCGCCGCGCCGCCGCTGGACCCGGAAAGCAAGCCCTCCTCCGCCGCCAGCCGCTTGACCATATCGAAGGCTTCGGGGTCGTGGATGGCAATGATCTGGTCGCAGCATGCACGGTCAAACGTCCGCGGAATGAAGGAAACGCCGATGCCCTCAACCTTGTGAGGGCCCGGCTCACCGCCCCCCAGGATGGAACCTTGGGTCTCTACGGCCACCGTAAGAATGTTGGGATTTTGCTCTTTGAGAAAGCGCGCCACACCGGAGAACGTTCCGCCCGTGCCAACGCCTGCCACAAAGGCGTCCACCCGCCCCTCCATCTGCTCCCAAAGCTCGCGGGCCGTAGTGTCGTGGTGGTAGTCGGGATTGGCAATGTTTTCAAATTGCAGTGCGGCAAAGCTGCCCGGGGTTTCCGCTTCCATAGCGCGGCAGCGGCGGATCGCGCCCGCCATGGCCTCTGCTTCAGGGGTGCGAATCACGGTAGCGCCAAAGCCACGCATGAGGATGCACTTTTCTTCCGCGTAGCCGTCCGGGACAAAGAGCACTACCTTGTAGCCGCGGTGCACGCCGACCAAGGCGAGCCCTACTCCAGTGTTGCCGGCGGTGGCCTCAAGGATGGTGCCGCCCGGCTTCAACAAACCACGGCGCTCCGCGTCCAGGATCATGCCCAGCGCGGCCCGGTCCTTGACGCTGCCACCCGGGTTATAGGTTTCCAGTTTGACGTAAAGATCTGCCGCCCCGGCGGGGACAAGCCGGTGAAGGTGAAGCATGGGGGTGTGCCCCATCAACTCCGTCACATCTTCAGCAATAGGCAGCGTGCGCGCTGCAACCTCGCGAGTAGAAAGGGTCATAGGCCAACTGACTAGTGTAGCAGCCGGGGTTTAATTGGATTGCGCCTGAGACCCCGCATTTGGCCCATTGCCCGGAGCGGCCTGTTGCGCCTTCTTGGTATTGGGGTAGTAGCCGGTTTTGGTGCGCACAATCAGCTTGTTGTAGCCTTTCGCGTGCGCATCCACGTGGACGGTGCGAAAGCCGCCCTGGCTGATCGGCTTGGTGGAGTGGTAACCAATGGTGTATTGCTCGCGGATGTCGCGCGCCACCTCTTCGGCGATCTCATCGACCTGATTCAGATTCTTGGGGAAGAAGGATATCCCACCCGTCTCATTAGCCAGCATTTCGAGGGCGCGTTTGGCTCGACGGGCCTCGCGGCCGCCGCCACTGTCGTCATACAGCAGGCCGATGGCATACACGATGGGCCCTTGCAGGTCCTGAATGCGGCGCACTGTTTCCTCGAGCGTGGTACTGGAGGCGTTGTCTTCTCCGTCGGTGATGACCAGCAAGACCTGCTTGGGGCGCTTGGAGTTCTTGGTGAGGTAATCGGCGGAGGCCATGATGGCGTCGTAAAGGGCCGTACCGCCTTTGGAATCAATATGCCCGAGGCCATCACGTAGCTTGGGGATGCTGGAAGTGAAATCCTGATCGATGTAGGCCTCGTCGGAAAAATTCACCACGAAGGTCTCATCCTGAGGATTGGAATGCTGCACCAGATCGAGGGCAGAAGTGTTCACCGCCTGCCGCTTGGTGCGCATGGAGCCCGAGTTGTCGACCAGGATGCCGAGCGAGATGGGGATGTCCTGATGCTGAAAGGAGGTAATGGTCTGCGCCACGCCATCTTCTGAGACCCTGAAGTCCTCCTTGGCCAGGCTGGTCACCATGTGCTGTTTATCGTCCAGAACGGTCGCGTTGAGCACCACCTCATCGACATTGCGCTGGAGGGTGTATTTCCCGTTGTCGCGGCCAATGATCGCGGCGCTCTGGCCTGGCTGGGGTGCGGTCACCTCTCCGTCAGGCGAGGCCACGGGGTCGCGGTCGACATTCAGGGGACGCTGTTTTTCCGGCTGGACGGGATTAGACTCCGCCACTTGCGGCACAGCAGGGCCTGGCAAGCAGCAAAGCAGAGAAATCGATAGCAGGAACAGCGGTTTACTGCAAAGGCGCATAGTATCCGGTACGGGCGTGAACTGTAAGCTGGGGCAGCCCCTCGGGCGGGACCAGCTTAACCTTCAATTTACGCCACTTCCCGTCGCGTTTGAGATCGTCTGATCTATACCCAAGTACATATTGGTTACGTAACTCGGCGCTGATCTTGGTGGCGATGTCGGCCATGTCGGCCAGATCGTCGACGCGAAAGAGCTGTCCGCCGGTCTCCTCGCTCACATCGTGCAGCAGAATGGGCCCTAGTTGCTCTTCGCGGGTAGGCGCGTACTGATCGAAGATGCCGATGGAGTAGATCTGCACGTCGGACTCGCGAACCACCGCACGCACCTCACTTTCGGTATAGCGGCTGCGGTTGTCGCCCCCGTCAGAGACCACCAGCAGCGCCTTGCGCTCATTTTTGGCCTGCTTCATCTTGTTTAAACCGAAATAAATGGCGTCCAGCAGCGCGGTCCTGTGCCCGGCTTTTACGGTCAGCAGGCGAGCCTCAATGTTGTCGATGTTGTTGGTGAAATCCGTAATCAGCTCGGGCCGGTCGTTGAAGCCAATGACAAAGAACTCGTCCTGCGGATTGGCGGTGCGCAGAAATTCCAGGATCGAGTTGCGGGCGCGGTTGATCTTGTCGGTCATGCTGCCGCTCAGATCAAAGATGATGCCGATCGAGACCGGCGCATCCTCAGAAGAGAAACTCTTCAGCTTTTGCAGAGCATTGTTTTCGTAGACGAAAAAGTCCTGCCGCTCGAGACCAGTAACCAAACGATTAAGTGGATCGGTTACCGTGACCGGCACCAGGACCAGGTTTACGTCCACCCGCATGCGCTCGTTCGGCCGCGCGGTGAGCGCTTTTTTACCTTCCAAGGGGACCGGTACTTTTGTCTCTGGCTTTGCGTCTGGGGTTTTGCCGTCGATGGGTGCGGTGGGAGCCGGGGGCGGAGGTTGCACATGAACATCGTTCAGGGGATCCTGAGCCCGGCAGACCTGGGAGAGGCCGAGTCCAAGAAAAAGGACCAGTGTAATGGCAGCTGTCGTCCCGCCGCCCCGTCTCGTCCCCATTCTGCGCTCGATGCTGAGCGCCATAGTCACAGCCCCCGTGTCCCACTTCCCGTGTGCAGGATGGTAGCACGTTCACTTTGACCCTGGATTCCCATAATCGTTTGCGGTTTCATATAACTATCTCGCTATGGGTGTTGCTTCCTATGGGACGGGAGCATCATCCAGGGCCAGCGAGGCTCTTTCCGTCAGGTACAATCCGACAGGTATAAGAGAGCAAAGCAATTGGCAGCGACTGTGGTTGCCGATGTATGGAGCTGGAAACCCCAAGCATGGCCCGAATTTATCCCTTCCGCGCGTTGCGTTATAACCCCAGCATGGTACGCGTAGAAGACGTCGTAACCCAGCCTTACGACAAGATTACACCCGCCATGCAGCAGGCTTACTACCAGCGCAGCATCTACAATCTGGTCCGCATCATCCTCGGTTTACCCGAACTTTTTGATGAGCCTGGAAGCAATGACGTCTACACTCGCGCGGCCCGCGACTTTGCTGACTGGCGCCGGATGGGGGTCCTGGCCCAGGAAAAGGACGCCTGCATTTTCGCCTATTCCCAGCGTTTCACTGTGCCCGGCGGAGATGGAGAGATTCACGAGCGGCGTGCCTTTATCGCCCTGGGCGAACTGTGTGATTACAGCCAGCAGGTGGTCTTCCGCCACGAACAAACGCTTTCCAAGCCCAAGTCTGATCGCCTGAACTTGCTGCGCGCCACCCGGTCGCACTTCGGACAGATCTTCATGCTGTATTCGGATCCGGCTCTGACCGCGGAAAAGATCCTTTTTTCCGGCAAGACCGCGCCGGAGATTGAGGTTACCGACGAGTACGGAGTGACCCATCGGGTGTGGAAGGTGAGCGATATGAGCACCATCAACATCCTCCTGGGGGCGATGGAGGATAAGAAGCTGATCATCGCCGACGGTCACCACCGGTATGAGACGGCCCTGAAGTACTCGCTCGAGCATGCCCCACCGACCGTCGCCCGGACGGAGAGGAACCTGGCCCACACCACGCCCCAGCCTCCCTACCCGGAAGCCGCCGTTATGATGACCTTCGTGAATATGGATTCGGCCGGCATCACCATTCTACCCACTCATCGC
>Ga0302180_10001969_pt1 | contig 16168 bp, 13 predicted proteins | sample I_Palsa_E3_2_FD_200575 | JGI IMG/M metagenome (GOLD analysis project Ga0302180, IMG submission 200575) | Peat permafrost microbial communities from Stordalen Mire near Abisko, Sweden - I_Palsa_E3_2 | ecosystem: Environmental > Terrestrial > Soil > Palsa > Peat permafrost | place: Sweden... | reverse complement strand
AATCCCAGCCGCCGGCATGCGCTCGCGATCGCCTCGCCCTGCGGGTCGTGGATCTCCGGCTTGAGCATCACGTCGACGACGACTCTGGCCACCTGACGCAGCGTACGCGACCTGGCTGCGGCGGTGCGTACCGGAGGGCGCAGGCGGGATCGGGCTAGGGCGCAGGCGGGATCGGGCTAAGGCGCAGGCGGGACCGGGCAGTGACGGTAACGTGAGATCTGTCACGATGCCGGCAGCGCGAGCAAAACCGGTTCACTTAGCTCCGCCCCAGGCGGGTACTGTCACTGCGGGGGCGGACGAGCGGCCGGTCAACGGTGATCTCCGCGACCGGCCCTGCGTATCAAGGAGTGGCACGTGGCCGTCAATGCTCAGGGCGCGGTCGGCGCCGTACCGGATCCGCTCGGCCTGGCCGGACGGGCCGGTTCGGCGGTACCTATTCAGCTCCTCACCCCCGAAGGCGAGCGGGTGGAGCATCCGGACTACCCGCTAGAGGTGTCCGCCGGGGAACTCCAGGCCCTGTACCGGGATCTCGTCCTCGTCCGCAGGATCGACTTCGAGGCGATCGCGCTGCAGCGCCAGGGCGAACTCGGCATCTGGGCCTCGCTGCTCGGCCAGGAGGCCGCCCAGGTTGGCTCGGCCAGAGCGCTCAGCCCCCGGGACATGGCCTTCCCCACCTACCGTGAGCACGGCGTCGCCTGGTGCCGCGGCCTCGACCCGGCGAAGCTGCTTGAGCTCTTCCGCGGGGTCAGCCACGGCGGCTGGGACCCGAAGGCGCACGGCCTGCACCTGTACACGATCGTCATCGGCTGCCAGGCGCTGCACGCGACTGGCTACGCGATGGGCATCCAGCGTGACGGTGCCGTCGGGGAGGACGGCGAGGCGGCCATTGCCTACTTCGGCGATGGCGCGACCAGCCAGGGCGATGTCAACGAGGCGTTCATCTGGGCGTCGGTGACCAACGCGCCGGTGGTGTTCTTCTGCCAGAACAACCAGTGGGCGATCTCCGAGCCGCTGGAACGCCAGAGCAGGGTCCCGCTCTACCAGCGGGCGTACGGCTTCGGCTTCCCCGGCATCCGGGTGGATGGCAATGACGTGCTCGCCTGCCTGGCGGTGACGCGGCAGGCGATGCAGGCCGCGCGCGAGGGACAGGGCCCGACGCTGATCGAGGCATTCACCTACCGGATGGGCGCACACCACCACCGACGATCCGACCAGGTACCGGCTGGCGGCTGAGCTTGAGTCATGGAAGCTGAAGGATCCGGTCGAGCGCGTCAAGGCGTACCTGATCCGGTCCCAGCTGGCGGAGAAGGCCTTCTTCGAGGCTATCGACGCGGAGGCGAACGAACTCGGCACCAGGCTCAGGCGGTCCTGCCTGGAGATGCCGGATCCGGAGCCGCTGGCGATATTCGAGAATGTCTACGCCGGGCCGAACGCGCTCATCGACGCCGAGCGCGAGCAGTTCGCCGCCTACCTCGATTCCTTCGTCAGCCAGGAGATAGCCCGATGACCACCCTGACGCTGTCCAGGGCACTGGGCGAAGGCCTGCGCAAGGCGATGGAGAACGACCCCAAGGTCCTGATCATGGGCGAGGACGTCGGCAAGCTCGGCGGCGTCTTCCGGGTCACCGACGGCCTGCAGAAGGACTTCGGGGAAGCCCGCGTGGTGGACACCCCGCTAGCCGAGTCTGGCATCGTCGGCACCGCGATCGGGCTGGCCCTGCGCGGCTACCGGCCGGTGTGCGAGATCCAGTTCGACGGCTTCGTCTACCCCGCCTTCGACCAGATCGTGTCCCAGCTCGCGCATATGCGGCTGCGCTCGCTCGGCACCGTCAGCCTGCCGGTGGTGATCAGGATCCCCTTCGGCGGCGGCATCGGCGCCGTGGAGCATCACAGCGAGTCCCCCGAGGCGCTGTTCGCGCACACGCCCGGGCTGCGGGTGGTCGCCTGCGGCGACCCGGCAGACGCCTACGTGATGATCCAGCAGGCCATCAGCAGCGACGACCCGGTGATCTTCTTCGAGCCCAAGCGGCGCTACTGGGACAAGACGGATGTCGACACGGCCGGCGGCCTGGCGTCGGCTACCCCGCTGCACAAGGCACGGACGCTGGTCAGCGGAACCGATGTGACTGTCCTGGCCTACGGCCCGATGGTCAGGACCTGCGCCGAGGCGGCGGTGGCGGCGACCGCGGACGGCCGGTCGCTGGAAGTGATCGACCTGCGGTCCCTCGCGCCGCTGGACACCGAGACCATCGTCGCGTCGGTCCGGCGCACCGGCCGGTGCGTGGTCGTGCACGAGGCCGTGTCCAGCGGCGGCCTCGGCGCCGAGATCGCCGCGCGAGTGACCGAGGAGTGCTTCTACCAGCTGGAGGCCCCGGTGCTGCGGGTCTGCGGCTACTCCACTCCGTACCCGCCCTCCCGGATCGAGGAGCACTACCTGCCGGATCTGGACCGGGTGCTGGACGGCGTCGACCGCACCTTCGCCTACTGAGAGGGCGGCATGTCAGAGCTCAAGGAGTTCAGGCTCCCTGATGTCGGCGAGGGACTGACCGAGGCCGATATCCTCCGGTGGCATGTCCGGCCGGGCGACCGGGTGGTGGTCAACCAGATCATCGTGGAGATCGAGACGGCCAAGGCCGTGGTCGAGCTGCCGTGCCCGTTCGAGGGCGTGGTCGCCGGGCTGCTCGTGCCGGAGGGCACGACCGCGGACGTCGGGACGCCGATCATCTCGGTGGATGTCAGCCCAGGGGCCGTGGCGGCCGACGCCGCCCCGGGCGCGTCCGCCGCTGATCAGGGCGCGTCCGCCGTAGCCCGGACTCCGGCGGCAGCGCAGATCCCGTCGCCGCCGGCCGAGGGCGCGGTCGAGCCCGGGCTGCACGGCAGCCCGGCACCGAAGGCGGAACGCCAGGCGGTACTGGTCGGCTACGGAGTCAAGCTCGGCACTACCGCCAGGCGAGCGCGGAAACCTCGGGCACAGCGGCCGGGGCCGGCCACGGAAAAGCCAACCGGTTTGAACGGAGCGACCGGGGCCGGCCATCTGGTCAGCGGCGAGCGTCCGGCGGTCCTGGCCAAACCGCCAGTCCGCAAGCTGGCCAAGGACATGAGCGTTGACCTGTCGGCGCTCGCCGGCACCGGCCCGAACGGCTCGATCACCCGGGATGACGTCCTGTCGGCAGCCGGCCCTGCTGGCGCCGGCCCTGCTGGCGGCCCTGCTGAAGCCTTCGCTCCTGGTCCGGCGCACCTTGCGCCGGTCGCCGCCGTCTCGCGGGAGGAGCGGATCCCGATCCGGGGCATCCGGAAGCACACCGCAGCGGCGGTGACGGCAAGTGCGTTCACCGCCCCGCACGTGACGGAATTCCTGCAGATCGACATGACCGAGACGATGGCCGCCACGGACCGGCTCAAGTCGCTGCCCGATTTCGCCGAGGTGCGGGTATCGCCGCTGCTCTTCGTGGCCAAGGCCCTGCTGGTGGCGGCCGCGAGGCAGCCCATGATCAATTCTGCCTGGGACGAGGAAAACCAGGAGATCGTGGTCCGGCACTACGTCAATCTCGGCATCGCCGCCGCCACCGAGCGCGGCCTGATCGTGCCGAACATCAAGGATGCCCAGGCGCTGACGCTCCCGGCACTTGGCCGGGCGCTGAACGACCTCGCCGACACTGCCCGGGCCGGCAAGGCGTCACCCGCCGACCTGCGCGGCGGCACGATCACCATCACGAACGTGGGCGTCTTCGGCGTGGACACGGGCACTCCCATCCTGACGCCCGGCGAGGCGGCGATCCTCGCGTTCGGCCGCGTCAGGGACGCGCCGTGGGTCCATGAGGGGCAGCTGGCGGTGCGGAAGGTCACCACGCTTGCGCTGTCCTTCGACCACCGTCTCATCGACGGCGACGTAGGGTCGGCCGCGCTCGGGGACGTGGGGGCGATGCTCACCGATCCGCTGCGCATGCTCGCCTGGGGCTGACGCCCCGCTACCGGGAGGGGACGACGATGATCAGGCATGTAGTGCTATTCACCTGGACTGCCGAGGCGACAGCGCAGCAGCAGGCACTGGTGGCGACCGAGTTGCGCGCCCTCAGGCCGCTGCTGACCGGGGTCCGCGCTTATCACGTCGGTCCCGACGCTGGCCTGGCGGACGGCAACTACGACTTCGCCGTGGTCGGGGACTTCGACGACGCGGCAAGCTACCTCGCCTACCGTGACCACCCGGCGCACCGCGCGATCATCGAGCAGACCGTGCTGCCGATAGTGGCGGAGCGAGTCTCGATCCAGTACGAGCTGTAACGGGCCCGGCCGGGCGCCAAGTACCCAGATGGCCGTCATGTTGCCCGGCGGGCCGGTCAGAACGCTTCTGCTGGCAGGTCCATGAGGTCCAATGTGGTCCCCTCGGCGATCTCGCGCTCGGCGGCCAGCCTCGGCAGCACCGTCGCGGCAAAGAACCGGGCAGCAGCGATCTTCCCCTCGTAGAACGCGCGGTCGGCGCCCGGCGCGTCATCAAGCCTGGCCAGTGCGACCTCAGCCTGCCGCGCGAGCAGCCAGCCGATCACCAGGTCGCCGAGCGCCATCAGCAGGCGCGTCGTGTTCAGCCCGGTCCGGTAGATCTCGGCGGGCTGCTCCGCTTATCCGGCCAGGAAGCCGTGCATGGCCGTGACCAGGCCCTCGATATCGGCGGCGGCCCTGGCCAGCGCACCGCGCTCGGCCTTGAGCCGCCCGTTCCCTGACTCACCCCCGGCGAATTCCTTGATCTGCCCGATCAGGAACCGCAGCGCCCGGCCCTGGTCCCTGACGACCTTCCGGAAGTACAGGTCAAGGCCCTGGATCGCCGTGGTGCCCTCGTAAAGACTGTCGATCTTCGCGTCCCTGACGTACTGCTCAATCGGGTAGTCCTGCAGGTAGCCGGACCCGCCGAGGGTCTGCAGGGACAGCGTGAGCATCTCGTACGCGCGCTCCGATCCCACCCCCTTGACGATCGGCAGCAGCAGCTCGTTCAGCCCGGCCGTCTGCGCATCCGCGATTCCGCTGGCCTCGGCGACCTGCTGGGCGTCCTGCAGAGTCGCCGTGTACAGGACCAGCGCCCGCATGCCTTCCGCATACGCCTTCTGCAGCATGAGCATCCGGCGGACGTCCGGGTGGTTGATGATGGGGACCCGCGGCGCGGTCTTGTCGAGCATCTGCAGGAGGTCGGCGCCCTGTACCCGGGTCTTGGCGAAGTCCAGCGCGTTCAGGTAGCCGGTGGACAGCGTCGCGATCGCCTTCGTGCCGACCATCATCCTGGCGTGCTCGATGATCACGAACATCTGCCTGATGCCGTCGTGCACGTCGCCGACCAGGGTGCCGACGGCGGGGTGGGACTCGCCGAAGGTCAGCTCGCAGGTGGTCGATGCCTTCAGGCCCATCTTGTGCTCGACGCCGGTGACGTAGACGCCGTTGCGCTCGCCGAGTTCACCATCGGAGCCGACCAGGTACTTGGGCACCAGGAACATCGACAGGCCCTTGGTGCCAGGGCCGTGTCCCTCCGGCCGGGCGAGGACCAGGTGGAAGATGTTCTCGGCCATGTCGTGCTCGGCGCTGGTGATGAACCGCTTGACTCCCTCGATGTGCCAGCTGCCGTCCGGCTGCCTGACCGCGCGAGCCCGGCCGGCGCCCACGTCGGAGCCGGCGTCCGGCTCGGTCAGCGCCATCGTGGCCGTCCACTTGCGCTCGACTGCCAGCTCGGCGAAGCGCTGCTGGTACGGGGTGCCCATCCGCAAGAGAGCCTGGGCGAACGATCCGCCGCTCGCGTACATCCAGACGGCCGGGTTGGCGCCCAGGATCAGCTCGGCCACTGCCCAGCAGAGGGAACGCGGAGCGCCGCTGCCGCCCAGCTCTGCCGGGAGTTCCAGGCGGAACCACTCGGCATCCATGAAGGCGGCAAAGGACTTCTTGAATCCGGCCGGCATCCGCACTGATCCGGTGGCGGGGTCGAAGACAGGCGGGTTGCGGTCAGCTTCGGCGAACGACTCGGCGATAGGCCCCGTGGCCAGCCTGTTCACCTCATCCAGGATCCCGCGGGCAGTGTCCTCGTCAAGGTCCGCGTATGGCGCCGAGCCCAGCAGGTCCTGCCGCCGCAGCACCTCGAAGAGGTTGAACTCGATGTCACGGACGTTGCTCTTGTAGTGGCCCATCCCCGCCTCCGGCGTCCAGAGTTCTGTTCTTACTAGTCAGTAACATAGCCGATCCTACTCGCAAGTAACCACAATGGCGAGCCCTCCACCTGCAGTCCGCCGGGCAGCCCGGCCGCGGCACGTTTGGGTGGCTGGTGGCGGCGTCCGGGCATTCCGCCAAACCGAATCTCGTTCTAGAGTGTTGCCAGCGGCGCAGCGGAGCACGGCGAACGAGGTGAATCATGGCGCTCGGCCTCACCGAGGAGCACCTGGAGCTAGCGGCGGCAGTCCGGGGATGGGCGCAGCGCAACTGCCCGGCGGAAGCCATCAGGGCCGCCGCCGACGGCCCGGATAGCGGATCGGAGCGGTACCGGGAGTCGTTCGGGCCTGCCCTGGCCGGGCAAGGAGTCCTCGGCCTGCACCTGCCGGAGGAATACGGCGGGCAGGGATTCGGCCTGCCGGAGCTGGCAGTGGCACTGGAGGAACTTGGCCGGGCGCTGGTACCCGGGGCATACCTGCCCACCGTCCTCGCCAGCGCCGCCCTGGCCAGCGCCGCCGCCGCGACGACCGGCGGCACGGGCAAGCTGCTGGCCGGGCTGGCCGACGGATCCGCCACCGGCGCGGTCTCGCTGGCAGCGGGCCTGACCGGCCGGTCCGGCCCCGACGGCAGCCTCATCGTCGAGGGGGAGTCGGCCCCCGTGCTCGGTGCCTGGATGGCTGACCTGGTCATCGCGGGAGTGCAGACGGACCGCGGCGAGATCTGGGCGGCCATCGACGCCGCGAGCCTGGAGATCACCAGGCTTGACAGCCTTGACCTCACCCGCCCGGTGGCGCGAATCCGCGCGGCCGGCGCGGCCGTGCCAGCCGACCGGCTCCTCCCCGGTCTCGACCGCGGGGCAGTCACCAGCCTGGCCGCGATCCTGTTCGGCGCGGAAGCATCCGGCATCGCCGACTGGGCTACCGCCGCCGCCGCCGACTATGCCAAGATCCGGCACCAGTTCGGCCGGCCGATCGGCCAGTTCCAGGCCGTCAAGCACCGCTGCGCCTGGATGCTGACCGCCGCAGAGCAGGCCGCCGCCACCGTCTGGGACGCCGCGCGCACGCAGCCCGACAAGCCGGGGGGCGAGGCACCGGGAGACCAGGCACCGGACACCGCGGCGCCGGGGGCGCGGCAGCGCGAGTTCGCCGCGAGCGTGGCTGCCGTGGTCGCCATCGACGCGGCGGTCACGTGCACGCACGAATTGATCCAGGTACTCGGCGGGATCGGCTACACCTGGGAACACGAGGCCCATCTTTACTACCGGCGGGCGATGTCGCTGCGCGCCCTGCTCGGCCCGTCGGATGAGTGGGCACGGCGAGTGGCCAGGCTGGCTTTGTCCGGCACCCGCAGGCCCGTTCAGGTGGATCTTCCTGACGCCGGGGGCCCGTTGCGGTCAGCCGTGCACGCTGATGTTGCCGAGATTGCCGCGCTGACCGGCGCCGAGCGCACCGAGCGGCTGGCAGCTGACGGCTGGGTGACGCCGCACCTACCCCGGCCATGGGGCCGCGGCGCGAGCCCGCTGGAGCAACTCGTCATCGACCAGGAAATGCGCGCCGCCCGGGTACGTGCGCCCAGCCTCGTGATCGGTGCCTGGGTCGTGCCAGCGCTGATCAAGTACGGGACAGCCGAGCAGCAGCAGCGGTTCCTGCCGCCGACGCTGCGCGGCGAGTTCATGTGGTGCCAGCTGTTCAGCGAGCCGGGCGCAGGCTCTGACCTGGCCGGGCTGACGACGCGCGCGGAGCGGGCCGAGGGGGGCTGGCGGCTGACCGGGCAGAAAATCTGGACCTCGCTGGCGAGGCAGGCCGCCTGGGCGATCTGCGTCGCGCGCAGCGACCCCGCCGCGCCCCGGCATGCGGGGATCACTTACTTCCTGGTGGACATGTCGTCGCCGGGCGTCGAAGTGCGGCCGCTGCGCGAGATCACCGGCGACTCGCTCTTCAATCAGGTCTTCCTTGACGACGTGTTCGTGCCGGATGACTGCGTCGTCGGCGAGGTGAACGGCGGCTGGAAGATAGCCAGGACGACGCTGGCCAACGAACGGGTGTCGCTGTCGAAGTCGTGGACCTTCGGATCCGGCGTCAGTGAGCTGCTCGAAGTCGCGGGCGGGGCTGGCCAGCTGCAGCTCGGGCAGGTCGGCGCGCTTGTCTGCGACGGGCATGCGATCGACCTGCTGTCGGTCCGGGTCACGCTGAAGCAGCTGTCGGGCACGGAGCCCGGCGCCACCGGCAGCGTGCGGAAGCTGCTCGGGATGCGGCATGCCCAGCGCGTCTCCGAGCTGTGCTGGTCGGCCTCCGGGGCTGACGGCGCGCTCGGCGGCGGCGCGGGACCGGCCGTCGCTGCCTCCGGGCTGCCCAACGGCTCGCACTGGGCCCGCCAGGTGCTGCTGACCAGGGCGCTCACCATCGGGGGCGGCACAACCGATATCCAGCTCAACATCATCGGCGAACGGATACTCGGCCTGCCCAGGGACCCGGAGCCACCCGCGGCGTGACGGGAGCCACCCGCAGCGTGACCGCGGCGTGACGGGCCAGCCGCGGCGTGACGAGGGCCACCGTACGGCGTGACGGGAGCCACCCGCGGCGTGGCGGGGCCGCTCCCGCCCTTACCGGCAGGCCGGCCGGTGCGGAAAAGTCGCGGACCCGCCGACGCAGGAAAGCGCCGCTAGGGCGCCGCCGCGCTAGCCTACGAAGAGCCGGGAGCCCGGGGGGTATACCGATGACTATCGCCGACGACGGCGACCCAGCCAGCGCACCCGGCAGGGCCAGGCACTCCGGGACGCGGCGCAGGGGCAGTGCTCCCCTCGTCCAGCAGCAGCTGATGGCTCGCATTTCCGCAGGCAGGAGGGCGCGGCAGCAACGCGCGCTGGCGGTCGTATGCGGCGCGATGTCCGTCATCGTGCTGCTGATCGCTGGCAGCAGCTGGGCGCTGACCAGCTATATCAACGGCCATGTCGGGCGGGTCAACGCGGGCACCGCAGGTACGCCGTCGAGCGGGCCGCTGAACATCCTGCTGGCCGGCGTCGACCTGCGGTCCGGCCTGAGCCACGCCGAGCAGGTCAGGCTCCATGTCGGTCATTCCATCAGCTCAAACTCCGACACGATGATGATCATTCACGTGCCAGCTAACCACAGCAGCGTTTCCGTGGTCAGCCTGCCGCGCGATTCGTGGGTCGACATCCCCGGTCACGGGATGAACAAGATCAACGCAGCGTTCGGCCTCGGCGGGCCGAGGCTGATGGTGCAGACCGTGGAACACGACACCGGGCTGACCATCAACGACTACATCGAGGTGGACTTTCCCGGATTCGTCAAGGTGGTCAACGCGCTGGGCGGCGTGAATATCTGCCTGCCGTTTGCGGTGGACGATCCTTACAGCGGCCTGCGCATGGCCGCCGGGATGCATCACGTGTACGGGGTGACCGCGCTCAAGTTCGTCCGCGACCGGCATTCCTTTGCACTCTCCGATCTGGCCAGGATCAGCGATCAGCAGCAGCTGCTTTCGTCAATGCTGCGCGAGGCGATCAGCTCAGGCACGCTCGCGAACCCGATCAAGCTCTCCCATTTCCTGAGTGCCGCGGCCGCCGCGGTAAAGGTCGATCAGCGGCTGAACGTCACGACCCTGGCCGATCAGCTACGCGGCATCTCGCCCAGCAATGTCGTGTTCACGACCGTGCCGGTCTCGAACATGAACTACCTGACCCCGACTGGTGAATCGGCCGTGCTGTGGGACAGCCAGGCCGCCGCGAAGCTCTTCGCCGACCTGAAGGCGGACAAATCGCTGACGAATAAGGCGCACCCGCAGCGGCCGAGGAAGAAGCCTTCCGGACCGGAGCGTAGCCAGGTGTCGGTCGATGTCTACAACGGGACCCTTATCAACGGCCTGTCGGCGAGTACTGGCGCGCAGCTTACCCAGCTCGGCTTCACCGTTCATGGCGCCGGCCTGTCCTGGACAAGCGCCGACATCGACCAGACACTGATCGAATACCCGCCCGGGATGACCGCGTCGGCGCAGGTCGTGCACAAGGTGATGCCGGGTGCCGCGCTGCGCCAGGTGAGCGGCCTCGCCAGGATCAGGATCGTGCTCGGCGCCAGCGGATACCAGATCACCGGCTCGTCGCCGGGCGCATCGGGGCAGGGATCATCCCCGCCCATCGTGCAGAAGACCGCAGCGCAGGACGCCTGCAGGAAGTCGTCCGGGTAGTCTTCCGGGCTCAGCCCAGCGGTGAATGAGCACCGCGCCCTGCGGTAAATGAGCACGGCCTGCGGGGGGGAAGAACTCAGCGCCGCGGTGATCGGGCTCGGCTCCCGGCTAGCCTGCTTCCGGCGGGAACCCGGTGGGCGCGGCAGGCGGGAAGGCCTCGGCCGGAGGCGCAGGCGCTGGCTCGGGCGCGGGCGGAATCCCGGCTGAGGGCTCGGGCGCTGGCTCGGGCGCGGGCGCTGGCGGGAATCCGGTCGAGGGCGCAGACGCTGGCTCGGGCGCGGGCGGGAACCCGGCTGAGGGCTCGGACGCTGGCGGGAACCCGGTCGAGGGCTCGGACGCCGGCGGGAAACCGGTCGAGGGCTCGGACGCGGGCGGGAACCCGGCCGGAGGCGCGGGCGCAGCCGAGAACTCTGCCGGAGGCGCGGGCGGAGAGGAGGGATACCAGGTCGAAGGCTCCGCCGATGCGACGCCGGACGGGGCAGCCGTCGGCTCCTGCGCCAGGCTGATTTCGTTCTCGGCCTCGTGACTGGAAATCTCGGTCACGAGCCGGTCGATCTCTGCGGCAGTTTCCGCAGTTCCTCGCCCGGTGCGGTCCGCGTAGACAGCCGCGCCCAGGTTGCGGAGCATGACGTCACCTTGCCGCTTGGCCTGCGCCTGGTCGAACTTGACCTTGCTGTCGCGCGCCGTATCCTGCGTCTTCTGCGCCAGCTGGGTCGCCTGCGCCTTGACCTTGTCCATCAATCCCATGTCTGACTCCGTGGGTCTGCAGCCGATCAGCCGCCATTGCCGGGTTGCCAGCCGCGGCTGCATTGTCCGCAGGGCTTACGCAACTATGGCGGGCGCCAGCCGCTGGCCTCCACCGCAGCATAAGCCCCGCGGCGGGTAAGCCCGGCAGCGCAAGCCGCGATGAGGTACGGATCAGTGGCCGGCATGCTGTACAACAGGGAGCCATGGAGAGCCTTATCAGCCACGCGGGTTACGGCGCGCTGGCGATCCTCGGATTCCTCGAGGCCTGCTGCATTCCGATCCCATCGGAGATCACCTTTGGTTTCGCCGGCGTACTCGCGTACGAGGGTCACCTGAACGTCGTGCTAGTGATCGTCATCGGCTCGCTCGCCGAGCTTTGCGGCTCCTTCGTGTCCTATGGCGCTGGCCGGCTGGGCGGCCGGCCGGCGGTCGAGCGGGTGGGCAAGTACCTGCTCATCACGAAGGCTGACCTTGAGCGTTCCGAGCGCTTCTTCACCGGGCGCGGCGAGTACGCCGTCGCCATCGGGCGGGCGCTGCCCGTCATCCGGGCGTTCACCTCCCTCATCGCCGGCTTCGTCGAGGTACCGGCGCTGCAGTTCGGGGTGCTCAGCCTGGTCGGCACGGTGTTCTACGCCGCCGTCATCACCCTGGTCGGCTACGGCTTCGGCAGCGCGTGGAACGGCATCGCGCATTACATCTCGATCGGCGGTTACGCGATCGTGGCCATCGTGGTGATCGCTATCGGTGCCTTCATCGTCTACCGGCTGCGGGAGATCAGGAAGGAATCGGCCAGCAGCCAGGAGAGCACCGGTACCCGGGCCTAGCCGACGAGCGCCTGGTAGACGAGCTGCCGTAGCTGCGGGCGGATCCGGTAGGCGCTGGAGGGAAGCAGCTGGGTGAAGAAGGAGACTGTCAGCTCCTCCGCGCGGTCGACCCAGAACGCCGTGCTCGCCGCACCGCCCCAGGAATACTCCCCCTCGGAGCAGATTGTCTTGCCGGCCGCAGCATCGATGACCACCGCGAACCCGAGCCCGAAGCCGATGCCGCGGAAGGGCGTCCCGGCAAGGGGGCGGCCGAATGTCTCGAGGTCGGCCCCGCCTGGCAGATGGTTGCGAGTCATGTAGCCCACTGTCCGGGGGCCGAGCAGGCGTACGCCCTCCGACTCCCCGGCGGGGCTGCCGGGGCGGTCGAGCAGCAGCTGCGTGAACTTGTGGTAGTCCGCGGCCGTCGAGATCAGGCCGCCGCCGCCGCTGAGGAACCGCGGCCGGGCGTCCGCGACCTTCCCCAGCGCATCGAAACGTGCTGCCTTCCCGTCGGCCCCCGGCATATACAGGGCAGCCAGCCGTCCCTTGTCGCCGGGCGGCACATGGAAGGCCGTGTCGGTCATGCCCAGGGGCCCGAGAATGCGGGCGGCAAGAAACTCATCCAGGCTCTGGCCAGAGGCGACCTCGACGACCCGGCCGAGCACATCGGTCGCCACCGAGTAGTTCCACTCGGCGCCAGGCTGGAAGAGCAGCGGCAGCCCGGCCCACCGGTCACAGCACTGCGCCAGGTCAAGGCCAGGCGGATTGGCCCACTCGAACCCGGCGGCCCGGTACTGCGCATCCACCGGGTGCACCCGCTGGAAGCCGTAAGTAAGCCCGGCGGTGTGCGTCAGCAGGTGCCAGATCCGCACTGGCTCGATGGCGGGCACGGTCACCGGCCCGACGTCCGGGCCGCCGGCGTAAACGCGGACGTCCGCAAACGACGGGATGAAATCGCGCACCGGGCTGCCCAGCTCGAACGCGCCCTCCTCGAGGAGCATCATCGCCGCGACCGAGGTGATCGGCTTGGTCATCGAGTAGATCCGCCAGAGCGTGTCCGTCTCGACCGGCAGTCCCGCCTCGACGTCACGCATGCCGTAACAGGACACGTGCGCGAGCCGCCCGTTCCTGCTCACCGTGAGCAGCCATCCCGGCAGCCGGCCGTCGTCGACGTAACGCGCGAAATGCTCGTCGATCCGGTCCAGCCGCCCTGCGTCGAAGCCGAGTTCCGCAGGATCAGCTTCCGCCTTCAGCCCGGTCATCTCGCCACCTTCCCCGGCCGCCACCGTGACGGATGTCCGTTATGTACCCGCAATTGGATCCCTGCCGCCTGCCCAGCCCTACCGACGCTACATTCCCCGACCTTCCCCGGCAGTGCACAGCCAGCACTAACAGCCGTTTGATGCCTTCACCTATCACCATGACCGTTTCTGGCAGTCCTCGGAACGGCGTAAACGACATGCGTATGCTGGCGTATGTGCACGGCGGAGGGGCTCGCCGTCAAACTGCGGCTGAGCTGCCAACGGTCCCTGCCTACGCTGGGCAGGAGGGCCAGGAATGCGCGCTATCGAACGCGACGGCGCACTGGTGCGCGCGCTGGATGAGCTGGACGCGCTGGCCAGTGGCGCTGACCGCGAGACGCTGGCCGGACTGCGCGAGCGCCTCGGCGCCGGGCGGCTCCGGGTGCTGGTGGTCGGCGAGGCGAAGCGCGGCAAGAGCACACTGGTGAATGCCCTGCTCGGCCGGAAGATCCTGCCGGCCGGCGTGACGCCCCTGACGTCGGTGGCGACCACGGTCATGCACGGCACCGATGAGGGCATCGAGGCGCGCTTCCTGGACGGCCGGAGCGAACGGCTCCCCGCAGATGCGCTGGAGGATCTCGTGACAGAACGCGGCAATCCGGCGAACTGCCGCGGTGTCGCCGGCGTCACCGTCCGGCTCGATGTGCCGATACTCGCCAGCGGGCTGGAGATCGTCGATACCCCGGGCACTGGTTCTGTGCACGCGCACAACACGAGCGCGGCAGCCGATGCGCTGGAGACCATGGACGCCGCCGTGTTCGTGCTCACCGCCGACCCGCCGGTATCGGCTAGCGAGCGCGACCTGCTGACCCGGGTGGCAGGGCTTTCAGTGACCACCTTCGTGGTGCTGAACAAGGCGGACTACCTGGATCCGGCCGGTCTCGATGAGTCGATGGCGTTCACCGCCGGGGTGATTCAGGACGCCACCGGCCAGCCGGCCAGGATCTATCCGCTGTCGGCTCGCGCGGCGCTTGTCCCCGGCGTTGACCGGGGCTTCGAGGAGTTCCGCTCGGACTTCTGCGGCTACCTGGAGCATGGCCGGGCCGATGACGTGCGCCGCTCAGCCGCCGCGCACCTGCGCCGCCTGACCGGAACGCTGCTGGACGCAGTCGTGCTCGGACGCCGTGCGGCGCAAATGCGCAGCGGGCAAGCGGCAGCGCGGGTCATGGAGTTCGAGGCCCGCCTCCAAGCCATGCGGGCCCGCGGCAAGGACGTCACCGACCTGGCGAACGCCGCGTCCGCGCGGATGCTTGCCGAGCTGAACGAGGCCGCCGACTGCGAGGCGCGGCGGCTGGCAGCCGAGCTGGGCACGCGGATCGGCGGCCTGCTCGCTGGCGAGCTGTCGGCGGCATCGCCCGCCGAGATCGAGCGGCGCGGCCGGGAGCAGCTTGCCCGGCTGACGAGAGAGGCGGTGGAAGCCTGGCGGGAGGCCCAGCGTGACCGGCTGGAAAACGGCCTCGGTGAGCTGGACACCCGGCTCACCAGCGAGCTCAAAGCCGAACTCGACGCGGTCAGGGAGGCTGCTGCCGAGCTGCTCGGGATCGACCTCGCGGTGCCGGTGCCCGGCCAGCGGCTTGCGACTGACCTGCGGTTCTTCTACACCACCCGGGAGAACGTAGGCCAGACCGAGCTGCTGGCCGGTGCGGTCAGGCGGCGGCTGCCCGGCGAGATCGGCCGGCGCCGGGCTCGCGAGCACCTCCGCAGCGAGGCGGCCGGCCTGGCGGGCAGTCAGGCCGGCCGGGCACGCGCCGACCTGCAGTACCGGCTAGCCGAGGCGACCAGGGAACTGATCCGGGCCGTCCAGAGACGGTACGCGGAAAGCACGGACGGCCTGGCCAGCGCATTGCAGTCCGCCGCCAGCTACCGCGCGGGCACCGTCGCGGACGCCGAACGCGCCGACGGCGATCTGGCTCACCGCGAACGTGCCCTGCGCGGCGTACTCGCCCGGCTCGCCGACAGGTACCTCTGATCCTGCGGCTTGCGGGTCACTGCTATATTCTGGAAACCAGTACGCGATGAGGCTCGCGTAACGCCGGTGCTCCTGACTAGTCCGGCTAATGGCCTCTATCTGAAACGGGCGCCTTGTGCGTCGCCCAGACAGGTGGAGGCTTTTTTTGTCTGTTCCGGTCCTGATCCAGGTCCTGCAGAGCCTCGTGGTCATCGCCGCCGCGCCGCTCTATGCGGGCGTGCTGGCGCGGGCCGAAGCGGTCATCGCGTCCAAGCGCGGGCCGAGCGTGCTGCAGCCCTACCGGGATCTCGGCAAGCTCCTGCGCAAGGGCAGCGCGATCAGCGACCAGGCCTCATGGGTGTTCCGGATAACCCCGTTCGTGACATTCGGCTGCTACCTGACGGTGTCGGTGATCGTCCCCGTCATCACCAACTCGCCGCTGCCGCTGGCGTTCCTCGCCGACCTGATCGGCGGTGCGTTCGTGCTCGCGCTGGCCGGCTTCATGACCTCGCTGGCCGGGCTGGATACCGCGAGCCCGTACGGCGGCCTCGGGGCAAGCCGGGCCAGCTGGATCGGCAGCATGGCAGAGCCCGCGCTGATCCTGGTGTTCTTCACCGTCGGCGTGGTCTCCGCATCGGACAACCCCTACCTGATGAACCATGCGATCGCGGCGTCTCCCTATGCGCTGGTGCTGCCCACCCACCTGCTCGGGCTGCTGGCCTTCTTCATGATCGTGCTGGTGGAGAACGGCCGGATCCCGATCGAGAGCCCCGGCGTCTCGACGGAGATCTCGATGATCGAGGAAGGCCGCGTGCTGGAGTACTCGGGCCGGGAATACGCGCTGATGAAGTGGGGCAGCTGGATGAAGCTCTTCCTGCTGTCCTCGATCTTCATGAATGTCTTCGTCATCCCGTGGGGCCTGGGCACCTCCGGTGACCTGGCCAGCGCGCTGCTCGCCATTCCGGTCCTGCTCGGCAAGCTGGCGGTGTG
>Ga0302180_10001963_pt1 | contig 16200 bp, 12 predicted proteins | sample I_Palsa_E3_2_FD_200575 | JGI IMG/M metagenome (GOLD analysis project Ga0302180, IMG submission 200575) | Peat permafrost microbial communities from Stordalen Mire near Abisko, Sweden - I_Palsa_E3_2 | ecosystem: Environmental > Terrestrial > Soil > Palsa > Peat permafrost | place: Sweden... | reverse complement strand
GTCCTCCGGGATGAGTTCGGGAAAATCATCGTCTGAGAGCGGTTTTGCTTCAGGCCGCAGGAGAGGGTCCTCGGAGCGGTAACTGTGCTGATCGGTCAGGATCAGATCAACGTGTTGGCCCCAGCGAATGGAGCGATAGCCGCGCAGACTCCCTATAGCCGCGAGATTATTCGGTTCCCGTCCCAGGCCTTGATCGTCGAAATTTGAAATCGGCGCATCAATGACGGACGGCGCAGCAAAGCTTTCGAGGCTGGCCCCCGTTGGCTTGTAGACCCGTGCTGGCTGGTACTCAAACCAGGCTTGATTAGCTGCAACCTTGCGGGTCTGCGCGGGCCGCGTTTGCCCTTCGAAGATCTGCAGGCCCTGATAGCCGAGCCACGAGTACTCGTGATTGTCCCACATGGTGACGAACGGCCACCGGGCGCGCGCATCCTGCAGGTCAGGATCGTGAAGGTAAGCACGATACGCGGCGCGGTAGTCGTCCACAGTTGTCGGGATGTGAAAGTCCCTGATCCTCTCACCCGTCGGGTAACGGATGAGGTCGCGAAGCCGGCGGTCATACATGCCCTGCGGGCGATCCTCCGGATACCATACGATCTCATAAATAAAGTCGCCCTGATGGAACACGAAGTCGAGTTGCCGACCCGGAGCGGCGCGCTCATCTTCATATATCATGCGGCGAAAGGCGTTCTGCGCTCCTTGAGTGACGTTTTGGCAGCACACGAATGCGAATCTTGCCGAATAATTCGCTTTGTCGAGCGGGGCAGTGCGCGTGCGGCCGATTCGGCTGCCTGCGCCGTTTCGATCAGTGAACCGATACCAGTAATTCGTGCTCGATCGCAAATGCCCGACCAGCACTCGGCAGGTCCAGTCCGACTGCGGGACGGCTTTCGTGGCAGCGGAGGCGACCACCTGCTCGAAAGACGGATCTTCGGCAATTTCAACGAGCAGATTTGCAGCTGTGCCGGAGGACGCTGGGTAACGAGTCCACAAGATAACCGCATCCGGGAGTGGGTCTCCTGACGCGACGCCTTCGGGGTACAGATCCCTCCGTTCGTGCCAGGCGGTCGCGGATTTATTTGCTGTGGTGCGCGCCCACGCGCCGACGGCACCGAGTGCTGCGGCTAGCGCGACAAATTGGCGGCGACTCACGTGGGGCATACAACCTGCGCGGCTTCTAGCCGTGGCCAAAGGCCGCAAGTATGCCTTCCGGGCCAGGACGCTAGCTTGAATGCACTTGACGCGCGAGAGCTCCCGCCGTACTTCGCAGCTGCCAGAAACTAGGCGGAGACCCCGTCAATGCGCGAACCGCACGCGTAAGATGCGGAAGGTCCGAAAAGCCGAACTCGAGGGCGACTTCAGTCAGCGTCGCGGTACCGCCTCGAATGGAATTCCACGCCTGCCGTGCACGACTCTCGAGCCTGAAGACCTTCGGAGCTACGCCAAAGGCACGACGAAAGCCTCTTGATACGGTTTCCGGAGCAAGATCTTCCGCCTCCGCCCAATGTTCGAGGCGCACGCAAGTGTCCCTGTTGAGTGTTTGCTGGAGCCGCTCCGTCCAATGCAATTCCGCTGGCGGCCTGCGGATAAGCTGGCTCCGGAGCTGAGCGGCGGCAGCCGCGGGGTCGCGCTCTGCCAGGAGTGCGAGCACATCCGGATCAGGAACGCGGAAGTGCCCTTCCAGAAGATTGTCGCTCCAAGGTAGACGCAGAATGGTAATCGGCAATCGTGTGAGCGGCCGATTTGCATGGCAATCGAAGGCGCCATGCAGCAGCACATCGCCGGGCCTGACAACGAAGCGGCCGGCAAATCCTGCCTCTTCGAACGAGCCCGCAAGCACTACGGTTGCATAACCGCCAGCATGACGGTGGCGCGGCAGAAGAATGCCGGAGTCGAGAGTCTCCACCCCGAATTGAACTGGCCTGTATCCAGAGCGTCGTTCGTTGGCCACGTGGGTCAGTCTACGCCAGCCGCGGCCGTAGCGGAGTCCCCGGATCCCACGACGAGGCCGAAAGGGTGGAGCGGCGCGGAGGTTCCAACAGAAGCCACCCGCCGACATTGAGAAGTACTACCGTACCTCAGACGTCAGGGTTCGCTACGATCGCAGCAATTCGCGACCGTAGAGGATGAAATGTCAAGCCTAACCGAGGACCAGGCCAAGACTCATATCATTAAGCTGCTGACAGCCATGAGCAAGGCAGGCGGGTCGGATCTATTCGTATCCAAAGATTTCCCGCCCAGCATAAAGCTGCAGGGCGCGATGCGGCCGCTTACCAAGCAGAAGCTCAACGGGCAGACCGTCCGCGATCTTGCCAATTCGCTCATGAATCAGCGCCAGCGCGACGCTTTTGCCAAGGAGCTGGAGTGCAATTTCGCCATTTCGGTGCCCGGCGTCGCGCGCTTTAGAGTCAATGTATTCATGCAACAGCAAAACGTCGGGATGGTGATCAGAACCATCGTCAACGAAATACCCGATTTCGCGAAGCTCGGATTGCCGGAAAGTCTAAAGGAAATTGTGATGACCAAGCGCGGCTTGGTCCTCGTGGTCGGCGCGACGGGCTCTGGTAAGTCGACCACGCTCGCGGCCATGATTGACTACCGCAATCGCACCCAGCGGGGGCACATTGTCACGGTGGAAGACCCCGTCGAATTCGTGCATCAGTCACGCAAGTCGCTCATTACTCATCGCGAAGTGGGGATAGACACACACTCTTGGCACAATGCCCTGAAGAATACCCTGCGCCAAGCGCCCGACGTCATCCTGATCGGCGAAATTCGCGACACCGAGACTATGGAGCACGCCATTGCATTCGCCGAGACCGGCCATCTGTGCCTCGGAACGCTTCATTCGAACAGCGCCAATCAGACCATCGACCGTATCATCAACTTCTTTCCTGAAGAACGTCGCAAGCAGCTGCTCATGGATCTGTCCAGTAACCTGCGGGCAATCATCTCACAGCGCTTGGTTCGCACCGCCGATGGTAAAGGGCGTACTGCAGCGATCGAAGTCTTGATCAATACGCCAATCGTTGCCGACAAGCTTCTGAAAGGTGAATTTCATGAGATCAAGACGATTATGGGGAAATCGCGCGAGCTCGGAATGAAGACATTCGACTGGTCGCTTTTCGAGCTTTATAACGCAGGAACAATTTCATATGACGAAGCGATCCGCAATTCGGACTCAGCGAACGAACTACGTCTGAATATTAAGCTGAACGGCACTCGAAAAGAGGCGGAGCCTTCAACAGAAGAGACTTTACTTGAAACTGAGCCGGAGCCAGAGCCAGAGGCGGACGCTGAAGAGGCCGCGTAGTTTCGGAGTTCCCGAATATAAAGGAGACCTTCAACGCCGCTTAGGCTCATCGGGTAGCCGAGCAGCACGATCTGGGTTGCTGCTAAAAAGATCATCGCGGAACTGTCTGGTCCGGAATCAGGGCACCTGAGATCGAAATACATCCGGGCGCGCGATAATGTCGCAGTCCAATCATCACCTGGGTAATAGCGTATCCCGGCCTTGTGTGTCAGACGATACTGGGCGCTACATGCAATGTTTCCACACGCCGCTTGTGTCGGCAACTATGCGCTCGGCTATTCGTGCTTGTACACGGTTCCTTCCTTCATCACGAAAGCGACGTTTTCCAGCAATTTGACGTCCACCAGGGGGTCGCCGTTGACGGCGATCACATCCGCCGACTTGCCGACTTTGATGGAGCCGATGAGGTCGGAATGGCCGAGCAGATCCGCAGCATTGGTGGTAGCCGCCTGTATGGCTTGCAGCGGCGTCATTCCATACTTGACCATGAAAGCGAACTGGCGCGCGTTGATTCCGTGCGGGCACACGCCCGCGTCGGTTCCGAATGTCATTTTGACTCCCGCGCGTACGGCCTTGGTGAAGTTGCGGCGTTGAGCTTCGGCCAGATCCCGATCGTGCTCCAGGAAATCAGCGGGCGTGTTTGGCGATGACTGGATGCACTCTTCGTCGTATATGTCCATATCGAGGTAGGTACCGTGCTGCTTGGCTAATGCGATCCCCTCATCGTCGATGAGGGTCGCGTGCTCGACCGAGGCAACTCCTGCGCGGATGGCGTTCTTGATCCCTTCGGCTGCATGCGCATGCGCTTCGACGCGCAAGCCGAAGTGGCGCGCTTCATCTACCGCGGCTTCGATCTCCTCGGGCGTGAATTCGATGGACTTGGGGTTGCTGCCGTGCGTGAGTACAGCGCCGGTGGTCAGTATCTTGATGTGATCGGCGCCGCGATGCGCAAGCTCGCGGATCTTCTGCCGCACTTCCCATGGGCTGTTCGCTTCGCCGTAGCGCAGCTCCAGCGGAAGCTGAATATCGGGGGGCAAGCCCGTCATCGCGCCTGCTCCTTCGCTGATCGTTATATATGCCCCGGCAACATACATGCGCGGGCCGACGATGAGTCCTTTGGCGATCGCATCGCGCATTGCGACGTCATTGAAAGCCCGATAGACACCGACGTCGCGCACGGTGGTAAATCCAGCCATAAGAGTGACGCGCGCGTTCGGGATCGCCGCGTACGCAGTTTCGGCGGCTGACCTTTGCAGCACCATCAATGGCTCGGCGTCCGCGAGATCAGCAAGATGCGTGTGACAATCAATGAGCCCGGGCAGTACGGTCATCCCGGAAAGATCGATCACTCTGGCGCCGTCCGGTATTGCGACACCCGCACCGACGGCTTGGATTCTGCCGCCCGCGACAAGGATGACCTGGTTCAAAAGAGTACGGCCAGACTCGACATCCAGGAACCGGCCGGCGCGGATTGCCGTGAGCGTCGTGGATACCGGGACTGCCGGCGGTTGTAAAGGTGACGGCGCCTGCGCCATGACGCACAGCGGTGCGAGAAAGAGACCAAGGATCAAGATTTGTCTGCGCACGAAGACCCCTTTGTAACGAGAGCGCGGTTCCTCCAAAGCATACCGGACGAGCGCAAGCTGCGCTTTCACCTCGCACACGAGAGGTTCCTCACTGATTCCTTCTCGGCATGCCGAAGCCCAGGCGGTGTTGCAGGTGCTTCCCGAGCCGCCGACCCACCCTTAGGTGATGCTCGAATTTCTAGACCGCGTCGTATGCGTCTTCATCCTTGAATTCCAGTTCTGGAGCTGTCGATGGGAATGGCGTTGCGTTGCGGCGCAGCCCTTGGCGCGTGACGTTGGCGCAAAGGGGGTTTAGTCTTGAGGTCCATAGGATTAAGCACGGGATCGCCATCGTATGCTCGATGCTGCGAAGCTCCCGGTCCAGCTAGCGAGTGTGGCTAGAATGAATTTTAAGGAGCTCGCTTATGATTAAATCCAGATGGTTTGCTGCCAGCGCGGCTGCCGCTGCCCTGATTATCTTTGGCTGCACGAGTCAGAAAGAGCCGGCCGAACAAGCAGTGGCGAATGTCACCGCGGCGCTCGGGAGCGCACATGATGCCGCAGCGAAATACGCGCCCGATGAACTGCATTCGGTCGAAGCACAAGTTGCCACTCTCAAGGACAACCTCGCCAAGGGCGATTACAACAAGGTTCTCGCGGACGCACCGACGGTCAGCACCGCCGTGGCCAATCTGCAGCAGGCCGCCATTGCCAAGCAGGTGGAGGCCGACACCAAGCTTGCGCAAACGAAACAGCAGTGGCGCACGCTTAGCGCCGACGTGCCGAAGATGATCGCGGCGCTGCAGTCGCGCGTCGACGAGCTATCGAAGTCGCGGCGGCTGCCGAAGGGAATAACAAAAGCGTCATTTGAGTCCGCCAAGGCGAGCCTTGGGACGCTCAATTCGACGTGGACCGAAGCCACGAATGCGGTTGCAAATGCAGACTATGCTGGCGGCGTGGCTAAGGGACAGGCGGTCAAAGATAAAGCTGCAGAGATCGCACACGAACTCGGCATGACACCGAGCTGAACGGAACTCAAGTGGGTGGCGTCGTTGGCATCAAGCCTATGATGGTGTCGGCAACTTCCACGCGCTGCAGAAACTCTGTATCGTCGTGGCGACTAACGAAGCGAACGCGCGGCCAAATCCGTGCCCAATAGAGTCATCCCGTAGAGTCGGCTTTCGAGCCGTTATTCGCAAGGCATCGATCGCCGCCGGGCGCGCACGAGCTGCGGCTGTGCGCCGAGTCTGATGCTGTGGAGGTTCATCCTATGGCGATTGCACAGTTACCGCTTCGGCGTCTGAACAAAAGAATCACGTCCATGACGTACCGAGGCGTGCAACTGCTCGTCAGCCTTCTGGCAGTCTCACCCGTGTGTCACTCGCAAGCTGTGACGCCTCCACCCACGCAGGTCGTAGCCGCGTATTATGGCGCGACGCCCGACACGACGACACTCGGCGAGCTGATCAGCGCCGGCGCTGCGGCTCATCTGACGCACCTCATTTATGCGTTCGCTGAATCCAATAGTTCGAATCCGTGTACCGGCGCTCCACTCATTTCGTCATCGGACCTGGCCAGTCTGCAGACACTTAGGAGCCGCTATCCCTCCATCAAGATTCTCGTGTCCGTGGGCGGCGAAAATAGCGGTGCAGAATTTCAGGCTGTGGTAAGTGACACGGGTTTTGCGAGCCAGTGCGTCGGCTACCTGATGGGAGATACTTCAAACGGTGGATTCCAATTTGACGGCATTGATATCGATTGGGAGACGCCAGGCAGCACCACGGACGAACAAGACTTCAATGCACTTCTCAAGTCCTTTCGCACAGCACTCAATCAGTATCAGACGAAGCACAAAATCTCCGAGCACCTGCTCCTGACAGCGGCGTTCAGTCCGGAGCACACGGCCAATGGATGGCTATATATCGATTTCTCGGGCAAGACATATCCACCCGGCGCGTCGACGAGTGTCGACTTCTTTAATGTGGAGTTCTATGAATACGCTTACGCAGGTGACGGGATTGCCGAATCGAACGCCCCGTTATATGAGATAGATGCGGATCTCTATGGCAATGCCAATATATACGGCGCTGACGCAGGCATCATCACCAACGCCGCAGTGCCGGCGAACAAGATTGTGCTCGGCATTCCCTTTTACGGGATTCATTACACCGGCGTCCTCGGCCATAACGCTGGCGCGACGCTCGGTCATGCGGCCACTCTGGAGGTCGATACGAATGACGATGCGATCTCCTATCCCTATTCCATGTTGATGAGCGAGCAGGGCAAACTATACAACGATGGCAATGGCAGCACGGACTGCGGCCCGAGCCCCGAGCCTGCCAGCTGCGACGGCATCGGCGCTAGCGCATGGATTTGGAACTCAGCATCGTCTGAAGGAGATTTCTGGGACTTCGACAACGCCGAGACCATCCACGAGAAAGCTCAGTACGCACAGGACCATGAGTTGGCGGGTCTCATGACCTGGAATCTCATGCAGGATACGCACACTGGAACTCTGCTGAGTGCAATGAGCGTCGGTCTGACAGCGAACCACATCATTGCGGGCGCGGGCGGTAACGTCTGGGGCGTCAACGCTTCGAGACAGATATTCCAACGTGACGCGTCTACCTGGGTCGCGATTCCGGGTTCCGTTGTCCAGCTGGCCGTCGGTCCGACAGGAGATGCGTGGGCACTGAACGTCGCGGGCGACGTCTTGCATTGGGTGACGGGTAGCAGTCCGTATTGGCAGAAGGTGAACGGCACGTTCAAGCAAATTGCCGTCGGCACCAATTACTTGTGGGCCGTCACTGCGAAAGGTCTCGTGTATTACACTCCAAACAAGCCCGCGAGCAATAGCGGCACGAGCACCGTCACATGGACCAAGCTCAGCGGAACTCGTTTTGCATCGGTAGTGCTGGATCCGTCCAGCGATACCGATATCTGGGGCGTCAGCAGCGTCGGCGAGGCCTATGAATATAGTGGTGGTGCCTGGCTCGACCGCGGCTCCTATTCGCAGCTGGCGGTGGCCTCCAGTAGCAATGCGGCCGCGCTAGATGCGCAGGGCGAAGCTTACAAGTGGAATGGCTCAACTTGGCAGGATACCGGTCGTGAATTGTCGCAGGTTGCCATCGCTCCTTCTGGCGACATTTGGGGCATAAGCGCAGCGGGCGTCGTATTGCACTTGCCGGCCGGCAGTTCCACCTGGAGCCGAATTGCAGGTACGCTGCGGGAGATCGCCTATGGCCAGAACCTGTGGGGTTTGAACGCGCAGGGTGAGGTATTTACCTACAATGGATCGAGCCTGACCCAGGTACCGGGCACCCTATAGCAGGAGCGGTGCGGCCCGCGGCATAGCGGGCCGATGGCAGGGCGCCTCGCATCAGGTTTATACCGATGCGAGCTGCCGCTCCTGCAGCTAAGCTCCTCAGGCTCATGCCGCCGAGCGGTGCTTGGCGCGAGTTGGAATTATTGCGTGCCCTACATTAAATCCACGCACTTGCCTTCCTTGGCAGTAGTCGGTCCAAAAAATGGCACTCTCCTCGACTGACGCGCTGAAGGCTGCGCGCGATTTCCTGCTCCTCCATCGGGAGGATTACGCGACGGCACGGCGAGACTTCCGCTGGCCGCGACTCGAACGCTTCAACTTCGCCCTCGATTGGTTCGATGTAATCGCGCGAGAACGAGATCGGGAAGCGCTGCGAGTGATCGATCAGGACGGGGCGGTCGTATCGCTGCGTTTCTCCGATCTCGCGCGTCAGTCTGATCGGCTGGCAAATTACCTACGCTTGCTGGGTGTGCGCCGTGGCGATACTGTACTTCTGATGCTGGGCAACGTGGCCCCGCTATGGATATCCATCCTCGCCGTCGCCAAGCTAGGCGCCGTCATGATTCCGGCGTCGCCGTTCCTGAGCGCAGATGATTTGAAAGACAGGCTCGAACGCGGCGCGGTTCGGACGGTGATTGCAGGGGCGGCCTATACGAATCGGTTTCCAGCTGGCGCCTGGACCGGCGTGGTGGTTGGTGCCGATGTGCCGGGCTGGCAGCAGTTTGGCGATGCCACAAAGGCCGACGCGGATTTCCTGCCTGATGGGGCAACGAATGCGACCGATCCGTGGATTCTCTATTTCACCTCCGGTACGACCTCCAAGCCCAAACTTGTTTTGCACAGTCATGTCTCGTATCCCATAGGCCATCTGTCAACGATGTATTGGATCGGCCTGAAGCCGGGAGACGTGCATCTGAATATCTCTTCCCCTGGCTGGGCCAAACATGCCTGGAGCAGCTTGTTCGCCCCGTGGCTCGCCGAGGCGACCATTCTGGCACTCAACCACGCGCGTTTCGATGCGGTGGCGACGCTGGACGCGATCCTGCGGGAGCGCGTGACGACATTCTGTGCACCGCCGACGGTGTGGCGCATGCTGATCCAGCATGATCTGACGGCATGGAAGTCCAATTCTCTGCGAGAGCTGGTTGGAGCTGGAGAGCCCTTGAACCCTGAAGTGATCAACCGGGTTCGTGACGCGTGGGGGATCACCATTAGGGACGGCTTCGGCCAGACGGAATCTGCCCGGCCAGAGCGTTGTGGCGGGTGCAGTTGGGCGCCCGTTACCGGGATTCGACGTGGATCTGCTTGATGGTGACGGGAATCCGGCCGACGAAGGCGAAATCTCCGTCCGTCTCGGGGCCGCCCGGCCCATCGGACTGATGCAGGGCTATCTGATACATGGTCTGGTCCAGCCGATCGATGGCAGGTTCTACCGTACGGGAGACGTGGCGGTTCAGGATGCCAATGGCGTCTACACGTATGTCGGTCGCGCAGATGATGTGTTCAAATCCTCAGACTATCGGATCAGCCCCTTCGAGCTCGAGAGCGTGCTGATCGAGCATCCGCTGGTCGCTGAGGCCGCCGTCGTGCCGTCGCCGGATCCACTTCGGCTTGCGGTTCCCAAGGCATTCATCGCCCTGATTCCCGGCGCCTTGCCGGACGCCGACACGGCACGTTCAATCTATGTTCATGCTCGCAAAGCGCTTGGGCCGTTCAAGCGCATAAGGCGCCTGGAATTCCATGACCTTCCGAAGACTATCTCGGGAAAGATCCGGCGCGTTGCGCTGAGACAGTTGGAAGCCGAGCGTCGTGCGATCAATCAGCGCGGCGCGCTCGAATGGATCGAGGATGAATTGACGCTTCCCGAAGAAACACCGTGATCACGCTTTCTCGTCGGTCCCTAAACGAAACGTCGCATCCCTAATGACGCGCTCAGCCGACTCGAGTCACGCGGCGCAAACTAGCCGAAGGTAAAATCAAATGCCGCCACGCCAGGATCTAGAAATTCGATCGCGAACTCGCGATCAGCAATGGGCTGCGGTTGTCGAATGAGCTGATACATCCGCGGCTCACTAACAGTCCCATGGCCCTGCTCGTCTACATCGCTTCCGCGGGCCGCTCCCGGCGCCCGTCCGTCGATGAAGACGCGAAATCGCACGGAAGCTCCACGCATAGTTGGACTCATGATGAGATTGACGTCGCGAGCGTGAAAGCGATACACAATGCGCCCGTTTGGCTCCGTGAGCACGACGGCCTCTTTGCCGATCGTCCAGTTTCCCGAAAGCGCCCACGCATCGCGTCCGAGGCGCGCGGGGGCGGTATAGACGTGAGCCTTGTCGATCACGGCTCCGCCAGGCGATGCGAAATTCTCTGTCTGTCCATAGCCAATGTAGGTTTCCGCAGACTTCAAGCTGCTCCAATCTGCGCCAGCTTCCGCACCACCGGCATCGACCGATACGAGCTCGTGATTTGAGCCGGCATGCCCGGCTTCCGCCAGCAACTGTTGGATAGCCACCTCAACTGTTTTGTATCCTCCCTCACCGAATTGGTGATGCCGAATGTGCCCCTGCGCGTCGACGAGGTAGAGGGCGGGCCAGTACTGGTTGTTGAAAGCGCGCCATATCGCATAGTCGCTATCAATCGCTATCGGATAGTCGACTCCAATCTCTTTCGCGGCTTGGCGGACGTTAGCGACGTCCTTCTCGAAGCTGAATTCAGGCGTGTGAACGCCGATCACCACCAGTCCCTGGGCCTTGTATTTGCCAGCCCACGCGTGTACGTACGGAAGAGTGCGTCGCCAATTAATACAGGTATAGGTCCAAAAATCGATGAGGACAACCTTTCCGCGCAGTCCGGCCGCGGTCAATGGCGGCGAATTGAGCCACTCGATCGCCCCTCGCATCGACGGCAACTCGCCCTCGACCGGTAACGAAGCTGCTGCAGGCGTCATTTGCTGCAGCACGCTTTTCTCCCTCGCCAATGTGACTCCGATTAAGACTGCAAGTGCAAAGGTGCATACACCGGCGAGCGTCAACTGATGTATTTTCATAGGAAGTGAATGGCAGCTGATTCACTGAAGGTATGGGGCTTGACGATTATCGCCGATGTTGCAGAATGGTAAATAGCCCAATGCACATCCATACGACGTTGAGAGCAGCCGATGGCATCGCGCCGTTCCACCCGGAATTGACGATGAGACACATCGCGCCCGCTACATTCATAACCTGATAGGATAACGAGCGCCCCGGCAGTTTCCCCGCCGAGATCAACCCATACGCGGCGAGGATTAAGAGCGCGCCGATCCAGCCGATCACCTCGATCAATGTCTTCATTACTGCAGCTCCCAACAGCACAATGGCTGTCTAAGCGGGTGATTCGGGCACCCAGATCATCGGCAACTTCCCGGCGAGGCGACGCTCCCAGTGCTGTGGAGATCGTGCCAATTCAAGCCCGCAACGTGGCGTACGCAAGACTTCTCAAGAACGGCGTCAAATACCGGTTTATCATCGACATTAGTTCTCCTAAAGCGCGCGGCGCCTAAAGCAAAGCCTCTTGCGCGCTTGCTCGAGCCTCGCGCTCCCAGGTCGGAAGCCGTGCCCTGGTCAGCGGGTATCATTGGACCGCGTATCCCGGCGGCCGATTAAGTGACGTGCGCTGATCTATCAGCCAATCTCGAGCACGACGCTAATGCGCAGCCCACGCCCATCCTGTTATGCGCCAACCGGTGACGGCTCTCTGGAGCGCCAGCGTAAAAACGCCAGAATCCTTTGCGTCCTTCCCGCTCTGCTTGTACGTGAGACTCACCGGAACTACGACGTACGCATGATCTACCGTGATATCGACGTGCCGGGGTTTCATGAGAGAGGCTTTCATATCGGTGATTACGTGCTTCTTGAGAAAGGCGTCGAAGTCAGTTTTCCACTGCGAGCAAGCCCCGGCACCGTGCCACTCGTAGGGCGAAAGGTCATCGACAATGGATGTTTCATCAGCGCAGGTCTCGAGTTCCATCTTCGAATCGCCCTTGTTGAAGCCGTCTGCCCAATGATTCACGACCGCCATGACATCCGTCTTTTCAGACGCTATGGCCGGCGCCGCTGTCAGAACGGCGATGGCAAGTGCGATTAATGTCCTATGCACGGTGGCATTCCCCCTTGTTTGATTGATCGAATGATGCTGCATGACAGCGACCTGTGTGGCCGCTGCGCAAAATCCTATCGGTGGCGCGGCAGTCAGTCCAGGGACGGTTGCGCTGCGTCGAAGATGAATTCGAAATCGACTCGTTCGGACAGGCAGTTGTGCACGCACGCGCACGGCAGAACCCTTTTTGCAGGCGCCCGCACCAGCCGCCCTTAGCAACGTCGCGGGTACGGAGATCGACAATCAGCCTCTTGAGGCCGGCAATGCCGGAGGTGTTTTGGAAGCTGGATCCACATGGGAGTCACGCACAGCGAGCTTCCCGGACACCTGCAGGCGGTAGAGTTGCGGCGCCATACCTGTAAGCCTGCGGAACACGGAGGTGAAATGGCTTTGATCGTAAAATCCGCAAGCAAGCGCAATTTCGGCAACCTCAAGTTCGCGGCGGAACAGAAGCGATTGTGCTCGAGCGACGCGAACGCGCCGCATATATTCACTTATGGTGCAGCCGAAATGCCGGTGGAATTGGCGGCTGATCTGGACGGGATGCCGCCCCACACACCGTGCAAGTTCCGCGAGTGTGAGACGCGCTTGGCTCTGCTCCCGCAGCATCTCTCGGATACGCAGCAACCAGCTGGGAGCAATGCCGTGGCGAACTGTCGGGGTTTTTGCGTCGGTCAGCAAGAGCTGCAACACCACCGCTTCGATCTCCAGCTGCGAAACGTCATCTTTCTGGTGCAACTCGCGCCGGATGCGCGCTCCGAGAGCAGCTGCGGAAGGCGATGCAAGCTTGCCAGGCGAGCAGATCGTGCGGCCATGCACGGCTGCGAGCTCCAAAATCGCCGGACGCAGCTCTATGGACAGGCAGGTGCAGCCAACCGGAAAGTAATTTTCGTGAGGTTCTCCGGCAGGAAGATAGCGCACCGTCCGCGGAGCGCATGCGTCGCCGCCACGGCTGTGTCCCGACCAATGCGGTCCTGCAACTATGTAGATGAGGTTGGCCGTGTCGTGGGAGTGGCGCGGGACGCAGAGTCCTGGCGCGTACACCATCTCGTCCACCTTTAGCACTGGAGATTCGAGCGAACTGACAACGCGCCGTGCTTCACCCGAGTGTCGAGGTGATTGTTGCGCGTCGAACGATTCCGAAGAGGGCCGCATGGATTACTTCTGAGTGGACGTCAACCCGTAGCCAGTCCGAAAGTTGCACTTGGCGCAATTGGCAGGTTCTGGGCAGCGAGAACGCTAATTTCTTACAAGATTCTCCGTTCCTGATCGGCGCTAATAATACCAGTTCAGTTGACGGAGGGCTTTCCTTACTGCCGGCGGGTTCTGCGACTGAGGAAGTATGCGATGCGACTTTCCAAGACCGTACTTGCCCTGACTCTTGCCTTCGTGGCGGGCGCAGCGACCGCATGGGCGCAATCCGCCGAGAACTTGCCCAGCGTGCAGGAAGTGCTAGGACGATTCGTGGAAGTCAGTGGCGGCCGAAACGCACTGCTGCATTACAAGTCCATGACCATGCGTGGTCACTACCAAGTCCCCGCGAGAAATCTGGATCTGGAGGGCGCCTCCTATACGAAAGACGGCAAAATGCTGCAGGAAATCATTTATCCCGACGGCAAGGAACTCTCCGGGTACGACGGGCATACTGCCTGGGACCTGGACAGAAAGGGTGTCGTTTCCATTCACAAGGGGGACGAAATCAAGACCATTGCGCGCGATGCAGACATGTACTACCACCTGCATGTGATGCAGTACTTCAAGACCATGAAGGTTGTGGATGTGCGGGAATTCAATGGCCGGCCTTGCTACCACCTGAAAGGCGTGAACAACTGGGGCAGGCTGAATGAACAGTTCTACGACAAAGAAAATGGGCTGCTGCTGGGTTATGCGTTTAACACGGCGTGGCGAGGGGGCAGGGGCGACGCCACGGTAACATTTGAGGATTACACAAATTTTGGAGGCGTACTGATGCCGGCGAAGAATACGTCACGTGACGGCGACGCTCTATCCATTTTCTTGATTACTTCGGTTACCTATGATGACGTAGATGATGCTGTCTTTGTGCTTCCCGATGCGGTACGGAAAGTGCAGGCCGCAGACAAAACCGGCCGCAACCCTGCGCGATGAAGATTCGAATGCCCGTCCGACGATCCAATCAAGTATCTCGTGGATAGTCGAGGCGGATCTCAAAGATTAGGCGTGGGTTGATCCTTGGAACGTGGTGCGTTGGATTTCTTGCCGCTTCCGCCGGCCGCCTGAATCAACTGCACCGCCGACTTGGCGCCGTCGAATGCGATCGAAGGACTGTACGCGGTCACTGTAAATCGCGTGACGAGACGGTCGGCACGCAATGCGCCGCCATTCACGGTGTAGTGGTCTTCGGTTACGAGCGCGACTCCGCAGCGCTCCACCTGTGATCTGAAGTCATCGGGTGTCCCTTTCAGAGCAACATTTTCCCGGGCCGTTTTTGCGATGTTGAGACCACCAAGGCCTCCAAATGTTCCACGGCGATTACATGAATCACCGACCTGCACATGACCGTCACTCTGAAAGCGCCACGTAGGCGCCTCGGGCAGGTCATTGGCGTCGCCATAGCCGCCGAATTTCCTGATGAGCTCGCCTTCGAGAGAGGTTTCGCGAACCGCGTCTGCGGGCGAATACCCCACTGAGCGAATAATTCCCATCGCGCGCTCTTTACCGGGGACGGGCGTGAACATGACTTCGAAAGACTCTCCGTCCACCGCGAAGCTATCGCCCGCTGCAGCGGGTGCAGGTGCCGTCCACGCCGCAATGACATTCACAAAGCGCCCGTTTGGTATTGGCTGCATGCCACCCTTGGCGGAATCCAGGTAGCTCAGAGTTTCAGCTGACTCATTGTAGTTAAGAAGCTGCTTCGATTTGAGCACCGCGCGGACTTCGTCGGGCGACATTCCCAGTTCCACGCCGGCAATGTCAATCTGTTCGCGTGACGCATTGCCGCCACCCGTCGTTGGGGCGGCTGGCGGCGTGGGGGCGGCTGGCGGCGTGGGAATTTCCGCCGCCCTTTGCGGCTTCGGTACGGGCGACGTCATCGCGCTGTTGACTGGCTCGCCGACGCTATATCCGGTAGTGACAAGGATCCCTTGCTGCTGTGCATCGGCGCAGCTGTATTGCGAGACAGCAATGTTCTTGATGCCGCTCACGCCGCCTGTTCGCGCGACCAGCTCACCCAGCACGGCAAGAGCTTCGCTTTTGCCTGTTTGGGTATTAATCAAACAATAGTATCGCCGCATATGCGGCGGCGAGCCGAGGTCAAAATGGGCTCGCACGACCCGGAAATCTGGATTTTCTTTGAGGGACTGCTGCAGTGATAAGAAAAGACTGCCTTCAGGGAGCGATATTGGTGCATCGCTTGCGGAGGTTCTTGCCGCGGCTCCGGCTTCTGCCCCGGCAGGCGGGTCGGCCAACGCGCCGTTCACACTTCCAAAGAACAGTTCGAGTCCCGCTATGAGAGCGCCATACCGTACGAGTCGCGAAGTCCCCACGCTTTCCCCCAGCAGTTGCGGATCCCCAGTTTCCGTGATTCTAGTCGCTGATGGGAGATTCCGCACTACTCCTGATGGCGGAGACGAAGAACGCTCACCGAGTAGCGGCAAAGGGGTCTTGACAAGGAAGTCTTAGCGTCTTGCAGGGCTCTGCGGCAGCGGGACATCCAAGCCGTTTATGTTTGAAACCATCGCGCCTGACCGTTGATGCATCCGCAGTCGCTGGTGTCGGGATTAAGAACCAATCGGTTCATGATGCAAACGTACGGCATATGCGGGGACGCGGACGCGGTTTGGAGTTCCCGTTGCTCAGCAGCCTTGCGGGTCTTGTACTCA